>Ga0308166_1000330_pt1 | contig 73886 bp, 71 predicted proteins | sample PhyCR2_2_FD_202137 | JGI IMG/M metagenome (GOLD analysis project Ga0308166, IMG submission 202137) | Phyllosphere microbial communities from UC Gill Tract Community Farm, Albany, California, United States - DLSLCC.R2 | ecosystem: Host-associated > Plants > Phyllosphere > Unclassified | place...
CGCACGCCGCGCATCTGCGCCTGGCTTAAGGCGTTGAGATCCACTATCTGGCGATTGCGCCGCTGGAGCCGCATCCCATCGCACTGCACGCTGGCTCCGCTCTGCTGCTCCAGCAGACGCAGCAGCGCCAGGGCGGTGACCGATTTGCCCGAGCCGGACTCCCCGACGATGGCCAGCGTCTCGCCGCGTTGCAGGCTGAACGACAGATCGCGCACCGCCTGCGTCACCTGGCCCTCGTTTTCGAAACGAATGTTCAGGTTGCTGACGTCCAGCACGGGGCTATTTTCAGTTTGCTGAATTTGCGGCTTAGTCATTATTCATTGCTCATCTGGCAGCTTTTTCTATAAATATCATTATTGTCGCCGCTGTTTCATACGAATTTTGACTATAGAAAGTCGAAACGATGATGTAAAGCGCGCGCGCGGCAATGGCACATAATGGGTACATACAGTCTGGCCCGGTTTTCTGCCATAATGGCGCATTGATTTCCCAGATTGCCCTCCCAGGAGTGAACTCATGGACCATACCGCCGGGCTGATCCCGCTTGACGCGGCGCTCGCTCAGATGCTGTCGCACATTACCCCCCTCACCGACTACGAAACGCTGCCCCTGCACGCCTGCTTTGGCCGGGTGACGGCGCGGGAGATTGTCTCCCCGCTTAACGTACCGGGTTTCGATAATGCCGCGATGGATGGCTACGCCGTGCGCCTTGATGCGCTACGGGCAGGCGTGCCGCAGCCGGTGGCAGGCAAAGCCTTTGCCGGGCAGCCGTTCCACGGCGAGTGGCCTGCGGGGAGCTGCATCCGCATTATGACCGGTGCGCCCATTCCACCGGGCTGCGATGCGGTGGTGATGCAGGAGGAGACCGAGCAGAGCGACGCCGGGGTGCTGTTTACCGGTGACGTGCGTCCGGGACAGCACATTCGCCGCGCCGGGGAGGATATTACCCAGGGTGCCGTGGTCTATGCGCCGGGCACCACTCTGACGGTGGCGGAGCTGCCGGTGCTGGCCTCCCTCGGCATTCCCGAGGTTGAGGTCGTGCGCAAGGTGCGAGTAGCCCTCTTCTCTACCGGCGATGAGCTCCAGCTGCCGGGTCAGCCGCTGGGCGATGGCCAGATCTACGACACTAACCGGCTGGCAGTGCACATCATGCTGGAGCAGCTCGGCTGTGAGGTGATTAACCTCGGCATCATTCCAGACGACCCCGCCCGGCTGCGCGAGGCGTTTATTGCCGCTGACCAGCAGGCCGACGTGGTGATCAGCTCCGGCGGCGTCTCGGTGGGCGAAGCGGACTACACCAAAACCCTGCTGGAAGAGCTGGGGGAGATCGCCTTCTGGAAGCTGGCGATTAAGCCAGGCAAGCCGTTTGCCTTCGGCAAGCTCCGCCGCGCCTGGTTCTGCGGCCTGCCGGGTAACCCGGTCTCGGCGGCGCTCACCTTCTACCAGCTGGTTCAGCCCCTGCTGGCCCGCCTGAGCGGCAAGCCTGGCAGCGCCCTGCCGCCGCGCCTGCGGGTCCGCGCCGCCACCCGGCTGAAGAAAACGCCGGGGCGTCTCGACTTCCAGCGCGGTATCGTTGAGCGCGACGCCGAGGGGAATTTACAGGTGAGCACGACCGGCCACCAGGGATCGCACATCTTCAGCTCCTTTAGCCAGGGCAACTGCTTTATCGTGCTGGAGCGTGAGCGCGGCAGCGTCGAGCCAGGGGAGTGGGTAGAGATCGAGCCGTTTAACCATCTGTTTGGGGGGCTGTGATGGCCGTCGAGCTGAGCGATAGCGAGATGCTGCGCTACAACCGGCAGATTGTCCTGCGCGGCTTCGATTTTGACGGGCAGGAGGCGCTGAAAGCCTCCCGCGTGCTGGTAGTGGGCCTGGGCGGACTCGGCTGCGCCGCTGCCCAGTACCTGACGGCGGCGGGCATCGGTCACCTGACGCTGCTGGACTTCGATACCGTGTCGCTGTCGAATTTGCAGCGCCAGACCCTGCATAGCGACGCAACCATTGGCCAGCCGAAGGTCGTCTCGGCGCGGGCGTCGCTGGCGCGGATCAATCCGCTGGTGAGCTTCACCACGCTCAATGCGCAATTAGAAGGCGAGGCGCTGCACGCGCAGATTGCCGCCCACGATCTGGTTCTGGACTGCACCGATAACGTCGAGATCCGCAACCAGCTTAACGCTGGCTGCTTCAAGACCAGGGTGCCGCTGGTTTCCGGGGCCGCGATCCGCATGGAGGGGCAGATTAGCGTCTTTACCTGGCAGGAGGGAGAGCCGTGCTACCGCTGCCTGAGCCGCCTGTTTGGCGATACGGCGTTGACCTGCGTTGAGGCGGGGGTAATGGCGCCGCTGGTTGGGGTCATTGGCGCGCTGCAGGCAATGGAGGCGATCAAGGTGCTGACGAGGTTTGGCCAGAGCGCCGCCGGGAAAATTGTCCTGTACGACGCCATGACCTGTCAGTTCCGCGAGATGAAGTTAATGCGCAACCCGCAGTGCGAGGTGTGCGGCGGATAACGGTTAAATACCTGTCCGGCCAAACGCCGTCTGCCACTCCTGCTCAAACTTAACGATGGCCGCCTCTACCGCCGGGGCGGCGAGAAACTGCTCCGCCACGTCCAGCGGCAGGGTAATCGCCTCACAGCCCGCCAGCAGGCAATCCAGCGCCTGGCGCGGGGTCTTGAAGCTCGCCGCCAGCACCTTTGAGCCTGGCGCGTGCAGGGTCAGCAGACGCTGTAGATCCGTCACCGTTTGAATACCGTCTCCGCCCTGAGCATCCACGCGGTTAACGTAGGGCGCCACATACTCGGCTCCGGCCAGCGCGCTCAGCAGGCCCTGCCCCGCCCCGTACACTGCCGTCCCCAGCGTCGGGATCCCCTCGGCTTTTAGCAGCTTGATCGCCGCCAGCCCCTCCGCGCTTACCGGCACCTTCACCACGATATCGGCGATTATAGCGCGCAGTTTATGCGCCTCGGCCACCATCTCTTCGGCATCGTTCGCTAATACCTGGGCAAAGAGCCGCCCTTTTCCACCCAGGGCATCCTGCAGGGCCGGCAGCAGCTCGACCAGCGGCAGATTGCCTTTCGCCACGATGCTCGGGTTGGTCGTGACCCCGGCCAGCGGGAAGCTGCGGGCCAGCCGTTTTACTGCCGCCACATCGGCGGTGTCCAGGTACAGTTCCATATGAACTCCTCAAAGTGAGAGATTAAGCATGGTTTAGAACTTAACTAATTCAACCTGCCAATATGTTGACCCGCGTCAAAATAACTTTCATTCGAAAGTAATTTAATCTGCATATGAAACATGAGGGCAGATTATGATTTTCAATATTCAGCGCTACTCCACCCATGACGGCCCCGGCATTCGCACCGTCGTCTTCCTGAAAGGCTGCTCGCTGGCCTGTCGCTGGTGCCAAAACCCGGAGAGCCGCGCCCGGACGCGGGAGGTGCTCTTTGATGCCCGCCTCTGTCTCGCCGGATGCGATCTCTGCCAGCAGGCCGCACCGGGCGTGATTGACCGGGCGCTCAATGGCCTGCTGATCCATCGGGAAAAGCTCAGTGCGGCGCATCTTGCTGCGCTGGAAAACTGCTGCCCCACCCAGGCCCTGACCGTCTGCGGCGAAAACCAACCGGTAGAGGAGATTATGGCCATCGTGCTGCGGGATAAACCCTTTTACCAGCGCAGCGGGGGCGGGATCACGCTTTCCGGTGGCGAACCCTTTATGCAGCCGGCGCTCAGCGCCGCGCTGCTGAAGTCCAGCGTTGAGCACGGCATTCACACTGCGGTTGAAACCTGTCTGCACGTGCCCTGGCGCTACATCGAACCTTCCCTGCCGTATACCGATCTCTTTCTTGCCGATCTCAAGCACGTCGACAGCAGGGTGTTTAAGACCTGGACCGACGGCTCGGCCAGGCGCGTGCTGGAGAACCTAAAACGGCTGGCGGCGCGGGGTAAACAGCTGATTATCCGCGTGCCGCTGATCCCCGGCTTTAACGCTGATGAGGCCTCCATCGCGGCGATTACCCGCTTTGCCGCCGACGAGCTTAACGTCAAGGAGATCCACTTTCTGCCCTATCACACGCTGGGCATCAACAAATATCACCTGCTGAATCAGCCCTATACCGCGCCCGATAAGCCGCTCGACGCGCCGCACCTGCTGGCCTTCGCCGAAGCGTCCGCCCGCGAGTATGGCCTGACCGCAACCCTACGAGGATAATGCCATGACCGAATTACGTCTTGATACGCTGACCCACCGCATTCAGGCGCATAAAGATGCGCTGGTGCACATTGTTAAGCCCCCGGTCTGTACCGAGCGCGCCCGGCACTATACCGAGGCCTACCGGCAGCATCTCGATAAGCCCATTGCGGTGCGCCGGGCGCTGGCCCTCGCCCACCATCTTGCCGAGCGCACCATCTGGATTAAGCATGATGAGCTGATTATCGGCAACCAGGCAAGCGAGCTCCGCGCCGCGCCTATCTTCCCGGAATACACCGTCTCGTGGATCGAAAAGGAGATTGACGGCCTGGCCGATCGCCCTGGCGCGGGCTTTGCGGTGAGCGAAGAGAACAAGCGCGTGCTGCATGAGATCTGCCCGTGGTGGCGCGGCCAGACGGTACAGGATCGCTGCTACGGCATGTTTACCGATGAGCAGAAAGCCCTGCTGGCGACCGGCATCATCAAGGCCGAGGGCAATATGACCTCCGGCGATGCGCACCTGGCGGTCAACTACCCGCTGCTGCTGGAGAAAGGCCTGGACGGTCTGCGCGCAAAGGTGGCCGAGCGTCGGTCGCGCATCAACCTCACCGTGCTGGAGGATCTGCACGGAGAGCAGTTCCTGAAGGCGATTGATATAGTCCTGCATGCGGTCAGCGACCATATCACCCGCTTTGCCGCCCTCGCCCGTGAGATGGCCAGCGCCGAGCCGCGCGTCAGCCGCCGGGATGAGCTGCTGCAAATAGCCGAGAACTGCGACATCATCGCCCATCGTCCACCGGAAACCTACTGGCAGGCGTTACAGCTCTGCTACTTCATCCAGCTGATTTTGCAGATCGAATCTAACGGCCATTCGGTGTCGTTTGGTCGCATGGATCAATATCTCTATCCTTACTACCGCCGCGACGTTGAGCTGAATCAGACCCTCACCCGGGAACAGGCCATCGAGCTGCTGCACGGCTGCTGGCTGAAGCTGCTGGAGGTGAACAAGATCCGCTCCGGCTCGCACTCGAAGGCGTCAGCCGGGAGTCCGCTGTATCAGAACGTGACCATCGGCGGCCAGAAATGGGTAGACGGTAAAGCGCTGGATGCGGTCAACCCGCTCTCGTATGCCATTCTTGAATCCTGCGGACGCCTGCGCTCGACTCAGCCCAACCTGAGCGTGCGCTACCACGCCGGAATGAGCAACGATTTCCTCGACGCCTGCGTACAGGTGATCCGCTGCGGCTTCGGCATGCCCGCCTTTAATAACGATGAAATTGTTATTCCTGAGTTTATTAAGCTGGGGATTACGCCAGAGGATGCATATGACTACGCGGCGATCGGCTGTATCGAAACCGCCGTCGGCGGCAAGTGGGGCTACCGCTGCACCGGGATGAGCTTTATCAACTTCGCCCGGGTGATGCTCGCCGCGCTGGAGGGAGGACGCGACGCCACCAGCGGCAAAGTGTTCCTGCCTCAGGAGAAGGCGCTCTCGAAAGGTAACTTCGCCGACTTCAGCGAGGTCATGGCAGCCTGGGACGCGCAGATCCGCTACTACACCCGCAAATCCATTGAGATCGAATACGTGGTGGACACCATGCTGGAGGAGAACGTCCACGACATTCTCTGCTCGGCGCTGGTGGACGACTGCATTGAGCGGGCAAAGAGCATTAAACAGGGCGGCGCGAAGTACGACTGGGTATCGGGATTACAGGTCGGGATTGCCAACCTCGGCAACAGCCTGGCGGCAGTGAAAAAGCTGGTCTTTGACCAGGGCGCTATCGGCCAGCAGCAGCTCGCAGAGGCGCTGGCGGATGACTTCGATGGGCTGACCCACGAACAGCTGCGCCAGCGCTTAATCAACGGCGCACCAAAGTACGGCAACGACGATGACAGCGTCGATCTGCTGCTGAATCGCGCCTACGAAACCTATATTAACGAGCTGAAGCAGTATCACAATCCACGCTACGGACGCGGCCCCATCGGCGGCAACTACTACGCGGGCACCTCGTCCATCTCGGCTAACGTGCCGTTTGGCGCGGCAACGATGGCGACGCCAGACGGACGCAAAGCCATGACTCCGTTGGCGGAGGGAGCCAGCCCGGCGTCCGGGACGGATCGGTTCGGCCCCACGGCGGTGATCGGCTCCGTCGGCAAGCTGCCGGTGGGATCGATTCTCGGCGGCGTGCTGCTTAACCAGAAGCTCAACCCAACCACGCTGGAAAACGACAGCGATCGGCAGAAGCTGATGATGCTGCTGCGCACCTTCTTCGAGGTGCATAAAGGGTGGCATATTCAGTACAACATCGTCTCCCGCGAGACGCTGCTGGCAGCGAAGGCGCACCCTGATCGGTATCGGGATCTGGTGGTGCGCGTGGCGGGCTACTCGGCCTTCTTTACCGCCCTGTCGCCGGATGCGCAGGATGATATTATCGCCCGTACCGAGCACACGTTGTAACCAGCAACGCCCGGCGGCGCAAGCTTGCCGGGCCTACGGTCAACTTTCATATGAAATTAAATGTGTGCATTTGCTCACATCATTACTAGAATGCTCCTGAATGTTTTTACCCTGGGAGCATAACGTATGACCGTAAAAGTTATCGTCACCGATATGGACGGAACTTTCCTTGATGATGCCAAAACCTACGACCGCAGCCGTTTCCTCAGCCAGTTCCGTGAGCTTCAGGCGCGCGGCATTGAGTTTGTGGTCGCCAGCGGCAATCAGTTCTACCAGCTCATCTCCTTCTTTCCGGAAATCAAAGACGACATCTCTTTCGTCGCCGAAAACGGCGCGCTGGTCTACGAGCATGGCAAAGAGATCTTCCATGGCGAGCTGACCCGCCACGAGTACCAGATCGTGCTGGGCGAGCTGCTCAAGAGCGAAGGCCTGAACTTTGTCGCCTGCGGCCTGGAGAGCGCCTACGTCAGCAAAAACGCGCCGCCGGAGTTTGTTGAGCTGATGTCGCACCACTATCACCGTCTGAAGCAGGTGGATGACTATCGCGAGATCGACGACAAGATGTTTAAGTTCTCCCTCAACCTGCCGGACAGCGAGATCCCGCAGCTGGTGGACGCCCTGCACGTCTCCCTCGACGGCATAATGAAGCCGGTCACCAGCGGCTTCGGCTTTGTGGATCTGATCATTCCCGGCCTGCACAAGGCCAACGGCATCACTCGCCTGCTCAAGCGCTGGCAGCTTTCGCCCAGCGACTGCGTCACCATCGGCGACAGCGGCAACGATGCCGAGATGCTGCGCATGGCGAAATTCTCTTTTGCGATGGGCAACGCTGGCGAGGCCATCAAAGCGATTGCCAACTTCCAGACTGATGATAATAACCAGCAGGGCGCGCTGAACGTGATCCAGGCCGTGCTCGACGCCACCCCACCCTTTAACGCCTAAGCTCCTCTACGCCAGCACGCTCGCGGCTGGCGTTAGCCTCTTCTCTCTTTTGTGCAGCCCATCATCTTTTTAAACTTGCATTAACTTTTTTTTAACTTAAATTAGCATATGTAAGTTAATTACTTTCGAATGAAAGATGCGAGAGGGTTATATGACTGAAATGTATGCAAGTGAAACGCTGCCTGCCGACCACAAGGCGGCGATTCGTCAGGTAAAACAGGCCCTGCGCGCGCAGATTGGTGACGTGCAGGCTGTCTTTAACCGCCTTGAGGAGCGCATTGCCGCTCAGGTAGCCGAGATCAACGCCCTGAAAGCGAAAGGCGAAACGGTCTGGCCAACGATCCCTTTTGAAGATGTGAAGAACGGTCATGTTAGCGAGGCGCAGCGTGCGGCGATCAAGCGCCGGGGCTGTGCGGTGATTAAGGGCCATTTTCCGCGCGAGCAGGCGCTGGGCTGGGATCAATCTATGCTGGCCTATCTCGACCAGAACCGTTTCGACGACGTCTATAAAGGGCCGGGGGACAGCTTCTTTGGTACGCTTGAGGCCTCACGCCCGGAGATCTACCCCATCTACTGGTCGCAGGCGCAGATGCAGGCCCGCCAGAGCAGCGAGATGGCGCAGGTGCAGTCCCTGCTAAACCGCCTCTGGACCTTTGAGAGCGACGGCAAGCAGTGGTTCGATCCGGATGTGAGCGTGATCTATCCGGACCGCATTCGTCGTCGTCCACCGGGTACGACCTCAAAAGGGCTGGGCGCGCATACCGATTCCGGGGCGCTGGAGCGTTGGCTGCTGCCAGCTTACCAACAGGTTTTCGCCTCGGTGTTTAACGGCGATATCGACAGCTACGATCCGTGGCACGCTGCGCACCGTACCGAAGTGGAAGAGTACACCGTGGATAACACCACCAAGTGTTCGGTGTTCCGCACCTTCCAGGGCTGGACGGCGCTGTCGGATATGCTGCCGGGCCAGGGGCTGCTGCACGTAGTACCGATTCCCGAGGCGATGGCCTATGTTCTACTGCGCCCGCTGCTGGACGACGTGCCGGAGGATGAGCTGTGCGGCGTTGCGCCTGGGCGTGTGCTGCCTATATCTGAGAAGTGGCATCCGCTGCTGATCGAGGCGCTAACCAGCATTCCGGCGCTGGAGGCCGGGGACTCGGTGTGGTGGCACTGTGACGTTATCCACTCCGTGGCACCGGTAGAGAACCAGCAGGGCTGGGGCAACGTGATGTATATTCCCGCCGCGCCGCTGTGCGAGAAGAACCTCGCCTATGCCCGGAAGGTCAAGGTGGCATTAGAGAACGGCGCGTCGCCGGGGGACTTCCCGCGTGAGGATTATGAAGCGACGTGGGAGAACCGCTTTACGGTGGCGGATTTAAACGAGCACGGCAAGCGCGCGTTGGGCATGGCTTAGCTCCTGTACGCTACGGCGGTACGACGCTGTCCCGGTCGTATCCGCCTTTACGCAGAGGTTTCATGGCTTTTCAGCGTTGTTTATCCCTTCAAGGATGCGCAATAACAATCCTTTCCCCTCTTCTGGTGCAAAAGAATTTATGTAGCGCGCCCTGAACTCAGACTCGATTGTTTTTTCATCGTAGGCAAGAAAAGCTAATACCTCTTTTTTTAAATCAGCCCGGTCATTCGCTGCCAGCTCGCTGGTATAAATATCAATAGCATCATCTATAGATTCAGCGCCGGTAATATAATCAAAATCCTGATTGAGCGTGCCTTCGATCATAATGTCGAGATTGGTCGTTAAAAGCATGAATTATACCTCTGGGAATGCGGTAAGAATGTAGTATGGCTTGCCATTATACATTTCGTATTTCAGAACAACTTTAACTTTTGTCGCCTGTGCAAGTTTATCGCTACCGCGAAACAGAGAATATCCTATTACTTTCCCCGTATTATATGTAACGGTAAGATTATGTCGTGGCTGGCTGGCTGCCCAAGCTCTTATCCACTCTTTATTCACACTTAGTGCTTTAGAAATAGATGCCTCGGCGAGGTCAATATTACTAAATGAACTTATTGCGTTGGGCTTTCGCACCATATTTTCAGTTAGTTTTAATCGTGCTGCTAATTCTTCTTGTGTCTTTCCAACATGCTTTAAAATCGCATGCCCTCCCGGCTTCAACCCCGTAACCGACTCATGTTGAATAAGTTTAATTTTTCCAACTCGAACTGAAGCAACTCTTGCTGCCCCTAACCCAAGTGAAAAAGCAATGGGTACGGCTACATCAATGGTTAGACCTACTTTCCATGCTGTATCATCATCAGCACCAAACTGCTTAGCCATTTCAACAGCTGCGCGATAGGTTGCACTGCGTACATTTTTACCTGATAGAACCTGATCGGCCGCAGTATTGATGCTGTCCATGCTATGGGCACCGACAACGACACAAGCCGCTTTTGTTAACCCAGTTGGCTCTGGTGCGATACAAAGCGCAGTAGCGCCAGCAAGCTCGAGCGCACCCATAATAAGCCCAAGTCCACCATATAAACGATTACTAAAAGTCTCGCCTTCTGTAACAGATTTATCAGACAGGGCCGCAGCAAGTTGAATTGGTGACATAACAACTTTGATACCATCATCCATAATGACACCTCAAATGATTAAAAGTTATCCGGTCAGATTATACCCGCTTTACAGATTTCAATTCCAATGACGGCAAAAAAAATTTACATAAAAGCGTTAATTGGTACATATCCAGACGTAAAAAAACCGGCTTAAGCCGGTTGGATTACTGACGCCACTAAGTATCGCTTCTGGCAGATTGCCGGGCGGCGGCTCCGCCTTGCCCGGCCTACAAAACCTGGCCGTAGGCCCGGTCAGCGCCACCGGGTGTTTTTTTCCAGCGGCAAGACGCTCGAATTTCCCTAAGTATTTCGCGTTACAGGAAGGCGGCAAACCTGTAAATCCCCGGGAGCTTACATAGGTAAGTGACCGGGGTGAGCAGGTGCAGCCAACACACCTGTAGCGTGAAAGACGACGGGAAATTAATCTATGCCTTTACTACGCAGATAGTCTTCGTAGTTCCCGCTGAAGTCTACGACGCGTTCAGGGGTGATCTCAATCACGCGGGTCGCCAGGGAGCTCACGAACTCACGGTCGTGGGAGACGAAGACCAGCGTGCCCGGATACATCTCCAGCGCCATGTTCAGCGACTCGATCGATTCCATGTCCAGGTGGTTGGTCGGTTCATCCATTACAAGAATGTTCGGCTTCTGCATCATCAGCTTGCCAAAGAGCATACGCCCCTTCTCGCCCCCGGAGAGCACCTTCGCTGGCTTCTTGATATCGTCCTGGCTAAAGAGCAGACGACCCAGGAAGCTGCGCACCACCTGCTCATCGTCCCCCTCCTGCTTCCACTGGCTCATCCAGTCGAAGACGGTGAGATCGTTATCAAAGTCGGCGGCGTGATCCTGCGCGTAGTAGCCAATTTTGGCGTTTTCTGACCACTTCACGGTGCCGCTATCCGGCTGCAGATCGCCCACCAGGGTTTTCAGCAGCGTGGTTTTACCCACGCCGTTAGCACCGAGAATAGCAATCTTCTCGCCCACTTCCAGCAACAGGTTGAAGTTCTTAAACAGCGGGCCGTTATCGAAGCCTTTGGTGAGCGCTTCCACTTCCAGCGCGTTACGGAACAGCTTCTTATCCTGTTCAAAACGAATGAACGGGTTCTGACGGCTGGAGGCTTTTACCTCATCCAGCTTGATCTTATCAATCTGACGCGCGCGGGAGGTCGCCTGACGAGACTTCGAGGCGTTGGCGCTAAAGCGGCTGACGAAGGATTGCAGGTCAGCGATCTGCGCTTTCTTCTTGGCGTTGTCGGCCAGCAGGCGTTCACGCGCCTGAGTCGCCGCGGTCATGTACTCGTCGTAGTTACCCGCATAAACGCGCAGCTCGCCGTAGTCCAGATCCGCCATATGGGTGCAGACCATGTTCAGGAAGTGACGGTCATGCGAGATGATGATCATAGTGCTGTTACGCTCGTTCAGCACCTGCTCCAGCCAGCGAATGGTATCGATGTCCAGGTTGTTGGTCGGTTCATCGAGCAGGAGAATGTCCGGATCGGAGAACAGCGCCTGGGCCAGCAGCACACGCAGCTTCCAGCCGGGAGCCACTTCGCTCATCGGACCGTAGTGCTGCTCTACCGGAATACCGACGCCGAGCAGCAGCTCGCCCGCACGGGACTCGGCGGAGTAGCCGTCCATCTCGCCGTACAGCACTTCGAGGTCAGCCACTTTATAGCCATCCTCTTCGCTCATCTCGGCCAGGCCGTAGATGCGATCGCGCTCCTGCTTCACTTCCCACAGCTCGCCGTGACCCATGATCACCGTGTCAAGCACGCTGAACTCTTCAAAGGCGAACTGATCCTGACGCAGCTTACCGATACGCTCGTTTGGATCGAGAGAGACGTTGCCCAGCGTCGGCTCAAGGTCGCCGCCGAGGATCTTCATAAAGGTGGATTTTCCGCTACCGTTCGCCCCAATCAGGCCGTAACGATTGCCGCCGCCAAACTTGACGGAGATATTTTCAAACAGCGGCTTACTGCCAAACTGCATGGTGACGTTGCTGGTAACTAACACGGTGTTATCCTGAAAATGTGTGACAAACTCTGCATTATGCCACAATTCCGAATTGAAATCGCGCAGGTGTGAACAGTTGCTACACTAGGGTGAGAGAAAAAAATGTGATTTCGTACACATCTCAATTCCATGCGCGTGGGAATGCACATATAATGCGCTCCCATCCTTTTGAGCATTCTTAACTAAACGGCCTGTGGCACAGAAACCTCGCATACCATGAATATGAAATTAACAACAATTTTAGCGGCGGCTTTCGCTGTAGTAGGGTTTTGCAAATCCGCGTCTGCTGTAACCTATCCGCTGCCGACCGATGGTAGCCGTCTGATTGGCCAGAACCAGGTCATCACCCTGCCAGAGAACAACAGCCAGCCGCTGGAGTACTACGCGGCCCAGTACCAGATGGGTCTCTCTAACCTGATGGAAGCGAACCCAGGTATTGACCCCTATCTGCCGAAGGGCGGTAGCGTGATGAACATTCCTCAGCAGCTGATCCTGCCGGACACCGTGCATGAAGGCATTGTGATCAACAGCGCCGAGATGCGCCTCTACTACTACCCGAAAGGTACCAACACCGTGATCGTACTGCCGATCGGTATCGGTCAGCTGGGTAAAGATACCCCAATCAACTGGACTACCAAGGTTGAGCGTAAGAAAGCGGGCCCGACCTGGACGCCAACGGCGAAGATGCACCAGGAGTACATCGCCGCCGGTAACCCGCTGCCAGCCGTGGTACCTGCCGGCCCGGATAACCCGATGGGCCTCTACGCCCTGTACATTGGCCGCCTGTATGCTATTCACGGCACCAACGCTAACTTCGGCATCGGCCTGCGCGTGAGCCACGGCTGCGTGCGTCTGCGTAACGACGACATCAAGTTCCTGTTCCAGAACGTGCCGGTCGGTACCCGCGTACAGTTTATCGATGAGCCGGTAAAAGCGACCACTGAGCCAGACGGTAGCCGCTACATTGAGGTTCACAACCCGCTCTCTACCACTGAAGCGCAGTTTGATGGCAAAGAGATTGTGCCTATCACGCTGACCAAGAGCGTGCAGAGCATCACCAGCCAGCCGGACGCCGACCAGAGCGTTGTTGAGCAGGCGATTCAGAACCGTTCCGGGATGCCGGTTCGCCTGAACTAACATGTTCAGCAGTTAGTAAAAAGCCCGGCAATCGCCGGGCTTTTTGTTTTACGTCTATTGTTGTGCCAGCTGGTTACGGCGATATTCCCCCTGCCGCTCCAGCATCCAGCCTGGATACTCACGCGGCAGCGCGCTGACCGCATCAAGCTGTTTCAACTCCTCTTCGCTCAGGCGGATCTCCGTCGCGGCAATGTTATCCGCCAGCTGATCCGGACGTTTAGCGCCGATAATCACGCTGCTGACCACCGGCTGATGCAGCAGCCACGCCAGGGCGATCTGCGCCACCGACACGCCTTTGCTATCGGCAATGTTACGCATCACGTCTACGCAGTCGAAGGCGCGCTCTTTCTCTACTGGTGGGAAGTCAAACGCCAGCCGACGCCCCCCCTCCTCTCCGCTGCCGCTGCGGTCATACTTGCCGCTCAGCAGGCCGCCCGCCAGTGGACTCCAGACCATCAGCCCCACGCCTTCGCTTTGCAGCATTGGCACCAGCTCACGCTCAAGGTCGCGCCCGGCGATGGTGTAGTAAGCCTGTAGCGAGGCGAAACGGGCCAGCCCCAGGCGCTCGGAGATGCCCAGCGCCTTCATAATCTGCCACGCCGCCCAGTTGGAGACGCCGATATAGCGGACATGACCGTGCTGAACCAGGTTATCGAGGGCGTAGAGCGTCTCTTCAATGGGCGTGGCCGGATCGAAGCCGTGCAGCTGGTAGAGGTCGATATGATCCAGCTGGAGTCGGCGCAGGCTCTCTTTGACGCTGCCGATAATATGGTAGCGGGAGCTACCGCGCGAGTTGACTCCGCCGGTGCCGGTTTCACCGAACACCTTGGTCGCCACCACCACCTCTTCGCGAGGGATCTTGAGGTTTTTCAGCGCCTGGCCGGTGATCTCTTCCGAACGCCCTTCCGAATAAACGTTGGCGGTATCGATAAAGTTGATGCCCGCCGCGAGGGCGTCGCCCACCAGCCGCTCAGCGTCGTTCTGCCGCAGCTGACCAATCTTGCCCCACATGCCGCCTTCGCCGCCGAAGGTCATGGTGCCCAGGCACAGCTCGGAGACAAAGAGACCGGTATTGCCAAGTTTTTGATAACGCATAGAACGCTCCTTTGGGTGTCGATGAGTGTTCAGTAGTTATACTCCGACGCGCCGGATCGCGAATGTGAGGATCCTGCGCGTTTCTTGCCCAATCCTCTGAACTTTATCCTCGCGTCGCTTCACCAAAGACCGGATAGTCCGGCAGCTGCACGGTCTGGTACGGCTCCCAGCCGCCTCCCAGCGCCTTATAGAGCGCCACCAGGTCGAGGCTACTCTGCACCCGCGCCTGGGCACGCTGCTGCTCGGCCTGCGCCAGCTGGCGCTGGGCATCAAGTACGTCAATGAAGGTGGCGATCCCCTGGCGGTAGCTGTCGCTGGCGAGATCGAACGCGCTCTGCAACGCCTCAATGGTTTTGCTCAGCCCGGCTTCGCGCTGCTGATCGGTGCGGTAGCTGACCAGCGCGTTCTCTACATCGCCCAGCGCGCTTAGCACCGTCTGGCGATAGTTGAGCGCCACTGCGCCCTGCTGCGCTCGCGCCAGCTTGACGCTGGAGACCAGCCTTCCGCCCTGGAAGATGGGAATCGACACCTGCGGCCCGAAACTGTAGAAGTGGCTGCTCCAGTCGGTCAACCAGTCGGTTTCGCTGTTGCGCAGGCCAAACTGGCCGCTCAGGGTGAGGCTCGGGAAGAGCTGAGCCACCGAGACGCCGATCTGCGCGGTGGCCGCGTGCAGGTTGGCCTCGGCTTCACGCACGTCCGGTCGACGGCGGGCCAGCGTTGAAGGAATGCCGGTCTGGATGATATCCGGCAGCTTCGGCAGAGGCTGCACCGACCGTAGCTCTGCATTCAGCGCACCGGGTGGCTTGCCGATCAGAATAGCCAGGGCGTTCATCGCCTGCTGCTCCTGGGCCTGATACTGTGGCAGCTGCGCCTCCAGATTACCGAGCTGTGCACGGGCGTTCTCCACGTCCAGCTGCGGCGACAAACCGCCACGCTGGCGACTCTCGGTCAGGCTAAGCGTCTCCTTTGCGGTGTCGATCTGGGTATTCATGGTGGCAAGGATACTCTGCGCCCCGCGCAGCTGGAGCCACGCGCGCGCCACCTCCGCTTCGAGTGACACCAGGGCGTCGTTACGCTGTTCTATAGCTGCCTGCTGCTGAGCGTTGGCCGCCTCGACCTGACGACGCACTTTGCCCCATAGATCCAACTCCCATTGAGCATCGAAGCTGCCCTGGTAGAGATTCACCGGCTGGGTGAGCACCCCAAGGGCGTTGTTTATCTCGGGATCGACGTCCTGCAGCTGGCCATAAACGTCGTGGGATTTCAGCTCGCCCTCCAGCCCCAGCTGCTGCCGAGTGGCCTGAAGGTTGCCGTTTACCGCTGGCAGGAAGGCCCCGCCCGCCTGGTTAATCTGCTCTCGTGCACCAGCAATGCGCAGCACGGTCTGCTGCAGGGAGAGATTGCCGGCGATCGCCCGCTCGATCAGGCTGTTGAGCTGCGGCGAGTTAAAGGTCGTCCACCAGCGTGGATTCACCGCCTGGCTGGAGGTTTGCGACGGCACGGTTTTATCCCCGGCGTCGTTCCAGTGGCTTACCGCAGGCGGAACGGGTTGCTGGTAGTCCGGCCCCACGGCGCAGCCCGCCAGCAGCAGGGTGAGTAACGACAGCGTCGGGGTATGTATCCTGTGCATCTTAATGTGCTCCTGCGCTGCCTTCGCTTTTGATCGGCGAAAGCAGAAGACAAAACGGAATCAATAAAAACGCCACGGCGCTGAGGATGGTAAAGACATCAACGTAGGCGAGAAAACGCGACTGCTCAATCATGGTTCGATACATCTGCCCGGTTGCCAGCCCGAGCGGATCCCCCGCCAGCGTGGTGAAGTTGCGGATCGCCTCGGCGGTCTCGCGCACCGCCAGCTGGAACTGCTCGCTAAAGGGGGTGGTATGGGCGCTTAAATAGGCGCTGTGCACCTGGGCACGTTCGGTAATGGCGGCGGTTGAGAGCGAAATTCCGATCGATCCGGCGACGTTACGGAACATGGTAAACAGCGCGGCGGCGTCGGCGTTGAGCTGGCGCGGAATAGTGACAAAGGCGATGGTGGTAAGCGGCACAAACAGGAAGCCGAGACCAATCGACTGCGCGCTGCGGAACAGCACCAGGGTTTCAAAATCAACGTCCGGGGTCAGGTTGCGCGACCAGAAGAAGGCCACCGCCAGGCAGGTAAAGCCGAAGGCGATGATCCACCGGGTCTGCACTACCGGCATCAGCTTCAGCACCAGCGGGATAGTGAGTACGATCAGCACCGCTCCTGGCGAGAGCACCAGCCCGGACCAGGTCGCGGTGTAGCCGAGATCCTGCTGCGCCAGCTGGGGGATCACCACCGAGCTGCCGTAGAGGATCATTGCCATCCCGGCCATTAGCAGGCTGGAGACGGCAAAGTTTTTATCTTTCATGCAGTGCAGATCTACCACCGGCTTTTTAGCGTACATCAGCCAGTAGATGGCCCCGATAATGCCAATCAGGGTCAGCACGGCAAAGGTGCGAATAAAGCCCGAGGCGAACCAGTCGTCGTCTTCGCCACGGTCCAGCATCACCTGCAAGCAGCCCAGACCCAGCGCAATCAGGCCGATGCCGGTCCAGTCGATGGTCAGCTTCTCTTCCGATTTGCGCTCCCAGGGCGGATCTTCCAGCAGCTGGTAGATCGCCAGCACGGTGACGATCCCCACCGGGATGTTGATAAAGAAGACCCAGCGCCAGGAGTAGTTGTCGGTGATCCAGCCCCCAAGGGTCGGGCCGAGCACCGGCGCAACGATGATCGCAATTGACGACAGGCCAAAAGCCTTGCCGCGATCCTCTGGCTTAAAGTAGTCCAGCAGCACCGACTGCTGGGTCGGCTGTAGTCCTCCGCCGAAGAAGCCCTGCAGGATGCGAAACAGGATGATCTCCCACAGCTCGGTGGCGATACCGCACAGGAACGAGCAGACGGTGAACATCACGATGCAGATGAGAAAGAAGCGCTTGCGGCCAAAGACGCGGCTCAGGAAGGCCGAGATCGGCAGCACGATGCCGTTCGCCACCAGGTAACTGGTGAGCACCCAGGTGGATTCGCTGTAGCTCGCCGACAGCGAGCCGGCAACATGGGGCAGCGCCACGTTGATGATGGTGGTATCAAGGATCTCCATAAACACCGCAAGGGTGACGACAATCGCCACCGCCCACGGGTTACTGGCAGGACGCCAGCTCTCATGGCTGTGATCGGTCATTCCAGCGTCACCTTCGGCTCCACAGACAGGCCCAGCGGCAGCGGCGGTTGGTTAGCGTCGAGGCCCTTATCAATAACGATCTTCACCGGCACGCGCTGGACGATCTTCACGAAGTTGCCGGTGGCGTTTTCCGACGGGAAGGCGGAGAAGCGCGAGCCGCTCCCCTGCTGGATACTGTCGATATGCCCCTCCAGCTCAAGATCCGGGTAGGCATCCACGCCGATAGTGACTTTATTACCGGGACGCATCCGCTCCAGCTGCGACTCTTTGAAGTTCGCCACCACCCAAATATCAGGCGAGACCAGCGAGAAGAGCGCCGTGCCCGCCTGCACCAGGGTGCCGGTCTGCACGTTACGTTTGGTGACGAAGCCATCAAAGGGGGCGCGCACTTCGGTATAGGAGAGGTTTAGGTTCGCATTTGCCAGTTGGGCGCGAGCCTGCTCAACCTGTTGCTCACGGGCTTCGACGTTAGTTTCCTGCTGGCGGATCTGCAGGTTAATCTGGCTTGCTACCTCAAGCTGGGCATTGGCGCTGGCCAGCTGGGCCTGAGCGCTGCGCAGCTGAGCGTTGGCACTGTCGATATTTTGTTGGGTGGTCGCCCGCGGGTCGACGCCGCGCTGGCGGCGATAGGCGGCTTCGGCGTTGGCTAAGTCAGCCTTGGCCTTAAGCACCTGCGCCTGCGCTTCATCACGCTGAGAGGGGTACTGCACCTTTGAGAGCGCCAGCTGGGCCTGAGCCTGATGCAGCTGGGCGGTAGCCAGCCCAAGCTGAGCCTGAGCCTGATCGCGTTGGGCGGTGGCGTCTCGGGGGTCGATCAGCACCAGCAGATCGCCCTTTTTCACGCGCTGGTTATCCTTAACCCGCAGCTCGGTTACGTAGCCCGCCACCTTAGGCGCGACGGTAACCGCATCGCCTTCGGTAAAGGCGTCGTCGGTGGTCTCCTGGTTGCGGGTCATTAACCACCACACCAGCGCGACGATCACCATCACCACCACGACTACGCCCAGTATAATAAGCGGCTTCTTGCCAGGGCGCTTACGTTCCTTGTTTTGAGTATCGTTTTGATCTTTCCGATCGGTATTGTTCTCTTCCTGAGCTGCGTCAGGATTCTTTTCGTTATCAGCCATAGCGTTGCAACTGTCCTGTCGATGAACGGCGCGACACGTGCGCCGTTATCTAAAGTTAGGAGGTTGCTATACATTTGCCAGGAAAAACTTACAAATTCGCATTAACTGATAATAAGTAACCCATACCCCACCAGCGCGGCCCAGATCAGCAGCGGAATAGAGTAGAGATGGAAGCGCCACCAGATACGGCGATTATTGGCCATGCGTAGGGCGATCAGGTTCGCCAGCGAGCCAGGCAGCAGGCCGAAACCGCCGACGTTAACTGCCCAGGCCAGCAGCTGAGTGGGCGGGACGTAGTTCAACAGCAGAATGGTCGCCGGCACGTTGCTGATGACCTGCGACAGGCCGATAGCCGTGAGCCACAGGGCGCGCTGGGAGAGGTGCTCTACGCCGTTGAGCGACCCCTGGAGAGCAGGCAACTGCACCAGCAGGTGGACGTCGATAAACATCGCCATAAACACCAGCAGCAGCGTCCAGTCCACGCTCTTCAGCACCTTAAAGGCCACGACCGCAAAGCCTGCGGCGACGATCAGTGCGCCCCAGCCCTCATGCTTTAGCTCCAGCGAGATGAGGAACACCACATACAGCGCCAGGCAGGTCCAGAGCAGGCGCGGCTGCCATGTCGGGGCCTGGCTGCCGCTGTGGTAGTTCAGGGCTTTATTAGGGAAAAAGAGCCAGCAGAGCAGCAGCAGGCTTACCATCATCACTACCGCCAGCAGCGCCATCTGCCCGGTAAAGGCAGCAAATGAGAGGCCGGATCGCCCCCACAGCAGAATATTTTGCGGATTACCAATGGGGGTCAGTAGCGACCCAGCGTTCACCGCCAGCGCTTCAAAGATGATTAGCCGGTTAACCGGGATTTCGCACAGCTTTCTGAGCGTCAACGTGAGCGGCACGACAATAAACAGCGCCACGTCGTTGGTCAGGAAGGTGGAAAGCAGCGCTGCTGCCAGGGCCATAAACATCGCCAGCCGCCGCTCGGTGGCGAAGCGCCGGATCATTCTGCGCCCCACGACGTCAAAGTAGCCGCTCTGCTCCACCCCTTTAGTGAGCATCATCAGTCCGCTTAGCGTCAGAATGGTGTGCCAGTCGATCGCCCTGGGCCACGCGGCCGGGTCAAAGGGAACGAAAAAGCTCAGGGTAATGCCGATCAGGATCAGCAGCTGGAAAAAGCGATCGCGCGCCAGCGCGTGCACCAACGGCAGAGTCATTCCGCAGGGTGCTCCTGCTGAAGGGTAAAGAGGCGAAAGCGTTCCAGCGTCTCCTCGCTAACGTGGTGCTCCATGCCTTCGGCGTCACGGCGGGCGGTCTCCGGGCTTACGCCCAGTACGAGAAGAAAGCTCTCGACGATCTGGTGCCGCTCTCGACTCTCCTGAGCCAGCTTCTCCCCCTCCGGGGTCAGGAATACGCCGCGCCAGGGGATCTGCTCAATCAGCCCTACCGTTGCCAGACGTTTAAGCATTTTTGCTACCGTCGGCTGGGACACTCCCAGTCGGGCAGCCATATCCACCTGACGGGCTTCCCCCACCTCGCGGATCAGATCGGAGATCAGTTCGACATAGTCATCAATCAGCTCCCGCCGGTGCGCTTCCCGCACCTGTCGAAAGCCCTCAACGTGCTCTTCGACATTCACCAGCTGCGTCACTTTTTTTGTTGTTGTCTTGCCTACGCGACGGCTCATTGGACTTCCTCATGGGTAACGCGATAAATGCATCATATACGGTTGCGCTCAGTGTAAACCATAAGTAGACCAGCACAAAAAATTTGGCTAATAGCCGTAGCTATACAATATAGCCTGTGCTATATCTGTATGTAATGCAGACAACCTTCGTAGATTGAACGTCACGGTATCATGCAGGAGGAGGTTGATATGAACGAACTTAAGAGGTGCCTAACCGTGTTTACCCACTCGCCATTCCAGGTCCGGTTGCAGTTGCTCAACATGCTGTGCGATATGTTTAACGGCAAACCGCAGCAGGACGATAAAAAATCCCATTAATGCGGCGTCGCGGTACGCCGCTTCATTTTTCTGTCACATTCTCTCGCCATACTGTCTCTCTACTCTAGAAAACCTTACTATTTGCTGATTTTGCAACCATCCTCGCAAAAGATTGCCCCGTAATCTGTTGATCTTCGTCTGCTCTCGCTCTATCTTCTCGCAGCCCTGCGCAAATGCGGCTCGCGGATGCGGAACTTTCCCTCTTCTCCACGCCCTCTCCGGCAGGTTTTGACCCTCTACGCCAGGGTGAGCACATGGCGTTTTCGCGATACAGCTATATGAATTTAACTATAAAAGAAACGCTTGCTGCCCGTAGCCAGGCTCTTAGCCCGTGGACGGGATTCTATTTCCTTCAGTCGTTACTGATTAACTACGCGCTTGGCTACCCCTTTAGCCTGCTCTATACCACGGCGTTCGCCTGCCTGCTGCTGCTGCTGTGGCGTCATGCCCCGCGGGCGCAGAAGGCGATCGTGGCGGTCTTCTCTCTGCTTGCCGCCTCCTACTATCCGTTTGGCCAGGCCTACGGCGCACCCAACTTCAATACGCTGCTGGCGCTGCACTCGACTAACATGGAGGAGTCCACGGAGATCCTGACCATTTTCCCGTGGTACAACTACGTGATTGGCCTGTTTATCTTTGGCCTTGGGGTAATTGCTATCCGGCGTAAGCAGAGCGAACGCGCCACCTGGGGAAAATGGGATCATCTTGGCGTCGCCTTCTGTCTGGCTACCGTCTTTGTCGCCCCGGTGCAGAACCTGGTGTATGGCGGCGTCTTTAATCTGAAAGATACCGGCTACCCGGTGTTTCGCTTTGTTAAGGACGTGGTGGTTAACAACCAGGAAGTGCTGGATGAGCAGAGCCGAATGGCGCAGCTGGCTGGTATGAAAGACAGCTGGAATGTGATGGGCGTTAAGCCAAAGTATCACACCTATGTAGTAGTGATCGGCGAAAGCGTGCGCCGCGATGCAGTGGGCGCATTTGGCGGCCACTGGCAGAATACCCCTTTTGCCAGCAGCGTTAACGGCACCTTTTTTACCGACTACATCGCCGCCAGCGGCTCGACGCAAAAATCGTTAGGTCTGACCCTGAACCGGGTAATGGACAACAAACCGCAGTATCAGGATAACTTTGTTACCCTGGCTAATCGGGCGGGCTTTCAGACCTGGTGGTTCTCTAACCAGGGTCAAATTGGCGAGTACGATACCGCCATCGCCAGCATCGCGAAACGCGCGGACGAGGTACAGTTCTTAAAAAGCGGCGACTTCGAAGCCGATAAGAACACCCGCGACGAGGCGCTGCTGAAGATGACCGAGCAGGTGTTAAGCACCGCCCGTAGCCAGCCGCAGCTGATTGTCCTGCACCTGATGGGCTCACACCCACAGGCCTGCGATCGCACCGGTGGCAAGTACACCGACTTTGTGCAGTCGAAGGAGACCTCGTGTTACCTCTACTCGATTACGCAAACCGACACCCTGCTCAGCAAGCTTTACGACCAGCTGCGCAACAGCGGCAGCACCTTCTCAATGGTCTACTTCTCCGATCACGGTCTGGCCTTTAAGGAGCGTGGCAAAGAGGTGCAGTATCTGGCCCATGACGATAAGTTCCAGCAGAACTTCCAGGTGCCGTTTATGGTGATCTCCAGCGACGACACCCGACACCGGCTGATCAAAGCCCGTCGCTCGGCCAACGACTTCCTCAGCTTCTTTTCGCAGTGGACCGGCATCACGGCCAAAGAGATCGCCACCCGCTACCGCTTTGTCTCAAACGATAAAGCCGGGCCAACCTGGGTGACCAACTTCAAGCTGCAAAAGGTGGATTATAACCATCTGGGCACGGACCTGTTTGAGACTCGCTCCCGGTAAGAGATACCCCCGCCCGGCGGCGCTACGCTTGCCGGGCCTACGAGCGAATTTAAAGGCTCGCTTCTAAATCAGCCAGGGTAATCATAAGTAACATCGGATCGCCGGGAGAGGGTTCAAAACCGACCTTCAAATAAAATTCTCGTACATCCTCAGACAGAGCATGAACCAGCATTCCGCGGATGCCAATCGTCTCAGCAACCTGAATCACACGTAATCCAGCATCGCGCACGAGTGCACGTCCCACACCTTTACCATGTAGAGATTTATCCACTGCAAGGCGGCCTAATACGACGACGGGAATAGGATCGGGCATATTGCTGCGAAAGCGACCCGGCGCATCGTTTGTTGTCACGGCACTAGAGGCCAGTGAATAATAGGCCATCACCCGGAGATCCGCACAGCAAACAAAGGTACGAGATGCGCCTGTCATCTGATTTTTAAGCGCCCGTTGTGTAAGCCAGCCATCCATAGAATCCACACCACAGCAAAATGATGTTAAAAGATGCCGGGCATGAAGAGGCTCAGGGGCTGAAATCATTTTTTTTGCTCCCATGGCGCAGCTGTTTGCATGGTTTTGCGCAACGCTGCGTTAGGGGCTGGAGCCTGATCAAGACGAGTAAGAAAAAGCTGATACGCCTCAGGATCGGCCAGAATAATACGCTGTTCGATTAATGTTTCTTCAGCAGCAGCGCGTGCTGCCTCCAGTACAAAATCAGTTCGGTTTTTACCTTTAGCCTTAGCTGCCCTATCAATAAGATCGCGTTCAGCGGGCTTAATACGCAGGTTCAATGTTTCACGTTTGATAGCCATACTGCTTGCGGTTGGCATGATACGCTCCTTCTTGTCATAGACGAGCATTAAGTATACAGCACGTGTAACGTCAACGTCAGTACAATTGTAGGCTGGGTAAACGCAGTGCTACCCTACATTTGCCGTCATGCCAGGTGGTGCTCCGCTTGCCAATAAACTACGCCCATAAAAAAACGGCCCCTGAGGGCCGTTTTTGTGTCTAGACTATCACCGGGGTGATTAGAAGCGGTAACCCACGCCTGCGATCCAGGTGCCAACGTCAACGCTACGGATGCGGCTCTGCTCGTAGGAAACGTCGATAGCAACGTCTTCGATCGGGTTAAACTGCATGCCCGCACCGTAAGAGAAGCCGTAGTCGCTGCTGTCAGAATGGTTTACAACATCCTGAGACTGCTGGAATTTACCGTAGCCAACACCCACTACACCGTACACGCTTGCCCAGTCGTTCAGACGGAAAGCTGGACCAGCAGTTACGCCGTAGTACTGGGCTTTGTTGTACACGTTGCTTTCGGTACGATCTTTTTCAGTGTAGGTAAAGGAACCGATGTAACCCAGCGGAGTGTCGTTTTCGTAGCGATACTTCAGGTTGAAACCGTTAGCTTTGTTCGCCACGCCCTGCATGTCGCTCTGAGCATAACCGCCGGTAACAGTAGAGGTTGCCGCTACAGCGGAACCTGCGGATACAGCCAGAACAACTGCCAGTGCTGAAAGACATGCAATTTTTTTCATAACCACCTCAAATGTGCTTCAAGTAAGTCCTAAGTATTAAATATAACAAAAAAAAGTGAGAAACTCTTTGCGCATCACGCTGTCTAACAGGCCTTTTGATGTAACAGAACGTTTCCTCTCGCTTGTATCTCTTTCAAAAAAAAGCCTTTTTTCCGCTAATGCCGCTATTATGACGCCATAAAAGCGACATATTCATCCAGATTATTCCTAAAGATACGGTGATTAATCCAGCAACTTGTCGCCATTCTACCGCTTTCGTGACATTTATTTTCAACGGCGTCTCAACCGCTGACATCTATTTCCATTACACTGCTCTCTTTACTCGTTTTGACATAAATTGACAGGAGAAAGGATGCCTGCTTTACCCCGGAAGTTGCCCGCCTGGTTACCTATATTCATACTGCTTGTTGCGATGGCGTCGATTCAGAGCGGTGCCTCGCTGGCAAAATCGCTCTTTCCGCTGGTCGGCGCGCCCGGCGTGACCGCCCTGCGTCTGGCGCTTGGGACAATTATCCTCGTTATTGTCTTCCGCCCGTGGCGGCTGCGTTTTACGCCCGAACAGCGTAAGCCGCTGCTATTCTATGGGCTGTCGCTGGGAGCGATGAACTATCTCTTCTATCTCTCTATCCAGACGGTGCCGCTGGGTATTGCGGTGGCGCTGGAGTTTACCGGACCGCTGGCGGTCGCGCTCTTCTCCTCCCGGCGCCCGATAGACTTTGTCTGGGTAGTGTTGGCGGTGTTGGGGCTGTGGTTCCTTTTACCGTTGGGGCAGGATGTCTCTCATGTCGACCTTACCGGGGCGGCCTTTGCGCTTGGCGCGGGTGCCTGCTGGGCTATCTACATTCTCTGCGGCCAGCGCGCCGGAGAGGATCATGGCCCGGCCACCGTGGCGCTGGGCTCCCTGATCGCCGCCGTGGTGTTTGTGCCTCTCGGCGCGATTCAGGCAGGCGATGCGCTCTGGCACTGGTCGATTCTGCCGCTGGGCCTGGGCGTGGCCATTCTCTCTACCGCCCTGCCCTACTCGCTGGAGATGATGGCCCTGACGCGGCTGCCCACCCGAACTTTCGGTACCCTTATGAGTATGGAGCCTGCGATGGCGGCGGTAACCGGGATGATCTTCCTGAGCGAAACGCTGACCCTGGTGCAGTGGCTGGCCCTGTCGGCCATTATTGCCGCGTCCATTGGCTCTACGCTCACCCTGCGCCGGGAGAGTAAAATTAAAGAAGTTGATATTGGTTGATTATTTATCTGCACGGCGTTGTGTCGTGCAGAATATCATTTACTGGCTCGCTTATTTTGCTAATTAATATTCATTTACATTCTCAATGCCTGCCGTAAAATTAAGAATCATCTCCCATAAAAGTCATAAGAAATTGATAATTAAGAAATTTAAATTTTATGCACCTTTATTGCTATCGGACCGATAGGTATATACTCGTCAGCACAGCCGAAAACCGGTGCTATACTTAGCTCCAGTAATTACCTGGGAACACACATCAAGAGGATATGAGATTATGAGTACCGCTAAACTGGTAAAAACGAAATCATCCGATCTGCTTTATACTCGCAACGATGTAGCGGATAACGAAAAAAAAGCGACTATTGAGCTGCTGAATCGCCAGGTGACCCAGTTCATTGACCTGTCTCTGATCACTAAACAGGCCCACTGGAATATGCGCGGCGCTAACTTTATTGGCGTACATGAGATGCTGGACGGCTTCCGCACTACGCTGACCGACCATCTGGACACCATCGCCGAGCGTGCGGTTCAGTTAGGTGGCGTTGCACTGGGTACGACCCAGGTTGTCAACAGCAAGACCCCGCTGAAAAGCTACCCGCTGGATATTCACAGCGTTCAGGACCACCTGAAAGAGCTGGCCGATCGCTATGCCATCGTTGCTAACGACGTGCGTAAATCTATCGAAGAAGCGAAAGACGAAGATACCGCTGACATCCTGACCGCGGCATCCCGCGACCTGGATAAATTCCTGTGGTTTATCGAATCCAACATCGAATAAAGCATACGTTTTATTTATGACCCTCTCCCATCCGGGAGAGGGTTTTGCACTTCTCTGGTGCAACCCCTCTGTTCTGCCGCGCTCTGCCCCCTCTACAAAGTAAATCACTTGTAATAATTACCTCACACAATCGTTAATCAAGGGTTGTTTTATCGCCGCTTTCTGCGCTTAATAGCAGCATATTGTGCAACATGTCAGCAACGCACCAGCATGGAGCCCCAACATGGTGCATTACGGCTGACAGAGCATAATTTTTGTACTGCGATAGAATATGATAGAATATATCGTCTTTACAAAACAATGGGTTGTAAACCTGGCACGATTTTTTCATACTGCGTACGTTCTCTCAGGGGATCGCCCCGTGGATATAAAAGGAAATGTTATGAAGTCTGTGTTTAAAGTTTCCCTTGCTGCACTTACCCTGGCTTTTGCGGTCTCTTCCCACGCCGCCGATAAACTGGTGGTCGCGACCGATACCGCGTTTGTTCCGTTCGAATTCAAACAGGGCGATAAATACGTTGGTTTTGACGTGGACCTGTGGGCTGCCGTAGCGAAAGAGCTGAAGCTGGATTACACCCTTAAGCCGATGGACTTCAGCGGCATTATCCCGGCGCTGCAAACCAAAAACGTTGACCTGGCGCTGGCTGGGATCACTATCACCGACGAGCGTAAAAAAGCGGTCGACTTCTCTGACGGCTACTACAAGAGCGGCCTGCTGGTGATGGTTAAAGCCAACAACAACGACGTTAAAAGCGTAAAAGATCTCGACGGTAAAGTGGTTGCGGTGAAGAGCGGTACCGGCTCCGTTGACTATGCGAAAGCCAACATCAAAACCAAAGATCTGCGCCAGTTCCCGAACATCGACAACGCCTATATGGAACTGGGCACTAATCGCGCTGACGCGGTACTGCACGATACGCCGAACATTCTCTACTTCATTCAGACCGCTGGTAAAGGCCAGTTCAAAGCGGTTGGCGACTCTCTGGAAGCGCAGCAGTACGGTATCGCCTTCCCGAAAGGCAGCGACCTGCGTGAGAAAGTGAACGGCGCGCTGAAAACCCTGAAAGAGAACGGCACCTATAACGAAATCTATAAAAAATGGTTCGGTACTGAACCTAAATAATTTTGCCTGAATTCAGGCTTGTAACGCCCGGTGGCGCTCGCGCTTACCGGGCCTACATTTTTAGTTTTTCACCACGGTATACAGGAATTCATCATGCAGTTTGACTGGAGTGCCATCTGGCCTGCCATTCCCATTTTGTTTGAAGGCGTCAAAATGACCCTGTGGATCTCGGTCCTCGGTCTGGCGGGCGGTTTACTTATCGGCCTTGCTGCCGGTTTCGCCCGCAGCTTTGGCGGCTGGATAGCAAACCACATCGCACTGGTATTTATTGAGATCATTCGCGGCACGCCTATCGTCGTGCAGGTGATGTTCATCTACTTCGCCCTGCCGATGGCCTTTAACGATCTGCGCATCGACCCGTTCAGCGCCGCCGTTGTCACCATCATGATCAACTCCGGGGCCTACATCGCTGAAATTACCCGCGGCGCGGTGCTCTCGATCCACAAAGGCTTTAGCGAAGCGGGCCTGGCGCTGGGGCTCTCTAAGCGTGAAACCATTCGCCGGGTGATCCTGCCCCTGGCGCTGCGCCGTATGCTGCCGCCGCTGGGTAACCAGTGGATCATCAGCATTAAAGATACCTCGCTGTTTATCGTTATCGGCGTGGCCGAACTGACTCGCCAGGGCCAGGAGATTATTGCCGGTAACTTCCGTGCACTGGAGATCTGGAGCGCCGTGGCGGTGTTCTATCTCATCATCACCCTGGTTCTGAGCTTTATTTTGCGTCGTCTTGAAAGAAGGATGAAAATCCTGTGATTGAATTTAAAAACGTCTCCAAGCACTTTGGTAAAACCCAGGTGCTGCACAACATCGATCTGAACATCACCCAGGGCGAAGTGGTGGTCATCATTGGCCCTTCCGGCTCCGGTAAGTCGACGCTGCTGCGCTGCATCAACAAGCTGGAAGAGATCACCAGCGGCGATCTGATCGTCGACGGTCTGAAGGTCAACGATCCGAAAGTCGACGAGCGCCTGATCCGTCAGGAAGCGGGCATGGTGTTCCAGCAGTTCTACCTCTTCCCGCACCTGACGGCGCTGGAAAACGTGATGTTTGGCCCGCTGCGCGTGCGTGGGGCAAGTAAAAGCGAGGCGGAGACGCTGGCGAATGCGCTGCTGGCGAAGGTTGGTCTGGCCGAGCGTGCGCACCACTATCCGTCTGAACTCTCCGGCGGCCAGCAGCAGCGCGTGGCGATTGCCCGTGCGCTGGCGGTGAAGCCGAAGATGATGCTGTTTGATGAGCCGACGTCTGCCCTTGATCCGGAGCTGCGCCACGAGGTGCTGAAGGTGATGCAGGACCTGGCTGAAGAGGGCATGACGATGGTGATCGTGACCCATGAGATCGGCTTTGCGGAGAAGGTTGCCTCGCGGCTGATCTTTATCGACAAAGGCCGCATTGCCGAAGATGGCAACCCACAGGCGCTGATTGAAAACCCGCCCAGCCCGCGTCTGCAAGAGTTCCTCCAGCACGTCTCCTGATTTATCAACGCTCTCCTTTCGGGGAGCGTTTTTTTCTTCTCCCCGGATTCTTCCCATTTCCAGGCGCAGCGCTGGCAGCATCTATACTTATCTTTTTGCACTATTTTCTCAGGAGAGAGACCGTGCCTTGGTTACTGCTGCTGCTTAGCCTGTTCATCATGCCGCTCCATGCGGCCACCATTCCTGGCATCACCTCCACGTCCGCAGCGCCTGCCACTAGCGAGACCACACCTGCCGCCGAGCCGGATCTGGAGCAGAAGAAAGCCGCCTACGGCGCGCTGGCGGACGTGCTGGAGAACACCAGCTCCCGGGAAGAGCTGATCGGCCAATTGCGTAAGGTTGCCGCCACGCCGCCACCGGAGCCGGTACCGACCATCGCTCCACCGGAAGAGGTCGCCGAAGAGAAGACGGTGCTGGAGAACCTACAGGACGTTAGCCGACACTACGGTCAGGAGCTCTCTTCCCGCTTTGCCCAGCTCTACCGCAACATTACCGGCTCGCCGCATAAGACCTTTAACCCCCAGACGTTTATCAATGCCGCCGGGCACTTCCTGCTGCTTGCCGGGCTGGTCTTTGTCTTCTACTGGCTGGTGCGCCTCTGCGCCTTCCCGCTCTACCGCAGGATGGGCAAGTGGGGACGCCGTAAGAATCATGACAGGGCCAACTGGTTACAGCTGCCCGCGATGATCGTCGGGGCATTTATTATCGACCTGCTGCTCCTGACACTCACCCTCTTTGTGGGCCAGCTGCTGAGCGATAACCTCAACGGCGGCAACCGCACCATTGCCTTTCAGCAGAGCCTGTTTCTCAACGCCTTTGCGCTTATTGAGTTCTTCAAAGCGATCCTGCGCCTGATCTTCTGCCCGCACTTCCCCGATCTGCGTCCTTTCTCGATGAAAAACGAGGCGGCGAAGTATTGGCACCTGCGCCTGAGCGCGCTGAGCAGCCTGATTGGCTATGGGCTGCTGGTAGCCGTGCCGATTATCTCTAACCAGGTTAACGTCCAGTTTGGCGCACTGGCCAACGTGCTGATCATGCTCTGTATCACCTCGTGGGCGCTCTATCTTATTTTTCACAACAAGACGCAGATCCAGGAGCACCTGTCCCAGCTTGCCGATCGCTCGCTGGCCTTCTTTAGCCTGTTTATTCGCGCCTTTGCGCTGATCTGGCACTGGCTGGCCTGCGCCTATTTCGTGGTGCTGTTCTTCTTTTCGCTGTTCGATCCGGGCAACAGCCTGAAGTTTATGATGGGCGCGACGGTGCGTAGCCTGGCGATTATCGGCATTGCGGCCTTTGTTTCCGGCATGCTGTCGCGCTGGATTGCCAAGCGGATCACCCTCTCCGCTCAGGTGCAGCGTAACTACCCTGAGCTGCAGAAACGGGTCAACGGCTGGCTGTCGACGGCGCTAAAGGTGGCGCGTTTTCTTACCGTGATTGTTGCCATCATGCTGCTGCTTAGCGCGTGGGGCCTGTTCGATTTCTGGAACTGGCTGCACAACGGGGCGGGAGAGAAAACCGTTGATATTCTGATCCGTATCGCGCTGATCCTCTTCTTCTCGGCGGTGGGCTGGACGGTGCTGGCGAGCCTAATCGAAAATCGGCTCTCCTCTGATATTCACGGTCGGCCGCTGCCCAGCGCCCGTACTCGCACCCTGCTCACCCTGTTCCGCAACGCGCTGGCGGTCGTGATCAGCACCATTACGGTGATGATTGTGCTCTCCGAGATCGGGGTGAACATCGCCCCGCTGCTGGCCGGGGCCGGGGCACTGGGTCTGGCTATCTCCTTCGGGGCACAAACCCTGGTAAAAGATATTATCACCGGCATCTTTATTCAGTTTGAGAACGGGATGAACACCGGGGATCTGGTCACCATCGGGCCGCTAACCGGCACGGTAGAGCGAATGTCGATCCGCTCCGTCGGGGTGCGTCAGGATACCGGGGCCTACCACATCATTCCGTGGTCGTCGATTACCACCTTTGCCAACTTTGTACGCGGGATTGGTTCGATAGTGGCAAACTACGATGTCGATCGCCATGAGGATGCAGAGAAAGCCAATAACGCGCTGAAGGCAGCGGTGGGTGAGCTGATGGAACAGGAGGAGATCCGCAAGCTGATCATTGGCGAGCCGACTTTCGTGGGCATTGTGGGTCTGACCAACACCGCCTTCACGCTGCGGGTGACCTTTACCACCCAGCCGCTGAAGCAGTGGACGGTGCGCTTTGCTCTCGACAGCATGGTGAAAAAGCACTTTGACCTTGCCGATGTGCGCCCGCCGGTGCAGACCTACCAGATGCTGGCTAACCCGGCAACCGCGCAGCCGGGGGCCGCAGAGCAAGGGGGCGGACAGGCCCTGCCCCCTGCACAACCTACGCTTTAAATCGCGTCTGTGCCCAGCGGCGACGCTGGGCCTCATCTAAAAAGGTCCAGGCAATGAAGCGGCTCTGCTTCTGCCCCTGGGCCATCTCTTTTTTCACTACCTTCACCGCGCCGGCAGCGGTCAGAGCGCGATAGAGCGGAGGCAGATTCTCGCCGCGTGACACCAGCGAGGAGAACCACAGCACCTGACGGCCAAAGGCCTGGCTCTCGGCAATCATCTTGCTGATAAACGCCACTTCCCCACCCTCACACCACAGCTCCTGCTGCTGACCGCCAAAGTTAAGCCCGCTCGCCTCGCTCTGGCCAAGGTTGCGCCGCTTGCGGTCGTTGCCCGCCTGCGCCGCTGCCGCCGAGTCATGGAACGGTGGGTTGCACATCGTGGCATCATACTGCTCGTTCTTGTGGATCATGCCGTTGAGAATGGCGGCCGGATCTTTCTGCCGACGCAGGCGTACTGCACGGGTCAGACCCGGATTGCCAGTCACAATCGCCTGGGCGCTGGCAAAGGCCGCATCACCTACCTCGGTGCCGGTAAAGCGCCAGCCGTATTCATGGTGGCCAATCAGCGGATAGATGCAGTTTGCACCGGTGCCGATATCCAGCACGCTCGTCTGGCGTGGGATCGCACCGTCGACGCTGGTTTCGGCCAGCAAATCCGCCAGATGGTGGATATAATCCGCGCGCCCCGGCACCGGCGGGCAGAGAAAACCGTCAGGAATATCCCAGTGCTTCACGCCATAGAAGTGCGCCAGCAGCGCCTTGTTTAACGCCTTGACGGCCTCGGGATCGGCGAAATTCACCGTCGGCTCACCCGCAGGCGTCGCGATAATAAACCCGCGCAGGTTGGGTTCGTCGATACAAAGGGCGTCGAGATCGTAGCGGCTGCGGTGACGGTTACGCGGGTGTAACCCCGGCTTCTGGGCATTCATGGCATTCTCCTGTAATAAGCGGCGTAAGATACCCCCTGAAGCCAGCGCGGTAAACAGCCATTCATGCAAAAAAGCGCAGCATGTTGCCGAAATTTTTGCCCGTAAGCCTCTCTTCGCCACGCCTAAACTTAAGCTGCGGTTCCCCTATTAGAGGATGTCATATGAAAAAATATCTGGCACTGGCTGCCGCCCTGGCGTTTTCCGCCATGACGGTCAGCGCCTTTGCCGCACCACAGCAGCTAATGAGAGACGATACCGGGACGCTGCGCCCGGCGGGCACGGTCTCTGCCCACGGCGCGCTAAGCCTGGACGATCTCCAGGACGAGCTGGCGCAAAAAGCCCGCGAGCAAGGCGCAAAAGGGTTTGTGATTGACTCTGCTGGCGGTGAAAACCAGATGTACGGCACGGCAACCATCTACAAATGAGTCTTTGTTAACATCGCCCCGTAAAAGCCTAATCGACCTTTTATGGGGCATATTTTTACCCAGCGGTACATCTTTTACTACCCTTAACATTCACCTTAAGCTGAGGAGTAGAAGATGAAATTCAAAGGCATAGAGCATATTGGCCTGACCGTTACCGATCTAAACGCCGCCGAGACCTTTTTTATTAATGCGCTGGGAGCCAGCGTGCTCTACCGTATCGTTCCACCTGATGAGCCTGATAAAGCTGTTGACGGCCAGAGTATGCATCCGCTTAACGGCTTTCCTGTCGATATGCGAGTGGTTGGCCTGGCGATGCTGCGGCTGGGTAACGGTGCTAACGTTGAACTGTTCCAGCTCGATCCGGGCGTCCATAATCAGCAGACCAATATTTGCCAGCCAGGGATTAACCACTTCTCACTCTACGTAGATGATATTAATGAGGCTGGTGCAACGCTGCGCGATCACGGGGCTGAGATGCTGGAGGGGCCGAGCGACTGCTTCGCTCAGGAGGAGGGAGCCGGCAACCAGACCTGGTTCTGCCGCACTCCCTTTGGTGTGCTGATTGAACTGATCACCCTCCCCTCACCGCTGCACTACGATGAGGGTGCCACCGCCGAGCGCTGGCTACCCTGACTTTGGGGCTACTTTTCGTTAGCCGCCAGCAGCAGGGTATTGAGCAGCACGTTTGCCCCGCGCTCTGCCCACTGTGGGGTGATGTTTTCCGCCTCGTTATGGCTGATGCCCTTTTCACAGGGGATAAAGATCATCGCGGTAGGTGCCACGCGGTTAACGTAGCAGGCGTCGTGACCGGCACCGGAGACCATTCGGCGCTGGGAGTAGCCTAGCTCGCGGGTCGCCTGCTCGATGCGCGCGATGCAGCGCTTATCAAAGTCCACCGGGGCGTAGTCAAAGATGCGCTCCCAGGCGACGTCGATACTGCGGGCCGCCAGCCCGTTTAGCGCCTCCACCAGCGCCGCCTCCATTGCTACCAGCGCAGCGGTTTCTGGATGGCGGAATTCAACGGTGCAGAAGACCGCTGACGGTACCACGTTACGCGAGTTGGGCGTCACCTGCACGCTGCCCACGGTGGCGCGTCCGTCTGGGGCAAAGCGGCGGCCAATGGCCTCGACCGCCAGGGTCAGCTCAGCAAAGGCACACAGGGCGTCGCGACGCAGATCCATTGGCGTGGTGCCCGCGTGGGCAGCAAAGCCGGTAAGGTTTATCTCATACCAGCGCTGACCCATGGCAGCATGAACTACGCCAATATCCGTCTCCTCCGCCTCGAGCAGCGGCCCCTGCTCAATATGCAGCTCATAGCAGGCATGCAGCGGAATAGCCGCCGCCGGACGCTGGCCCTGATAGCCGATAGCCGCCAGCGCCTGGCCCACGCTAATGCCGTCGCGATCCTCTCGGGCCAGGGCATAGGCTTCGCTGAATACGCCGGTCCAGACGCCGGAGGCCAGCATTGCCGGGGCAAAACGCGCCCCCTCTTCGTTGGTCCAGTTCACCAGAATGAGATCGCGCTCGGTAGTGATACCGCGATCGTTAAGGGTGCGCAGCGCCTCTAGCCCGGCGAGCACGCCGTAGATACCGTCGTAGTTGCCGCCCAGCGGCTGGGAGTCGCCGTGTGAGCCGGTGAGCACCGGGGCCAGATGGGGATTGCTGCCCGCCCGGCGCATAAACATATTCCCCAGCCGATCAACTTCACAGCTAAAACCCGCTTCACGCGCCCAGGTGGCGAGCAGGTCGCGCCCGCGCCGATCCTCATCGCTCAGCGCCAGTCGGGTTACCCCGCCCCCCGCCGTTGCGCCAAGGGTGGCAAACTCGTTGAGGGTCTGCCACAGACGCGCGCTATCCACCTGTAGAGGAGAGGCCATCACGCCTCCTTGTCTTTGACGCGATAGCGGAAATCGCAGCACGGCGCGCCGGACATAATGGTCTGGGTGCGGGTTAGCTCAACGTCCGGCGCGTAGCCAACGATAAACTTGTCGTCTCTGGCACAGGAGAGCAGGTGGCCAATCTCGCCGAGCCCCATCTCGTGGTACATCTCGGCGTAGCGGCAGCGCGTCACGTCATAGTCGTAGCGCTGGCCGTCATCCTCAATCACCCGCACGTCAAGGGCATTATCCTTCTCCCAGAGATACTGCAGATCGACAAAGCTGCGCAGATCCGCTTTTTTTGGCTCCGCAGCGGCAAAGTTCTGCCCGGCCTGGATGGCCGCCTGCTCGATGGCTTCGCCAATCACCGCCTGGGCGCGGGCTTTACCCACCTCACGCACCAGGATCTCATAGATAGGTTTAATTATTTCAGCTTCAATTTTACGGCGGGCGAGAATGCCCAGCTCTTGTTTTTGCTCACAGCTCATCATTGCCTCACAAATTACTTCGCGCTACCGCCCAGCACGGTCTGGGGTTCCCACTTACCGTTCACCACTTTGTAGACGGTAAAGGATGGATTTTTCAGGTTGCCCTGATCGTCAAAGGCAATATTGCCGGTCACGCCGGTATAGTTAATGGCGCGCAACGCAGGCAGATAGTCCCCGGCGTCAACGGAGTCGGCTTTTTGCATCGCAGCAATCAGCACCCGGGTGGCGTCGTAGGCAAACGGCGCATGAAGTTCGATATGGGTATGGTATTTAGACTGGTAGGCCTGCTCGAACGCTTTCCCGCCCTGCATCTGATCCACCGGCAGACCCGGCTCCAGGGCCACGACGCCTTCGCCCTCTTTCTGCGCAAGGCTCAGGAAGGTCTGGCTAACGAAGCCGCCCGCACCCATCAGCGTAGCCTTCATGCCCAGCTGTTTGAGACGACGCGCCAGCGGAGCCGCCTGGCTATCCACGCCGCCGAAGAAGACCAGGTCGGCATTTTTGCTGCGGATGGCGGTCAGCACGGCGTTGAAATCCACGGTCTTCTCATCAACGTACTGGCGGTCAACCGGCTTGATGCCCTGCGCTTCCAGCGACTTGATGAACTCGTCGGCCAGCCCCTGACCGAAGGCAGTACGATCGTCGATCACCGCGATGCGCTTCGCCTTCAGCGTCTGCACGGCATATTTTGCCGCGTAGTCGCCGCCGTCATCGTCGTGGCCCATCACGCGGAAGCTGGTGTCAAAACCCTGCTGGGTATAGGCGTGACCGGTGGCGACCGGGGCAACCTGGGCGATGCCCGCATCGTGATAGATACGCGCTGCCGGAATGCTGGTCCCGGTGTTCCAGTGACCGACGACCCCTGCCACTTCGCTGTCGACCAGCCGCTGAGCCACGGCGACGGCGGTACGCGGATCGGACTGGTCGTCCTCGGATTGCAGCTTAAAGGTCACCGCTTTGCCGCCAATCGTCGGGTGGGTTTTATTCACGTCGTCGATAGCGAGCTGCGCGCCGTTCTCCAGATCCTTGCCGATACGCGCCGACGGGCCGGTCAGCGGGCCAGCCAGACCGATAATCACGGTGTCATCGGCCTGGGCCGGATTTACCGCTGCTCCACCGAGGGCGGCGAGTGCGATCGTGGCGCTCAGCACTTTATATCGCATGGTTCTACGTTGATTAGTTTTCATTATTGTTTCCCTGATGTTGGTGGTGTTTTAAACGGCAACTTCGCCTAAATAAATTTCCTGAATTCGGTTATCGGCCAGCAGAGCAGCAGAGTCGCCGTGATGGGCGATAGATCCGCTGTCCATCACCCACGCGCGGTGTGTGACCTCCAGCGCCAGCCGGGCGTTCTGCTCAATAAGCAGCAGCGTGACGCCGGCATCACGCAGGGCGGCAATCTCTTTAAAAATGGTTTCGACCATGATCGGGGCCAGCCCCATCGACGGCTCGTCAAGGATCAGCAGGCGCGGCTGGCTGAGCAGCGCCCGGCCGAGGGCCAGCAGCTGCTGTTCGCCGCCGGAGAGCAGCCCGGCCAGCTGATCTTTGCGCTCACCGAGGCGGGGGAAGCGCGCATAGAGCTGGGCCATCTCCTGCTTCACCGCCTGGCGTCCCTTGCGCTGCCAGGCCCCCATGAGCAGGTTCTCCTCTACCGTCATACGGGTAAAGATGCCCCGTCCCTCGGGCACAAGAACAATCCCGTCGCGGAGCAGATCCTGCGGGGCGCGGCGGTGAATCGATTTACCGTGCCACAAGATCTCCCCGCCGTAGGGTTGCAGCCCGGCGATGGCCCGCACGGTGGAGCTTTTGCCCGCGCCGTTGGCGCCCAGCAGCGTGCCCTGCTCACCTTCGTTGAGGCTAAATTCGATCCCGCGAACGGCCTGAATGCCGCCGTAGTGCACGGAGAGGTTGCGCACCTGCAAAACAGGTTCAGACATGGGCGTTTCCTCCCAGATAGGCGCGGATCACTTCCGGATGGCGACGAATGGCCTCCGGTTCTCCTTCGGCAATCACTTTGCCGTAGTCCAACACGCTGATGCGGTCGCAGAGGCTCATAATCAGCTTCACGTCATGCTCAATAATTAAAATGGTTTTGCCATCGTCACGAATACGGCGCAGCAGCTCGCCGAGGGCGACTTTCTCCGCCGCGTTCATGCCTGCCGCCGGCTCGTCGAGGGCCAGCAGCTTAGGATCGGTTGCCAGCGCGCGGGCGATCTCAAGACGACGCTGATGGCCATAGGCGAGGTCGCAGGCGCGGTAGTGGGCAAACTGGGCAATACCGGTGTACTCCAGCCAGTACCAGGCCTGGCGCTCGGTCTCTGCCTCCTCCTCCCTCGCCCGCTTATGGCGGGTGATGGCGGCCCACAGACCGTTGCGGGTGCGGACGTGGCGGCCGATCATCACGTTCTCCAGCACGCTCATATCGTTAAACAGGCGCAGGTTCTGGAAGGTGCGGGCGATGCCCGCCTGGGTCACTTTCTCAATCGCCTTTGGCGAGTAAGGCACATCGGCCAGGCTAAACTCGCCGCTGTCAGCGGTATAAAGACCGGTGATCAGGTTGAAGCAGGTGGTTTTGCCCGCGCCGTTGGGGCCAATCAGGCCGTAGATCTCTCCCGCCTTCACCGACAGGCTGACGTCGTTGACGGCCACCAGGCCGCCGAAGCGTTTGTTCAGATTACGGATCGTTAACAGGCTCATGCTTTTACCCCCGCGTGTTTAGCGGGCCAGACGCCCCCCGGACGGAAAATCATCACCAGCACCAGCGCCAGGCCGTAGAAGAGCTGACGCAGGATCTCCGGATCTACCAGCACGGTACCGAACAGCGCCTCCTGCACGGGCACGGCCTGGCTGCGCAGCAGCTCCGGCAGCGCCGAGAGCATCACCGCGCCGAGGATCACGCCCGGCACATGGCCGATGCCCCCCAGCACCACCATCGCCAGCACGACGATGGACTCCTGCAACGTAAAGGATTCCGGGGAGACGAAGCCCTGGAACGAGGCAAACATCACCCCGGCGACGCCGCCAAAGGAAGCGCCCATCGCGAAGGCCAGCAGCTTAAAGTTGCGCACGTTGATGCCCATCGCCCGCGCCACGTCCTCATCCTCGCGGATGGCGTGCCAGGCCCGCCCTACCCGGGAGCGTTGCAGACGGATACAGATAAAGACGATCGCCACAATCAGCGCCGCAAACAGGTAGTACCAGAGATAGAGCGCGGGAATTTTCACCCCCAGCAGGTGGTAGACGCCGCGGAATTGCAGGCCAAACAGGCTCAGGGAGTCGATACCCGAGATGCCCTTCGCGCCGTTGGTAATATTGACCGGGCGATCGAGGTTGCGCATCAGGATGCGGATAATCTCCCCGAAGCCGAGAGTCACAATCGCCAGATAGTCCCCGCGCAGGCGCAGGGTCGGCGCGCCGAGCAGGATGCCGCAGATCCCGGCAATGAAGGCCGCCAGCGGGATTAGTACCCCGTAGGAGACGTGCAGCCCATGGCTAAAGTAGCCCTGCAATACCGGAAAGGCATCGAGCAGGTGCGGGGAAGCGAGCAGCGCCGCAAGGTAGGCCCCGACAGCGTAGAAGGCGATAAAACCCATATCCAGCAGACCGGTAAAGCCGACCACAATATTCAGCCCCAGGGCGAGCATGATGTAGAGCAGGGTAAAGTCGATCACCCGCACCCAGTAGTTGCCACCAGCGGCAGAAGCCAGCCACGGCGCAAGCAGCAGCCCAGCCACCAGCAGAATAATGCCGAGGTTAAGACGCGGTGCGCTGCGTTCGGAGGTTAAAATAGTCATAGGATCCTCAGGCACGCTGTGCAACACGCTCGCCTAATAGGCCAGCGGGACGGAAAACCAACACCAGGATCAGCACGATAAACGCCAGAATGTCCTGATAGTTACTGCTGAACGCACCGCCGGTGAGATCGCCCAGGTAGCCAGCGCCCAGCGCCTCGATCAGCCCGAGCAGGATCCCGCCCAGCATGGCACCGCGAATGTTGCCGATACCTCCCAGCACCGCGGCGGTAAAGGCTTTGATGCCCGGCAGGAAGCCCATTGAGAAGCTGGCGCTGCCGTAGTTGCTGGCCATCATTACCCCCGCCAGGGCGGCAAACGCGCCGCCGATAGCGAAAGTCAGGGTGATAATGCGGTTGGGTGAGACGCCCATCAGGCTGGCAACCTGCGGGTTTTCCGCCACGGCGCGCATCCCGCGCCCCAGACGGCTGTACTCCACCAGCAGCCACAGGCCAAGCATGACCAGGAAGGTGACGGCCAGGGCCACTATACCGGTCACGGTGATAATCGCGGGTGGATGCTCGGCGCTGCCCGCAGTGATCGCAATGGGATCCATGGGCAGGATCTGCGGAAACATCAGCGGGTTACGGCTCCAGATCAGCATGCCGACGGTTTGCAGCAGCACCGAGATGCCGATCCCGCTGATCAGCGGGGCCAGCCGGGGCGCGTTGCGCAGGCGGCGATAGGCAAAACGCTCTACCGCCATCGCCAGCAGCGCGCAGACCACCATCGCCGCCAGCAGGGCAAAGGTGAGCTGCACCAGCAGATTCATGCCGGGGAACCACTGGGAGAGAAGATTGATCCCTGAAAGGGTGGTAAGCGCGCCGACCATTAAGATGTCGCCGTGGGCAAAGTTGATGATGCGCAGAATGCCATACACCATGGTATAGCCGAGGGCAATCAGGCCATAGATGCTGCCCAGCATCATACCGTTGATCAATTGCTGAATAAGTGTGTCCACAATACGTGCCTGCTGAGAATTTTTTCAGCGTAAGCATCCAACAATTGAATTTAATTTTGAAATACGGATATATTCTTTCTTATTATAAAAGCGTATTTCACTAACTTACTGATATTCAATTATAAAATAAAAATGTTTTTTAGGAATCAGACAGGGTTTGCTTCAACATATGAAAAAAACAGAAGAGTCAGGTGAAAGCGGGCTGGCGGACGATCCGCCCCTGCGCGCGGTACGGGCGTTTGAGGCCATCGCCCGGCTGGGCAGCGTCTCCGCCGCCGCAGAGGAGCTGAACGTCTCTCCCTCGGCGGTCAGCCACCAGCTCAAGGTGCTGGAAAGCTTTCTCCAGCTTCCGCTAACCCATCGTCAGGGACGCCATCTGGTCCTCAGCAGCGAGGGGCGCGAGTATTACCGTTCGATACGCGCCGCCTTTAGCGTGCTGCGCCAGGCCACCGGTCAGCTGTTTGAGCAGGGCCGCTCGCGTCAGGTGACGATCAGCTTGATCCCGCTCTTTGGCATGGGCTGGTTTATTCCCCGCCTGCCGCGCTTTATCCAGGCCCACGCCCAGATGGAGATCAACGTGGTCTACGCCAACCATCGCAACTATCTGAGCGACGCTTCGGATATGTCGATCCGCTTTGGTACCGGGCAGTGGGTGGGCTACCGCAGCGAGAAGCTGATCTCCGGGCGCATGATCCCGGTATGCAGCCGGGAGTTTATCCGTCTGCATGGTTACATCGAGACGCCTACGCAGCTGGCGCAGATGCCGCTCCTGCACGACGAAGAGCGCGCCACCTGGACGCAGTGGTTTAGCGAGCAGCAGGTGAAGCGGGTGCGCCGGGACGGGGCGATGTTTGAAGATGGGCTGCTGACCCTGGCCGCCGTGCAGGCCGGTCTGGGCTGCGCCCTGATGCGTGAGCCGATGATCCTGCCCTATCTGCAAACCGGCGAGCTGGTGAAGATCTTCGACCTGCCCATTGACGATGGTCGCGACTACTACCTCTGCGTGCGCCAGGACGTGGAGATGACCCACGAGGGTAAGCTGCTCCAGCAGTGGCTGCGTGAGGAAGCCGGGAGATAGTCTAAACTTAAGTCATACTTCTCACTAAGGAGAGCGCTATGGCTTCAGGTTGGGCAAACGACGGTGCTGTTCAGGACCAGATCGACAGCACCATTGACGATGCGGTCGCCCGCGCGCGCCGCGAACTGCCGAAGGGTGAGAGCCTGCACGAGTGTGATGAGTGTGGCGCAACTATTCCCGAAGCGCGCCGCAAAGCGATCCCAGGCGTACGGCTGTGCGTGGCGTGCCAGCAGAAGAAAGATTTGAAAAATGCCTCGTTTTCAGGATATAACCGTAGAGGTTCGAAAGACAGCCAGCTTCGTTGACCACCGAGCAGGGGTTAGCCCAGAGCAAGCGGTTGCAATCTGCATCACAAAAAATAGGGACTGGAGTGGCATTTCGTGCCGCTAACGCGGCGGCACGGCGACGGTTCGCTTTCATTTGAATAATTCTTGTTAAAAATCATTCATTTTCAATATATTAACGATCGTTCAAAATTTTAGATGAAGGTCGTCAATTCTATTCGATTTAATCTCTCGCAAAAAAACGTGATACTCATCACATCGACGGAACATCGTCCCCCATACAGAATAAACTGCGAGAATCGAACCGTGAAAACCATTAAATATGCTGTTGCTGCTCTGGCCCTGACTACCCTCTCCTTCGGCGCATTCGCTGCCCAGCCGGTGACCGCTGAGCAGGCGCAGAGCATGCACAAAATGGGCGTTGTGACTGCGCAGGGCGCGACTACGCTGGATGGCCTGGAAGCACAGCTGGCTGAAAAAGCCGCTGCCGCAGGCGCAAAAGGCTATAGCATCACCTCTGCTAACGCCTACAACAAAATGAGCGGTACTGCGGTTATCTATCAGTAATCGCCTTACCGTATCTGCCCCGCTGGCTCATCATCGGCGGGTTGTATTACCCCTCATTATTACTGCATTGACCCTGTTTGTTGTTACCCTTGTTGCCCGTCCGGTTTGGACGGGCTTTTTTTGCCCGCGGTTTCTTAAAAAGCGCTCGCTACCCGTGCCAGACCCTCTTCCAGGGTTTCTACTTGCCCCGTTCCCACAAAACAGCAGGCGATCTGACGCTTCAGCGATTCCGGCACCGGCTCGCTGCCGACCAGGCAGCGCTCTGTCCAGCGGGCGGTCACCTCGGGATCTTTGCTGGCGGGCAGCACAGGCTGGAGCGCCGTTTCATCTTGCCGCTCGCTTAAGACGCGCGTGCCCTGGGCATCAATCAGCGTGAGCTGCGGGCAGCGCTGGGGATTGGCATACACCTCCCCCTCCGTACCGTGCATCAGCAGTCCACGCCCGCCGATATCGCCAAAGAACTTCGCAACTCGCGTGACGTATTCAGGATGGGAGACGCTGGAGAGGCGCAGCGCGGCGTCCTCAGCAAAGGGCGTTGCCAGCTTGGCCAGGGTGTGGGCGCTGTTACGCACCCCCATGCGCCAGCGCATATCCAGCTGTTTCTCCAGCGGCGGACAGAGCGCGCTAACGGGCACGTACACCGGGTTACGCCCCTCCAGCTTCGCCTGCGCCTGCCCGGCGGTCAGGGTCGGCTCAATACCCAGCAGGGTAAAAATGGTTTCCGAGATCACGCGATCGCGATCCTCGCTCACGCCGTGAACCAGCACCGGAAAACCCAGCCGCTGTAGCAGCATCGCCAGCAGCGGGGTCAGGTTCGCCTGCCTGCGCGCACCGTTATAGCTGGGAATGACGATGGGCATCGGCTTCGCCACCGGCGGCGTCAGGCGCATGGTCTGGGCCTGCATCGCCTCGTAGAAGCCCAGCATCTCCGCCTCGCCCTCACCTTTAATGCGCAGGGCGATCAGGATCCCGCCCATCTCCAGATCCGCTACTTCGCCGTTCAACATGTGGGTGTATAACGCGCGTGCGGTATCAAAATCCAGATCGCGGGCGTGATTTTTACCGCGCCCAACCTCTTTGATGATGTGGCGGAAATCCATAGCTAACTCCTTGCGTCATAGGTGATGGTCAGCGTCGCCGACGACGATTCTGTTTTGGTTTACTTTTTACTATAACGTCAGGCACGTCCGGTTGGGAAATAGGAAAAACAGGCAGGGCGTCGAGCAGCCGTTTTCCATAGCCTTTCGAGAGCAGCCGCCGGTCGTAGATCACCACTTCGCCCCGGCAACTGTGGCTACGGATCAGCCGTCCCACCTGCTGGATAAGATTAAAGGAGGCGCTCGGCAGACTCTGCACCTCAAACGGGTAGCGGTTGAGGCTCTTCAGCCACTCACCTTCGGTGATCACTACCGGGCTGTCGATAGGCGGAAAGGCGATCTTGTGGATATGTACCTGGGTCAGGTAGTCCCCTTTCAGATCCAGCCCCTCGGCAAACGACTGGAGCCCGACCAGCACGCTGCGTCCGCCCTCGTCGATGCGCTTGCGGTGGAGCTCCACCAGCCGGTAGCGCGGCTGATCCCCCTGCACCAGCAGCATCAGGCGCAGATCGGTGACAAAGGTCAGAAAGAGCTGCATAGCGCGGTTGCTGGCAAACAGTACCAGCATGCCGGGGTGCACTTTTTTCTCAACCTGCTCGCGGAAGTAGGCCGCCATCTCGGCGATGTGCTTCTCTTCATGCTCCATCAGCGGCTCGTAGCGCATCTGCGGGATCACAAGCTGGCCCTGCTCAATGTGGTTAAAGGGCGAGTCGAGGGTCACAAAGCGATCCCCGGCCTTCTCTTTCAGGCCGCTCATCTCCTGCAAACGGGAGAAGCTGTTCAGGGAGCGTAAGGTGGCCGAGGTCACAACGATATGCGGCACGCTGCGCCACAGCAGCTTCTCCAGCTGGTCGCTGACGCGAATGCCGACGCAGTGGAAAAAGAGGTGCATCTGACCCTCAACCAGCTCACGTGTGGCCCACTTGGTCACCGGCGCGCCTGACGCCTGGGCCATCGAGGCCAGCCGCCACAGCTTGCTCTGGCTCTCGAACATGCCCAGGGCGCGGTTCATCTGCAAAATGACCCGGTGCAGGCGGACGATATCGTGCTGGCCGGTCTTTTCGCTGAGATCGTTTAAGAACAGCTCCGCCAGCCCGCGCAGCATCTCGGTCAGCTTCGCCAGCCGTAGGCAGATCTCCATCACTTCGTCAGGCAGCTCGCCCATGGCAAAGCGGTGCTCTGCCTCGGTGCCGGCAGGCATGTAGAGCCCGAGGATGGAATTCAGCGAGGCGATAAGCTCATACAGCTCTTCGCAGTGGGCGTTGAGCCGCTCCGGCAGCGCCAGCGGCGGCGTGGTCTTCGGACGAAACTGCTCCATGCAGGTCGCCACCAGCTTGGTAAAGAGATCGAGCTGGAGTCGATACCAGGGGGCGGTGATCTCGGCGCTCATCTCCAGCGCGTCGCGGGCGACATCCGGCAGATGATGGCCCTCGTCCAGCACCAGCAGCAGGTTTTTCGGCTCCGGCAGCACTGCTTCGGACTCCATCGCCGCCATCACTAAGGCGTGGTTGGCCACCACGACTTCGACCTCCTGCACCTCCCGGCGGGCGACAAAAAACGGGCACTCGCGGTAGTAGTGGCAGTTGCGGTTCAGGCAGCTGGCTTTGTCGGTGCTGAGCCGCCGCCACAGGTTATCTTCAATGTTCTGATCGGTATGATCGCGCAGGCCGTCCCAGCGGTAGCTGTCGAGATCGGCCTTGAGTTTGGCGCAGCGCTGCTGCTCCTCTTTGCTGTTCGGCGTCAGCTCGTCGTCGAGAAAGGCCAGCAGATCCTGCTGGGTAGCCTCGCTGCTGGCAAGGGCAGTGAGATTGCGCGGACAGACGTAGCGCCCGCGGCCAAAGGCGGCGGTAAAGCGCAGATCGGGGATGATCTTCTTCAGCAGAGGCAGATCTTTACTGAAGATCTGATCCTGCAACGCCACGTTGGCGGTGCTGATCACCAGCGTCTTCTGCTCTTCGCGAGCGATAGCGATGCCGGGAATAAGATAGGAGAGCGTTTTGCCGACGCCGGTGGGCGCCTCGATGGCCAGATGTCGCCCCTCTTCCCCAGCCAGGGTTTTGGCGACGTCAGCAATCATCTGCCGCTGCGGTGCGCGCGGAATAAAGTCGGGGATCTGTTGCTGTAGCGCCTTATACCAGGCGGCAATCTGCGCTTTCAGCGCGGCGGAAAGAGCCATCGGGAGACCTGAAATACTGTATAAACAGCCACTATTGTCTCACGATCGCCGGTCTGCGGCAAAAGAAAAGCCCGGCTTTGCGGCCGGGCTTCAGGATTATTACTGCGATGCCGCGGGTTTACGCGGACGGCGACGGCGCGCCTGCTCCCCGGCGGGTTTCGCATCGCCGCTGCGGCGCGGCTGGCTTGATTTCGGCGCACCACCTTCGCTGCGACCTTCGCTGCGTCCTTCATTACGGCGCGGCTGCTGCTGACCACGACCGCCACCCTGCCCGCGTCCACCGCCGCCGCCACGCTGCTGGCGACCGTTTTGGATCGGCTCGGCTTTGATAGAGGCATCCGGCTCATAGCCCGGCAGGGCAATGCGTGGGATCTCTTTTTTCAGCAGGCGCTCGATGTCACGCAGCAGCTTGTGCTCATCGACGCAGACCAGTGACAGCGCTTCACCGGTAGCCGCGGCACGGCCGGTACGACCGATGCGGTGCACGTAGTCTTCCGGCACGTTCGGCAGCTCGTAGTTAACCACATGCGGCAGCTCTTCAATATCCAAACCACGAGCCGCAATATCGGTTGCCACCAGCACGCGAATGTCGCCGGATTTAAAATCGTCCAGTGCGCGAGTACGTGCACCCTGGCTCTTGTTACCGTGGATCGCGGCGCTGCGGATACCGTCTTTATTCAACTGCTCTGCGAGGTGGTTAGCACCATGCTTGGTGCGAGTAAAGACCAGCACCTGCTGCCAGTTACCCTCGCCGATCATCTGCGACAGCAGCTCGCGCTTGCGTTTCTTATCAACAAAGTGCACATGCTGAGTGACCTGCTCGGAGGCGGTGTTGCGACGCGCCACTTCGATCTCCAGCGGGTTATGCAGCAGCTTCTCCGCCAGGGTTTTGATCTCATCCGAGAAGGTCGCGGAGAAGAGCAGGTTCTGGCGCTTGGCTGGCAGCTTCGCCAGCACGCGGCGAATATCGTGGATAAAGCCCATGTCGAGCATGCGGTCAGCTTCGTCCAGCACCAGGATCTCAATGCCGTCGAGCTTAACGGCGTTCTGATGCTCCAGATCCAGCAGACGGCCTGGGGTAGCGACCAGCACATCAACGCCGCCGCGCAGCTTCATCATCTGTGGGTTAATACTCACGCCACCGAAAACCACCAACGAACGCACGTTGAGGTACTGACTGTACTCCCGGACGTTCTCACCCACCTGGGCTGCCAGCTCGCGGGTCGGGGTGAGGATCAGCGCCCGCACCGGGCGACGGCCTTTGGCATGGGGTTCGCTGGAAATAAGACGCTGCAACAGCGGCAGGGTAAAGCCAGCGGTTTTACCAGTACCGGTCTGGGCGCTGGCCATCAGGTCGCGCCCCTGCAGCACGGCGGGGATCGCCTGCTGCTGGATAGGGGTAGGTTCGCGGTAGCCCTGCTCGGCAACGGCGCGCAGGATCTCAGGGTCTAAACCCAGTGCTTCAAAAGACATAACAACTCCGAACCGCCCCGACCGTTTCAGGTGTAGTTTTCAGGGAGATAGGTAACGAAACAGATGACAAAAACCACAGTGTCATGAAGGGGCGCAGTGTAGCAGCTTTTGTGATGCGGCGCATAAAATATCCCGCGTCCATTCATTAACAAAATAATTCTCCGGCTGCATAGACATGCTCAAAAAACCGACATAATATTAATCAATCGATTGATTAATTTTTTGCGACGCTATGAATACTATCCCGACCACAACGAAAGGTGAAAACGCGAAGCGTCAGCTTATTGCCGCCGCTCTGGCCCAGTTTGGCGAATACGGTCTGCACGCCACGACCCGCGATATCGCCGCGCAGGCTGGACAAAACATCGCGGCAATCCCCTACTACTTCGGGTCAAAAGAGGATCTCTATCTCGCCTGCGCCGACTGGATCGCCGACTTTATTGGCAGCCAGTTTCAGCCGATGGTGGAGGCCGCTGCCGCGCTGCTTAGCGCCCCGGTGCCGGATCGGGATGCTATTCGCCAGCTGATCCTTAACGCCTGCGGCAATATGATCCATCTCCTGACCCAGGACGATACGCTGAGCCTGAGCAAGTTTATCTCCCGGGAACAGCTCTCTCCCACCGCGGCCTATCAGCGGGTTCACGATCGCGTCATTGCGCCTATGCACACCCATCTGACCGAGCTTATCGCCGCCTATACCGGCCGCGATCCCACTGATACGCAGACCATTTTGCACACCCACGCCCTGCTGGGGCAGGTGCTCGCCTTCCGTCTGGGCCGGGAGACCATTTTGCTCCGTACCGGCTGGACAGAGTTTGATGAGAGTAGCGTCGCGCAGATTAATGAGGTTATCGCCTGCCATCTTGATCTGATCCTGGTTGGCCTTACGCAAAGGAGCCTGAAACCATGAAAAAAACCGTCATCGCCCTGCTGGCGGTGGTTGTTGTCATCGCCGCCGCCGTCGGCGGCTGGCTGTGGTATCAAAGCCAGCAGGAGCGCGGTTTAACCCTCTACGGCAACGTCGATATCCGCACGGTCAATATGAGCTTTCGCGTCGGTGGTCGCCTGTCGTCTCTTGCCGTTGACGAAGGGGATGCGATTAAAGCCGGTCAGGTATTGGGAATGCTGGACAAAGCGCCCTATGAAAATGCGCTGATGCAGGCCAAAGCGAGCGTCGCCGTCGCCCAGGCGCAGTACGATTTGATGCAGGCGGGCTATCGCGACGAGGAGATCGCCCAGACCGAAGCGGCGGTGCGACAGGCCAAAGCCGCCTACGACTACGCACAGAACTTCTATGCCCGTCAGCAGGGGCTATGGAAAAGCCGCACCATCTCCGCCAACGATCTGGAAAACGCTCGCTCGTCCCGGGATCAGGCCCGAGCGACGCTGAAATCTGCCGAGGATAAGCTGAGCCAGTACCGCACCGGCAATCGCCCACAGGATATTGCACAGGCGAAGGCCAGCCTGGAACAGGCCCAGGCCCAGCTGGCTCAGGCCGAACTGGATCTGCATGATACCACCCTGGTCGCGCCTGCTGACGGCACGCTGATGACGCGCGCCGTGGAGCCAGGCAGCATGCTCAATGCGGGTAGCACCGTGCTGACCCTGTCGCTCACCCGCCCGGTATGGGTGCGTGCCTATATTGATGAACCTAACCTGGGCCGGGCTAAACCCGGCAGCGAACTGCTGCTCTATACCGACGGCCGCCCGGACAGGCCGTATCACGGCAAGGTAGGTTTCGTCTCCCCCACCGCCGAATTCACGCCGAAAACCGTGGAAACGCCGGATCTGCGCACCGATCTGGTCTATCGCCTGCGCATCATTGTGACCGACGCCGATGACGCCCTGCGCCAGGGGATGCCAATCACCGTTCGGTTTAACGATGGGCAGCGCAATGAGTGACACGGCGATCCAGCTTAATGGCCTGGTAAAACGCTTTGCCGGCATGGAGAAGCCCGCCGTCGCGCCCCTGACCTGTACCATCCAGAGCGGGTATGTCACCGGGCTGGTCGGCCCCGACGGGGCGGGTAAAACCACGCTGATGCGCATGCTTGCCGGACTGCTCAAGCCCGACGCGGGCAGCGCCCGCGTGCTGGGTCTCGATCCCATTCACGACGATCGCGCCCTGCACGCCTCGCTGGGCTATATGCCGCAGAAGTTCGGCCTGTATGAGGATCTGACGGTAATGGAGAACCTGACCCTGTATGCCGATCTGCGCAGCGTGGTGGGTGAAACGCGGCAGAAAACCTTTGCCCGGCTGCTGGAATTTACCGCCCTCGGCCCCTTTACCAACCGGCTGGCGGGCAAGCTCTCCGGCGGGATGAAGCAGAAGCTGGGCCTGGCCTGTACCCTGGTGGGCGAACCGAAAGTGCTGCTGCTGGATGAACCCGGCGTCGGCGTGGATCCGATTTCCCGCCGCGAGCTGTGGCAGATGGTGCATGAGCTGGCCGGCGAAGGGATGCTGATCCTCTGGAGTACCTCCTATCTTGATGAAGCCGAGCAGTGCCGCGACGTGCTGCTGCTCAACGAAGGAGAGCTGCTGTATCAGGGCCAGCCCACCACGCTGACCCAGAGCATGGCCGGGCGCAGCTTTCTGCTGCACAGCCCGCAGGAGTCCAACCGCAGGCTGCTGCGGCGGGTGCTGAGGCTGCCCCAGGTGAGCGACGGCATGATCCAGGGTCGCTCGGTGCGCCTGATCCTCAAGAAAGAGGCCAGCGCAGAGGATATTCGCCGCGCGGAGGGGATGCCGGAGATTGAGATAGCCGAAACCACGCCGCGCTTTGAAGATGCGTTTATCGATCTGCTTGGCGGGGCGGGAACCCAGGAGTCACCGCTCGGGGCGATCCTGCATACCGTGGAGGGATCGCCGGAGGAGACGGTGATTGAGGCAAAATCGCTGACCAAAAAATTTGGTGATTTTGCGGCGACGGATAACGTCGATTTTGCCGTGAAGCGCGGCGAGATCTTCGGCCTGCTGGGACCAAACGGTGCAGGCAAATCCACCACCTTTAAGATGATGTGCGGCCTGCTGGTTCCCACCGCCGGTAAGGCGCTGGTGCTGGGCATGGATCTCAAGGTCAGCTCTGGCAAAGCCCGCCAGCGGCTGGGCTATATGGCGCAGAAGTTCTCTCTCTACGGCAACCTCACCGTGGAGCAGAACCTGCGCTTCTTCTCCGGGGTCTACGGCCTGCGCGGGCGGGCGCAAAACGAGAAGATCGCCCGCATGAGCGAGGCGTTTAGCCTGACCAGCATCGCCTCCCACGCCACCGACGCCCTGCCGCTGGGCTTCAAGCAGCGGCTGGCGCTGGCCTGCTCGCTGATGCACGAGCCGGACATCCTGTTTCTTGACGAGCCGACTTCCGGCGTCGATCCCCTTACCCGCCGCGAGTTCTGGCTGCATATCAACAGCATGGTAGAGAAAGGCGTTACCGTGATGGTGACTACCCACTTTATGGATGAGGCAGAGTATTGCGACCGCATCGGGCTGGTCTATCGTGGGAAGCTGATCGCCCATGGCACGCCGGACGATCTGAAAGCCCAGGCCGCAGACACTGAACAGGCGGACCCGACCATGGAACAGGCGTTTATTCGGCTGATCAACCGCTGGGATAAGGAGCATACCGATGAGCGCTAGCGCAGTGTCATGGCGGCGGGTACGCGCCCTGTGCGTGAAAGAGACGCGGCAGATCGTCCGCGACCCCAGCAGCTGGCTGATTGCAGTGCTGATCCCTCTCCTGCTGCTGTTTATTTTCGGCTACGGCATTAATCTCGACTCCAGCCGTCTGCGGGTTGGGATCCTGCTGGAGCAGCGCAGCGAAGAGGCGCTAGACTTCGCGCACGCCATGACCGGCTCACCCTATATTGATGCCACTATCAGCGACAGCCGTCAGGAATTAATTGCCAAAATGCAGGCCGGACGCATACGCGGCATGGTGGTGATCCCGGTGGATTTCGCCGCCAACATGGCACGCCCTGGCGCTGATGCTCCCATTCAGGTGATTACCGACGGCAGCGAGCCAAACACCGCTAACTTCGTGCAGGGCTACACGGAGGGGATCTGGCAGCTGTGGCAGATGCAGCGGGCGGAAGATCGGGGTGAAACGTTCGAGCCGCTGATCGACGTCCAAACCCGCTACTGGTTTAACCCCGCCGCCATCAGCCAGCACTTTATTATCCCCGGCGCCGTGACCATCATTATGACGGTGATCGGGGCCATCCTGACCTCGCTGGTGATTGCCCGCGAATGGGAGCGCGGCACTATGGAGGCCCTGCTCTCCACGGAGGTGACCCGCGTTGAGCTGCTGCTCTGCAAGCTGATTCCCTACTACTTCCTCGGCATGCTGGCAATGCTGCTCTGCATGCTGGTCTCGGTGTTTATCCTCGGCGTGCCCTACCGGGGCTCGCTGATCCTGCTGTTTTTTATCAGCAGCCTGTTTTTGCTCAGCACGCTGGGGATGGGGCTGCTTATCTCTACCGTGACCCGCAACCAGTTTAACGCCGCGCAGGTGGCGCTCAACGCCGCGTTTCTGCCGTCGATTATGCTGTCGGGCTTTATCTTTCAGATCGACAGCATGCCGGCAGTGATCCGCGCGGTAACGTGGATTATTCCGGCGCGCTATTTCGTCAGCACGCTGCAAAGCCTGTTTCTGGCCGGCAATATTCCGGTGGTGCTGATTGTGAATACGCTGTTTTTGCTGGCGTCGGCGGTGATGTTTATCGGCCTGACATGGCTGAAAACCAAACGGCGACTGGATTGATGCTTATGCCGATGTGGTTACCCTGTAGGCCCGGTAAGCGTAGCGCCACCGGGCGTTTATCTGCTGACTCCGTTCTGCCGGGCGGCACTGCGTTTGCCCGGCCTACAGTATGCATCTGTGGGAAAAGAGGATAACACTATGTTTCACCGCTTATGGACGCTGATTCACAAAGAGCTGCAATCCCTGCTGCGGGAGCCGCAGACGCGGGCGATCCTGATTGTTCCGGTGCTGATCCAGGTGCTGCTGTTCCCCTTTGCCGCCACCCTTGAGGTGACCAACGCCACCATCGCCATCTACAGCGAAGACAGCGGCAGGCATTCGGTGGAGCTGACCCAGCGCTTTGCCCGCGCTAAAGCCTTTACCCACGTTCTGCTGCTACACAGCCCGCAGGCGATCCGGCCTACCCTCGACACGCAAAAGGCGCTGCTGCTGGTGCGCTTCCCGGCGGACTTCTCGCGCAATCTTGATACCTTCCAGCCTGCGCCGATGCAGTTGCTGCTCGATGGGCGTAACTCCAACAGCGCGCAGATTGCCGCTAACTATCTTCAGCAGGTGGTCAAAGAGTATCAGCAGGAGCTGATGGCGGGAAAAGCGAAGCCCAACAACAGCGAGCTGGTGGTGCGTAACTGGTATAACCCCAACCTCGACTATAAATGGTTCGTGGTGCCGTCGCTGATCGCCATGATCACCACCATCGGCGTGATGATTGTCACCTCGCTGTCGGTAGCCCGCGAGCGGGAGCAGGGAACGCTGGATCAGCTGCTGGTCTCCCCCCTCGCCACCTGGCAGATTTTTGTCGGCAAGGCGGTCCCGGCCCTGATCGTCGCCACCTTCCAGGCCAGCATCGTGCTGGGGATAGGCATCTGGGCCTACCAGATCCCCTTCGCCGGATCGCTGATGCTCTTCTATTTCACGATGCTGATCTACGGCCTGTCGCTGGTGGGCTTTGGCCTGCTGATCTCCGCGCTCTGCGCTACGCAGCAGCAGGCATTTATCGGCGTGTTTGTCTTTATGATGCCGGCGATCCTGCTCTCCGGCTACGTGTCACCGGTGGAGAATATGCCGGTCTGGCTGCAGCATCTGACGTGGGTGAACCCGATTCGCCACTTCACCGATATCACCAAGCAGATCTATCTGAAGGACGCGAGTCTGGATATTGTCTGGGGAAGCCTGTGGCCGCTGCTGGTTATCGCGGCCACGACGGGATCAGTGGCCTACGCGATGTTCAGGCGGAACGTTGCGTAGCTTCTTATCTTTGGTCAGCAGGGAGAGCACCGCTGGCCCAGCAAGGATCGCCAGCCCTACCGGCGCGAGCAGCAGATCGTTGTGCAGCACGCGCGAGAGCAGCCACAGCGCAATGATAGAGGTACCGAAATACCAGGAGGTGGTCAGCTCCTCAAGAAAATCGCCTACCTCACGCCAGCGTCCGTCATGATGACGTTGCAGAGCCAGCATCAGCAGCACCGTGACGCCGTAAACCACGCACAGGCTCAAGCCGACGCGCACCAGCGCCCCGCTCATCCAGCCCATTACCAGCGCCGCCACGACGATGAAATGCGACACAATCTGCCAGCAACCGAGGCCGGTTGCCACACGAATACGCTGTTGCCACTTCATGGATTTTCTCCTGAAGAATTTTATCTGTTATTGAGAGTACCGGACTTTACGGAAAAATCCGTAAGGCCGCATCTTTTTGTGACAGATACTACACTTTATTTCCAACAGGACAGCGTCACTGGCGGGATACAAGATGACAGAACAGAATCAGCCATTCTCTTTAAAAGTTCTTACGATTAACACGCACAAGGGTTTCACCGCGTTTAACAAACGCTTTATTTTACCGGAGCTACGCGACGCGGTTCGTACCGTCGGCGCAGATATCGTCTGTCTGCAAGAGGTGATGGGCGCGCACGAGGTGCATCCGCTGCATGTGGAAAACTGGCCCGATACCACCCACTATGAATTTCTCGCCGATACGATGTGGAGCGACTTCGCGTACGGTCGTAACGCCGTCTATCCTGAAGGACATCATGGTAACGCCGTGCTCTCCCGCTATCCGATAGTGCACTATGAGAACCGCGACGTCTCTGTCGACGGCAGCGAAAAACGCGGCCTGCTCTACTGCCGCATTGTGCCGCCGCAGCACAACCGCCCGATTCATGTTATTTGCGTCCATCTGGGGTTACGCGAGGCCCACCGCCAGGCCCAGCTCACCATGCTGGCCGAGTGGGTAAACTCCTTCCCTGAAGGGGAGCCGGTGCTGGTGGCGGGCGACTTTAACGACTGGCGGGTGAAGGCCAACCACCCGCTGAAAAAACAGGCCGGGCTGGAGGAGATCTTCACCCGGGCGAAGGGCCGCCCGGCGCGAACGTTTCCGGTTAGCCTGCCGCTGCTGCGGCTTGACCGTATCTACGTTAAAAACGCTAACGCCAGCGCCCCAGAGGCACTGCCGCTGCGTAACTGGCGTCATTTGTCTGACCATGCCCCACTGAGTGCGGAGATTCATCTATGAAATGCGGATGGCGAGAAGGAAACCGCATCCAGCTCCTGGAGAACGGTGACGAATACTACCCGGCTGTGTTCAAAGCCATCGACAATGCACAGCGTAAGGTGATCCTGGAAACCTTTATCTGGTTCGAAGATGACGTGGGCCGCAAGCTGCACGCGGTGCTGCTGCGTGCCGCCCAGCGCGGAGTGAATATTGAGGTGCTGCTGGATGGCTACGGCTCGCCCGATCTCAGCGATGAGTTTGTCGGCCAGCTCACCGCCGCTGGCGTGGTGTTCCGCTACTACGATCCGCGCCCGCCGCTGTTAGGGATGCGCACCAACGTGTTCCGCCGGATGCACCGTAAGATTGTGGTGATCGACAGTACCGTGGCGTTTGTCGGCGGCATTAACTACTCCGCTGAGCATATGAGCGATTACGGCCCGGAGGCCAAGCAGGACTACGCCGTGCGGGTTGAAGGCCCGGTGGTTGAAGATATTCTTCAGTTCGAACTGGAGAACCTGCCGGAGCACGCCCAAACCCGCCGCTGGTGGCAGCAGCGCCGCCGTCACCAGGCACCGGATAACCGCAAGCCCGGCGAGGCGCAGGCGCTGTTTGTCTGGCGCGATAATGACGATCACCGGGACGACATTGAGCGCCACTACCTCAAAATGCTGGCCAATGCCAAACGCGAAGTGATCATTGCCAACGCCTACTTCTTCCCCGGCTACCGTCTGCTGCATGCGATGCGCAATGCGGCCCGTCGTGGCGTAACGGTCAAACTGATCGTCCAGGGCGAGCCGGACATGCCCATTGTTACCGTGGGTGCGCGCCTGCTCTACAACTACCTGGTGAAGGGCGGCGTGCAGGTGTATGAGTACCGTCGCCGTCCGCTACACGGCAAGGTAGCGGTGATGGACGATCACTGGGCCACCGTGGGCTCCAGCAACCTCGACCCCCTCAGCCTGTCGCTTAACCTCGAGGCCAACCTGATTATTCATGACCGTGGCTTTAACCAGACCCTGCGCGACAACCTGAACGGCATTTTGCAGCACGACTGCGTGCGGGTTGATGAAACCATGGTGCCAAAACGCACCTGGTGGAATCTGGCAAAAAGCGTGGTGGTGTTCCACTTCCTGCGAAAATTCCCGGCCATGGTGGGTTGGTTGCCGGCGCATACGCCTAAGCTTTCGCTGGTAAAGCCGCCGGTTCAACCGGAGATGGAGACGCAGGATCGCGTCGATACGGAAAGCAGAGAGGTTAATCCCTAATGAGCAAATCACATCCGCGCTGGCGGCTGGCGAAAAAAATCCTGACCTGGGTCTTCTTCATTGCCGTGACGGTGCTGCTGGTGGTCTATGCCCGTACAGTGGACTGGGGCGACGTGTGGAACGTTATTCGCAACTATAACCGCACGCCGCTGCTGATCTCCGTCGCGCTGGTGGTGGTGAGTTACCTGCTCTATGGCTGCTATGACCTGCTGGCTCGCGCCTACTGCGGACACAAGCTGGCGGCGCGCCAGGTGATGCTGGTGTCATTTGTCTGCTACGCCTTTAACCTGACCCTCAGCACCTGGGTGGGCGGCATTGGCATGCGCTATCGCCTCTACTCTCGCCTCGGCCTGCCCAGCAGCACTATCACCCGCATCTTCTCGCTAAGCATTACCACCAACTGGCTGGGCTACATTCTGCTGGGCGGGATCATCTTCTCCTTTGGCATCGTTCAGCTGCCCTCGCACTGGTATATCGATGAGGGCACGCTGCGTATCGTTGGCGTCGTGCTGCTGCTGATCATCGCCGCCTACCTCTGGTTCTGCGCCTTTGCCAAGCGTCGGCATATGACGGTGAAGGGCCAGAAACTGGTACTGCCGTCGTTTAAATTTGCTATTGCACAGATGGTGATCTCCAGCGCTAACTGGATGGCGATGGGGGCGATTATCTGGCTGCTGCTGGGCCAGGAGGTGAACTACTTCTTCGTGCTGGGCGTACTGCTGGTGAGTAGTATCGCAGGGGTCATTATCCATATCCCGGCGGGAATTGGCGTGCTGGAGGCAGTGTTTATCGCGCTGCTGGCGGGGGAGCACGTCTCGCACGGCAAAATCATCGCCGCCCTGCTCGCGTATCGCATGCTCTACTACTTCCTGCCGCTGATGCTGGCGCTGGTGTGCTATCTGGTACTGGAGAGTCGGGCGAAAAATCTACGGGCGAAGAACGAAGAGGCGATGCAGAAGTAACAAGAGAAAAGATTGTAGGCCGGGTGAGCGTAGCGCCACCCGGCGTTTTACTTACCGACGGTTGCCAAAAATCCGCAGCAGCATCAGGAACAGGTTGATAAAGTCCAGATAGAGCGTTAGCGCACCGAGGATGGCATATTTACGCAGGTTGCCACTGTCGCTCACGTCGATCTGCTCGCCAATACGCTTAAGTTTCTGCGTGTCATAGGCCGTCAGGCCCACGAAGACAATCACCCCGATGTAGGTCACTATCCACATCAGCGTTTCGCTCTTCAGCCAGAAGTTGACCAGCGAGGCCAGCACAATCCCAATCAGCGCCATAAACAGCATGTTGCCGAAGCCGCTTAGATCACGCCTGGTGGTGTAGCCGTAGAGGCTCATGGCACCGAACATGCCGCCGGTCACCACAAAGGTGCTGGCGATGGATGAGTAGGTATAGACCACAAAAATACTGGCGAGGGTCAGGCCGGTCAGCGCCGAATAGAGCATAAACAGCGTGGTGGCCATCGCCGCGCTAAGCTTGTGCACCAGCCCGGAGAGCACAAACACCAGCGCCAGCTGAGCGATGATCAGGCCAAAGAAGGTGATTTTGCTGGAGAAGACAAACATCATCACCGCGGGGGTATTGGCCGCGAACCAGGCGATAAACGCCGTCAGGAACAGCCCGCAGGTCATCCAGCCGTAGACCTGGGCCATGTAGGTTTGCAGCCCGCTGCGGGTCTGGACAATTGAATCGGATCGTGGGAATCGGTCCATGATTAACTCCTGTTAAGTGAACACGCTTCTAAGGGTAACACATCCGGGAAAAAGCGACTTACCAGCGCTTCGCTGCCTGCTGGTCGCTCTCCCGCGCCTCGACCCAGCGATCGCCCTCTTCCGTTGCCTCTCGCTTCCAGAAGGGGGCGCGGGTCTTCAGGTAGTCCATAATATACTCCCCGGCGGCAAAAGCACTCCCGCGATGAACGCTGGTGACGCCGACGAAGACAATCTCATCTCCAGGCCACAGTTCGCCAATGCGGTGAACCACCGTGACGCGGCCCAGCGGCCAACGATCCCGGGCCTGCTGAACAATATCCGCCAGCGTTTTTTCAGTCATGCCAGGGTAGTGCTCCAGCGTCAGGGCGCGCACGCTGTCGCCAAGATTGTGGTTACGCACCTTGCCGGTGAACGTCACCACCGCCCCGTCTTCATCGCGTTCCGCCAGCCAGGTGTACTCCTCGCCAACGCTAAAGGAGGCATGGCCTACGCGAATGCGCGTTTCGCTCATCTTAGCCTCCGGTTACCGGCGGGAAAAGCGCGACTTCATCGCCGCTCACCACCGGATGATCAAAGCTCACCAGGGTCTGGTTGACCGCCGCCAGCAGACGCCCCTCTTCCAATGCCAGCGCCCAGCGGTCGCCCCGGGCGGCCAGCGCCTGACGCAGGGCTTCAACGCTTTGAAACTCGCTCTCCAGCGTCAGACTATCGCAGCCCACCAGCTCCCGTACCTGGGCAAAAAAGAGCACTTTAATCATCGTTATCCGCCCTGAAATCACCGGATTTGCCACCGCTCTTCGCCAGCAGGCGAACCGGGCCAATCACCATATCTTTCTGTACCGCTTTGCACATGTCATAGATGGTCAGTGCCGCCACCGAGGCCGCCGTCAGCGCCTCCATTTCGACGCCGGTTTTCCCGGTCAGACGGCACAGCGTCGTAATGCGCACCCGGCTCTGCTCTGGCTGCGCCTCCAGATTCACCTCGACCTTGCTGAGCATCAGCGGATGGCACAGGGGGATCAGCTCCCAGGTGCGCTTCGCCGCCTGGATACCGGCAATACGCGCGGTGGCAAAGACGTCGCCCTTGTGGTGACTGCCGTCGATAATCATCGCCAGCGTCTCAGGGAGCATGGTAACAAAGGCTTCCGCCTGCGCTTCTCGCACGGTCTCTGCTTTTGCCGAGACATCAACCATGTGCGCTTCGCCCGCGGCGTTAATGTGGGTCAGTTGAGACATAGTCTATTTCTTTAAATGAGGGTGGAAATTGCACGGGCGGGTGCGCGCATCGATCTGCGGCGCGATGATATTCTCCCATGCGGTTCGGCAGGCTTTGGTCGAGCCGGGCATCGCAAAAATCAGCGTGTTATTGGCGATACCGGCCACCGCGCGGGACTGCAGCGTGGCGGTGCCGATCTCTTCAAAAGAGAGCATGCGGAACACTTCGCCAAAGCCTTCAATTTCACGATCGAAAAGCGGCAGCAGCGCCTCTGGGGTCTGGTCACCAGCGGTAAAGCCCGTGCCGCCGTTGATCACAATAACCTGTATCTCGTCGCTGGCGATCCACGCCGAAACCTGGGCGCGAATGGCGTAGCGGTTCTCTTTGACGATGGCTTTCGCCACCACCTGATGCCCCGCGTCATGGGCCGCGTCGCGCAGGGAGTGGCCGGAAGTATCCTCCTCTTCGCCGCGACGGCTGGAAACGGTCAGCACGGCAATGCGTGCCGGGATAAACTCTGCGCTGGCCTGACTCATAAACTGCCTCCTTGTAAGGTCTATCCGCCGATATAGGAAAGGTTTTGCGTGATACCGGTATTGCCCTGATGCAGGAAGTGGGTCTGCTTCTTGTGCGTTAGCGCAGCGGCGATGCGTGCCTCCAGCTCCGCCTGCTGGGTATCTTCCGCCAGCAGATCGCGCAGGCTCACGCCACCGTCGCCAAACAGGCAGAGATGCAGCTTGCCCACCGACGAGACGCGCAGACGATTACAACTGGCGCAGAAGTCTTTCTCGTAGGGCATGATCAGGCCGATCTCCCCGGTGTAGTCCGGATGGCAAAAGACCTGCGCCGGGCCGTCGCTGCGGCCGCGCAGCTTCTGGATCCAGCCGCGACGCAGCAGTTCATCGCGCAATACCATGCCAGAGAGGTGGTGCTTGCGGAACAGGTCGCTCCCCTCGCCGGTCTCCATCAGCTCAATAAAGCGTAGCTGGATGGGACGGGTCTGGATCCACGCCAGGAAGGTATCAAGCTGATGGTGGTTAACGTCGCGCATTAGCACGGTATTGACCTTGACCTTCTCGAAGCCCGCCTCGAAAGCGGCATCGATACCCTGCATCACCTGGTGGAACTTATCCTGCCCGGTGATGGCGTGAAACTGGCGGGCATCAAGGCTGTCAATGCTGACGTTGATCGCGGTCAGCCCGGCGTCGCGCCAGCTGGCCACGTCCCGCGCCAGACGGTAGCCGTTAGTGGTCACCGCCAGCTGGCGGATGGCGGCATTCTCCCGCACCGCCGCAATGATCTCGGTAAAGTCGCGGCGCAGCGAGGGTTCCCCGCCGGTCAGCCGCACCTTCTCGGTGCCGAGCGCAGAAAAGGCGCGGGTCACCCGCCGAATTTCATCGAGGGTCAGAAAGCTTTTGTTGGTTACCCCGCCCGGCTTGTAGCCATCGGGCAGGCAGTAGGTGCAACGAAAATTGCACACGTCGGTAATAGACAGACGCAGGTAATAGAACTTACGCGCGAATGCATCGGTAAGCTGTGAGGCCATGTACACCTTTCCAAATACGGGAGATGCAGTCATTTCTTCCTGCACCCTGGTGGCAATTGCCACGGCCAAAGCATCATATCCGGAGACGTAGACGCAGAGGCTAGAGTGTGTGTTTGTAACGCTATAAGTAGCGATAGTAGCGCGATAACGTGATTTTCGCCATCCCCGCCCATCGCTATATAAATTACTATATAGCGTCCTGATCGTGCATTTTCGTTACAGAATACGTGAAAATCAGCCTCTTGCCTTGATATGCATCATTTTCACCCGCTTGGGGCATCGTCTTTTAGTGGTAATTACGTTAACGTAGCGCAGTTTTTTAGCCATTAAGGAAGAGTTATGCGTAGTCGTACGCTTGCGGATCTTGACCGGGTCGTTGCCCTTGGCGGCGGACACGGATTAGGACGCGTTATGTCCTCGCTGGGGTCGCTGGGTTCAAGGCTGACGGGGATCGTCACCACCACTGATAACGGCGGGTCAACCGGGCGTATTCGTCGCGCCGAGGGCGGCATCGCCTGGGGCGATATGCGTAACTGTTTGAACCAGTTAATTACCGAGCAAAGTGTCGCTTCGGCGATGTTTGAGTACCGTTTTACCGGCAATGGCGAGCTTTCCGGGCATAACCTCGGAAATCTGATGCTAAAGGCGCTGGATCACCTTAGCGTCCGGCCTCTGGAGGCGATCAATTTAATTCGTAACCTGCTTAAGGTCGACGCGTTTCTGATCCCCATGTCGGAGCAGCCGGTAGATCTGATGGCTATCGACAGCGAGGGGCACACGGTCTACGGCGAGGTGAACGTCGACGGGCTGACAACGCCTATCCAGGAGCTGATGCTCTTCCCTTCCGTGCCCGCTACCCGCGAAGCGATAGAGGCCATTGCCGAAGCGGATCTGATCCTGATTGGCCCCGGCAGCTTTTACACCAGCCTGATGCCGCTGGTGCTGCTTGGCGATCTGGCCCAGGCGCTGCGTCGCACGCCTGCCCCGGTGGTCTATATCGACAATCTGGGCAGAGAGCAGAGCGCCGAGGCGGCGCGGATGGATCTCTCCGCCAAGCTCTCCTTGCTGGAGCAGCGCGTTGGCAAGCGGATTGTAGATGCCGTGGTAGTTGGGCCCGAGGCGGAAACGGCGGCGCTCAGCGATCGTCTGGTGGTACAGGAGGTGCTGGAGGCCAGCGATGTTCCCCATCATCACGATCGCCATCTGCTACGCCTCGCGCTGGAGCAGGCGGTCCAACGGCTGGGCTGACATCTACCCTTCCAGACTTTTCTGAAGATCTTAAGGTTGCCTTAACCCTCTTCTGTGAGCATACGCAGCATACTCTTTTCAGGAAGTTATGTATGCGTATGTTCCCGTTCTACAGGCCAGCCTTAGGGCGCATGACCTTTACCATCCTGTTCTCGTTTTATATCGCCGTTGCGCTGAACATTGTCTTTTATCGTCAGGCCTGGACGCTGCTGGCAGTGCACTCGCCGTGGTCGCTGGCGGTATTTTTATCGATGCCGATCGTGACCTTTTGCATAATCAATATCCTGACCACCCTGGCCTCGTTTATCTGGCTGGATCGGCTGCTGGTCTGCCTGTTTATTGTGCTCTGCGCGGCAACCCAGTTCTTTATCTGGACCTACGGCGTGATTATCGACCGGACGATGATCGCCAACATTCTTGATACCACCCCCGCTGAAAGCTTTGCCTTGATCACGCCGCAGCTGCTGCTGACGGTGGGGATCTCCGGGGTGCTGATGGCCGTACTGGCCTGCTGGCTGCGGATCAAAAAATCCCCTTCCGGCTGGCGTAGCCTGCTGATCCGCAGCGCGAATATTCTCGTGTCGGTCGCCGTGGTGCTGGTGATAGCGCTCTTTTTCTATAAGGACTACGCCTCGCTGTTTCGTAATAACCGCGAGCTGGTGAAATCCCTGGGGCCATCTAACAGCATTACCGCCGCTTACTCCTACTATAAGCACCACCGCATGGATAACCTGCCGCTGGTGAAGCTCGGAGAAGATGCCGCGCGGGTGCCGCAGATGCATCAGGGCACGAAGAAGAATTTAACCATTCTGGTGGTGGGCGAAACCTCACGGGCAGAAGATTTTTCCCTCTCTGGCTACGGGCGTGAAACCAATCCACGGCTTAAGCAGGATAACGTGGTCTATTTCCCACAAACCAGCTCCTGCGGCACGGTGACGGCGGTCTCCGTTCCCTGCATGTTCTCCGGGATGGCGCGCAAAAACTATGATGAGCAGCTTGCTCACCACCGGGAAGGGTTGTTAGATATCATCCAGCGCGCGGGTGTTCAGGTGCTGTGGAACGAAAACGACGGCGGCTGTAAAGGGGCCTGCGACCGGGTTCCCCATCAGGACGTCACCCAGCTTAATCTGGCCGACCTCTGCAAGGCGGGGGAGTGCGAGGACGATATTCTGTTCCACGGTTTGGCACAGTATATCGATAAGCTGCAAGGCGACGGGCTGATCGTTCTGCACACCATCGGTAGCCACGGCCCGACCTATTATGAACGCTATCCGCCGCAGTTCAAAAAGTTTACTCCGACCTGCGATACCAACGAAATTCAGACCTGCTCGCAAGAGCAGCTAAAGAATACCTATGATAATACGGTACTGTATGTCGATTATATCGTCGATAAAGCGATAAAGTTGTTGCAGTCGCAGCAGGATAAATTTACCACCAGCCTGGTCTATCTCTCCGATCACGGCGAGTCCTTAGGTGAAAATGGCGTCTATCTGCATGGCCTGCCTTACGCCATTGCGCCGGAGTCACAGAAACATGTGCCGATGCTGATCTGGCTTTCACCCGATTTCCAGCAGCGCTACCGGGTGAGTGAGACGTGCCTGCAAAAACGTGCTGCCAGCGAGGCTTTTTCGCAGGACAATCTGTTTTCAACCATGCTGGGCATCACGGGCGTGCAAACCCACGTATACCAGCCAGCCGATGATATTTTGGCCGCCTGCAGGGAGTCATAGTGAATGAAAATATTAATCGTAGAAGATGATACCCTGCTGTTGCAGGGGCTGATGCTGGCCATGCAGTCAGAGGGCTACGCCTGTGACGGCGTGAGCACCAGTCGGGAGGCGATGCTCAGCCTGGCCTCTGGCCACTATAGCCTGATTGTACTGGACCTCGGGCTACCGGATGAAGATGGCCTACATCTGTTGCAGCGACTGCGGCGAGAGAAGGTCTCTCTGCCGGTGCTGATCCTGACCGCCCGCGATACGGTGGAGGATCGCATCTCCGGGCTGGACGCTGGCGCAGATGACTATCTGATTAAGCCTTTTGCGCTGGAGGAGCTTAACGCCCGTATCCGCGCGCTGCTGCGTCGCCATAATAACCAGGGCGACAGTGAAGTTGTCGTTGACGATCTGCGCCTGAACGTCAATACCCGTCAGGTGTGGCTGGGCGGGCACTCGATGGAGCTGACCCCAAAAGAGTACGCCCTGCTGTCGCGCCTGATGCTCAAGGCGGGCTGCCCGGTACACAGGGAGATCCTCTACAATGACATCTACAACTGGGATAACGAGCCGGCTACCAACACTCTTGAGGTGCATATTCATAATCTGAGGGATAAGATTGGTAAAGATCGCATTCGCACGGTGCGTGGTTTTGGCTATCAGCTGATTAAAACGGAGCAGACAACCTAACCCTATGCCAGAGAAGATAAAAAAGAGGCTCTCACCTGTCCGCTGGACCCTCCGCGGACGCCTGCTGCTGACGATTGGCTCGATCCTGGTGCTGTTTCAGCTCATCAGCGTCTTCTGGCTATGGCATGAGAGCAAGGAGCAGATCCAGCTGCTGGTGGAGAGCGCTATCTACAAGCACAACAACCATGCGCATATTGAGCGCGAGGTGCATGAGGCGGTTGCTAGCCTGCTGGTACCGAGCCTGTTTATTATCGGCATGGCCCTGCTCATCTGCATGCAGGCGGTAAAGCTGATCACCCGCCCGCTGCGCGATCTGCAGCGGGAGCTGGAGATCCGTACCCCGGATAACCTACAGCCGATTGTGCTCAATAATCCCTCGGCGGAGGTGGAGGCGGTCAGTTCGGCCATTAACCAGCTGGTGGCGCGCCTGAATCTGACGCTCGATCGTGAGCGGCTCTTCACTGCCGACGTGGCCCACGAGCTGCGCACCCCGCTGGCGGGGCTGCGTCTGCACCTGGAGCTGCTGGCAAAAAGCCACCCTTCCGTTGATGTCAGCCGCCTGATCTTACGTATTGACCAGATGACGGAGAGCGTCTCTCAGCTGCTGCAGCTGGCGCGCATGGCGCAGTCGTTCTCGGCGGGCAGCTACCAGCAGGTGATGCTTATCCACGACGTCATGCTGCCTCTTCAGGATGAGCTACAGACGATGCTGAACACTCGCCAGCAGACGCTGGTTATGCCCGAGGGTCAGGAAGACGTGGCAGTACGCGGGGACGCCGTTCAACTTCGGGTGCTGCTCAGGAACCTGGTGGAGAATGCGCACCGCTACAGCCCGGAGAAGAGCGTGATTACCCTCATACTTGAGCAGACGCCTGCTGCGCCGGTGCTGGCGGTAGAAGATGAAGGCCCCGGCGTGGACGAGGCGAAAAGTAAAGAGTTAAGCAAAGCCTTTGTGCGGATGGACAGCCGCTACGGCGGGATCGGACTGGGGCTGAGCATTGTCAGCCGCATCGCCCAGCTGCACGATGCGCAGTTCTACCTGCATAACCGCACGTCCGGGCCCGGTGTGCGGGCCTGGGTGCAGTTTCCACCTGTTGTTTAGGCAGATTATTCAGGCAGATCAGGAGGCGGCAATAAAGAGATCGCGAAGCTGATGGAGGCGATCGCGCAGTTGCGCCGCCTCTTCGAACTCCAGGTTCTGCGCGTGCTGCAGCATCTGCGCCTCCAGTTCGTGGATTTTCTGTTGCAGCGCCTTCGGCGTCAGCGCCAGCTCTGACTCGTCTACCACCACCGGCGAACGGGATTTACCGCGTCCTTTGGCTTTGGTCTTAGCAATGTTCTCACCCAGCGCCAGAATATCGACCACCTTCTTATTCAGGCCCTGCGGCGTAATACCATGCTCTTCGTTGTACTCCTGCTGCTTCGTCCGACGCCGCTCGGTTTCACTGATGGCCCTCGCCATTGACGGCGTGATTTTATCCCCGTAGAGAATGGCCTTGCCGTTAACGTTACGTGCCGCACGGCCAATGGTCTGGATCAGCGAGCGCTCCGAGCGCAGAAAGCCCTCTTTATCGGCGTCGAGGATCGCCACCAGCGACACCTCCGGCATGTCCAGCCCCTCGCGCAGCAGGTTGATGCCCACCAACACGTTGAACTCGCCCAGACGCAGGTCGCGGATGATCTCCATACGCTCAACGGTGTCGATATCCGAGTGCAGATAGCGCACCTTCTCGCCGTGCTCCTCCAGATACTCGGTAAGATCCTCGGCCATGCGCTTGGTCAGCGTGGTGACCAGTACGCGTTCGTTAATGGCGACACGCTTGCGGATCTCCGACAGCAGATCGTCCACCTGCGTGCCCACCGGGCGGACTTCGATAATCGGGTCAAGCAGGCCAGTGGGACGCACCACCTGATCGACAATCTCTTCCCCGGATTTCTCCAGCTCGTAGTTGCCCGGCGTCGCTGAGACGTAGATGGTCTGCGGAGCTAACCCTTCGAACTCTTCAAACTTCATCGGACGGTTATCCAGTGCCGACGGCAGGCGGAAACCATACTCTACCAGCGTCTCTTTACGCGCCCGGTCGCCGCGGTACATGCCGCCAATCTGCGGAATGGTGACGTGGGACTCGTCAATCACCAGCAGGCCGTCGGCAGGCAGGTAGTCAAACAGCGTCGGCGGCGCTTCGCCCGGCCCGCGCCCGGAGAGGTAGCGGGAGTAGTTCTCGATGCCTGAGCAGTAGCCCAGCTCGTTCATCATCTCCAGATCGAACTGGGTGCGCTGGGTAATGCGCTGCTCTTCCAGCAGCTTATTGTTGGCCAGCAGCGTCTTGCGCCGGTCTGCCAGCTCGACCTTAATATCTTCCATCGCCTGCACGATGCGTTCGCGCGGGGTCACGTAGTGGGTTTTCGGATAGACGGTGTAGCGCTGAATAGTGGACTCAACGTGGCCGGTCAGCGGATCGAACAGCGACAGGCGCTCAACCTCTTCGTCAAACAGCTCAACGCGCAGCGCCACGTCGTCTGACTCCGCCGGGAAGATGTCGATCACCTCGCCGCGCACGCGGAAGGTACCGCGCTGGAAGGCCTGATCGTTGCGCGTATATTGCAGCTCCGACAGGCGGCGCAGAATATCGCGCTGGTTGATGATCATGCCGATGGTCAGGTGCAGCATCATCTTGAGGTAGAGATCGGGGTCGCCGAGGCCGTAGATAGCCGACACCGAAGCCACCACCACGACGTCACGGCGCTCCAACAGTGCTTTGGTTGCCGAGAGACGCATCTGCTCGATATGCTCGTTTACCGAGGCATCCTTCTCGATAAAGGTGTCGGAGCTCGGCACGTAGGCTTCGGGCTGGTAGTAGTCGTAGTAGGAGACGAAGTACTCCACGGCGTTGTCAGGGAAAAACTCCTTCATTTCGCCATACAGCTGTGCCGCCAGGGTTTTATTCGGCGCAAGCACCATTGTCGGCCGCTGTAGATCGGCGATCACATTGGCAACGGTAAACGTCTTCCCTGAACCGGTTACCCCGAGCAGGGTCTGGTGTGCCAGTCCGTCCTCCAGCCCCTCTTTCAGGCGGCGGATGGCTTCTGGCTGATCGCCAGAGGGGCGAAAAGCGGAATTCAGTTTGAATGGTTTACTCATGAATGGCTACCTGATGAAGGAATAAGCGGGCAGGTGAGTAATTTTACTCGCGGCGGCGGATTTTGCCAATAAATTATACTGGATGAAAAACCAGTGGCAGATGGGAATATCGGTGTTACATAAGGCAATTTCAAGTGCCATAAGGAAAATTTGCGTCTGGCGCAGAATTAAAAACTAAAAAAAATATCTTATCCCCAGAACTTTTTGCGATTTAACATTTGTCAAGTCGGGTGGTGAAAGTTTTGTGTCAGTGGGTGACACTTTTCTTACACACATTGCTTTTATTTAACGTATTGATTTTATAGCAATTAACTAAAAAGCCGCGTTTCGCATCAATTCATGCCTAAGCCGCGTGCTCTCTCGCTTTGCACGCGTTTTCTAACTCTAATGCACAAGGTTATCCACAGGAATAGTGGATAACTGTCGCCAGCCCGTACCCCCTGTGACTCAGCGAAAATCACATTTTGCGAAACGGCGCGCAGGTAAAAAAATTTTCCCACCATTTTTTATCGCATTCCGACGCGACTGCACCACCAAAAATCAGATCCGCCTGCATCTAGCACTAACACCGTGCAGATGCAATCAGGCAGAGCGGTGGAAAAGCGGAATTTAGCGTTTTTTCGTCATCCTGCTCTGAAAAACAGAGCATAACACGCTTCTGGCAAGGCTTTTGCAACATATCATTTACAGACCAGGTCCGGGAGAGGAACCGATGTTGAGCTTACGTGCAGTGAATCATTATTACGGCGATCGGCATACGCTTTGGAATGTCGATCTCGATCTTATCCCCGGCACCTGCACCTGCGTAATGGGGCTGCCGGGAATGGGGAAAACCACGCTGGTCAACTGCATCTCTGGCTATCTGCCCGTGGAGAGTGGCAGCATGACCTGGCAGGAGGTCGGGGCGGCTCCACTAAACCTGTTGCAGGTAAAAATGGAGGATCGTCCGGCGATGGGCATTGCCTGCGTACCGCAGGAGAGGCGGATCTTTTCCCAGCTTACGGTGGAGGAGAATTTACAGATTGCCTGGCTGGCGGTCGGCGAACCAGGTAGCGCGGTGACACGAGATATCTACGATCTCTTTCCCGAACTGTATGCCCTGCGCCAGGTTAAGAGCGCCGGGCTATCAGAGGATAGCCAGCATCAGCTGGCGCTGGCCCGGGCGCTGGTGACCCGTCCGCGCCTGCTGATCCTGGATGAGCCAACCCGCGGGCTGGGTCAGGCCTTTGTCCATAAGCTGGGTAACCTGTTGGTGCGCCTGAACCAGGAGTTCGGCATGACTATCCTGCTGGCGGAGCAGCACCTGACATTTGTGCGCCGCGTCGCTGACCGCTTCTATCTTCTGCATCAGGGTCGCAACGTGGCCCAGGGCAGCGTTATGCAGCTGGACGATCCGCTGCTTTGCCAGTGGATGACACCGAACCTAACGCACTGAGATCGAGCCAGTGGCCGATATCACTGTCAGGCGCGGCGTTCTCCAGCCACGGGATCTCCCCGAGGAACGGCGCGGGCAGCATGCGCTTAAGCGTTGCCAGATACTCAGCATGGCGTTTTCCTGGCGGCACCACGTCGTTAGCAACCCAGCCCGCCAGCCGTAGCCCGGCCTGCTGCACCGCCTGGGCGGTCAGTACCGCATGGTTGATGCAGCCAAGCTTAACGCCCACCACTAAAATCACCGGTAATTGCTCCTGAGTAGCCCAGTCTGCAAAGGTCAGGTTTTCTGAGAGCGGCGTAAACCATCCCCCGGCCCCCTCTACCAGCACCCACTCCGCCTGCGCCTCCAGCATGCGCAGCCCTGCTGAGAGCGTTTCGGCCTCAATAGGCTGTCCAAGGGCGTCGCTGACAATGTGCGGCGACGTAGGCTCAGCAAAGGTATACGGGTTCACGGCCTCGTAGCACAGGGCCAGGGTACTGTTCTGCTGCAGGGCCAGCGCGTCGCTGTTACGCAGCCCCTCTGGCGTCATCTCACTGCCGGAGGCGACAGGTTTGTAGCCTGCGGTTTGCCAGCCTGCCTGGGCGGCGGCCTGCAATAGCGCGCAGCTGGCGACCGTTTTCCCCACTTCCGTATCCGTGCCGGTAACAAAGTAACGTTCAGTCACGTTCAATAACTCCCCAAAAAAGTGAATAGGTCAGCAGGCACCTGCCCTGCTGCTGTGGCCATGCCAGCTGCAAGCGCTGAAGCTGACCGCGGGTCAGGGGCGTGTTATGCCTGCCAGCGTGCAGGTGCGTCGCGCCGATGCCCTTTAGCGAGCGCATGGCCGCCAGAGCATCGTCAAAGTCCAGCGTGATGTGCTCCACGCCATACCGGCCACGCCATGCGCTAACGGTTTCCGCCAGCGTCTCTTCTGCTAAAAATCGATTTGCGTGGGGGCGGCTGTCTACCACACGCCAGGCCTGATGCAGCTCCGGCAGCGATCCGCTCGCCAGGGTGGTAAAGGCCACCGCCCCGCCGGGACACGCAACGCGATGCAGCTCCTTCAGCGCCTGGCCTAAATCGTTGCACCACTGCACAGCAAGGTTGCTCCAGGCGAGATCGAACCAGGCGTCAGCCAGAGGCAGCGCCTCAATATCCGCCGCAACATAGTGCTGTGCGGCCTGCTGACGTTGCGCCTGCCTGAGCATCGGCAGGGAGAGATCGAGGGCGGTGACTTCAGCCCCCGTGTCTCGCCAGAAGCGGCTCATGCTGCCCGGCCCACAGCCCGCGTCCAGCACGCTTGCAGGCCTGCGTTCACCCAGCTTCGCCAGCAGCAGATCCGTGCTCTGGCGCTGCAGCTGAGCATGACTGTCGTAGCTCTGTGCCGCCCGGCCAAAGGCTGCCGCTACCGCACGCTTATTCACCAGACTCATGCAGGACCTCCAGCAGACGATCGATGTCCTCGGGCTGATGAGCCGCCGTCAGGGTCAGACGCAGGCGCGCCGTGCCTGTGGGGACGGTAGGAGGACGAATAGCCGTCACCCAGCACCCCTTCTGTCGCAGGCGCTCCGCCAGGCTCAGCGCCCGGCTGTTATCGCCAACGATCAGCGGCTGGATGGCGCTTTGGGAATGGGTGATGCGCCCCGGCAACGCCGCTGCGCCATGGCGAAAGCGCTGAATGAGCCCGGCGAGCGCCGCCCGGCGTTGGTCGCCCTCCTCTCCCCGGATCACGCTCAGCGCGGCGCTGAGGGCCACGGCCTGGGCGGGAGGCATAGCGGTGCTGTAGATCAGATGGCGAGCAAACTGTTCGAAGTAGGTGGCAACCGCCTCGCTGCACAGCACCGCCGCGCCGCTGACGCCGAAGCCTTTGCCAAAGGTGATCACCAGCAGCTCGGGCTTCACCTCCTGATGCTGACAGCTACCGCGCCCTTCGTGACCAGTGACGGCGATGCCGTGGGCATCATCCACCAGCAGCCAGGCCCCGGCGCGGCGTACCTGCTCGGCAATAGCGGCCAGCGGCGCGCTGTCGCCATCCATGCTGAAGACGCCTTCGGTCACCGCCAGCTGCTGGCCGTCGCAGGGTTTATCTAGCAGCGCAGCGAGCTGATCAACGTCGTTATGAGTAAAGCGCCGCAGCTGAGCCGGACTGAAGCTGGCGGCTTCCAGCAGAGAGGCGTGGCTCAGCTTATCCGCCACGATGCGATCCGCTTTGCCGGTCAGGGCGGCAATTACCGCCTGGTTGGCGGCAAAACCAGAGATAAACAGCAGCGCCCGAGGGTAGCCCAACCACTCCGCCAGCTCGCTCTCCAGAGCATAATGCGCCCGGGTATAGCCGCTGACGTGCCCGGAGCCGCCGCTGCCCACACCGTACTCCTCCGCCCCCTGCTGCCAGGCACGCACGATAGCCGGGTGCTGGCTTAAGCCGAGATAATCATTGCTGGAGAAGTTGCAGTAGCGGCTATCGCCCACCGTCAGCCAGCGCCCCGCGCCCTGCTCGACCACTCGGCGCGTTCGCAGGGCGTCGGCGGCCCGCCGGGTCGCTAAGGCTGTATCGATGCGCTGCTGCCAGCTCATAGTGCCGCCGCGTTGTAGAACTGGTCGGTATCGGCGTTAAAGATCTGCTCCTCCAGCTTTTGCTGCTGCTCGTTATCGCCGGTCATTACGTCGGTCTGCTGCGGGTTCAGCCCAAGTTTGCGGAACAGCTGAACGTCTTTATCCTCTTCCGGGTTCGGGGTGGTGAGCAGCTTGCAGCCGTAGAAAATGGAGTTAGCACCGGCCATAAAGCACATCGCCTGGGTCTGCTCGTTCATCTGCTCGCGACCGGCGGAGAGACGCACAAACGAGGTCGGCATCATGATGCGCGCCACCGCAATGGTGCGAATAAAGTCGAAGGCATCGACGTCGTCGTTATCCGCCAGCGGAGTGCCCTTGACCTTCACCAGCATGTTGATCGGCACGCTCTCCGGCGGCGTCGGCAGGTTAGCCAGCTGCAGCAGCAGGCCTGCGCGATCCTTGACCGTTTCACCCAGGCCGACGATGCCGCCCGAGCAGACCTTGATGCCCGCGTCGCGTACCTTATCGAGCGTGTCGAGACGCTCCTGATAGGTACGGGTGGTAATGATGTTGCCGTAGAACTCCGGGGAGGTGTCGAGGTTGTGGTTGTAGTAGTCCAGCCCCGCCGACGCCAGCCGCTGGGCCTGGGTTTCATCAAGGGTGCCGAGGGTCATGCAGGCTTCGAGGCCCATCGCTTTGACGCCCTGCACCATCTGCTCCAGGTAGGGCATATCGCGTTCGTGCGGGTTCTTCCACGCCGCGCCCATGCAGAAACGGGTCGACCCGGCGTTTTTCGCCTTGCGGGCCGAGTCCAGTACCTGCTCCACCTCCATCAGGCGCTCCGTCTCCAGCCCGGTTTTGTAGCGCGAACTTTGCGGGCAGTATTTGCAATCTTCCGGGCAGGCCCCGGTTTTGATCGACAGCAGGGTGCTAACCTGAACCTGACGCGGGTCGAAGTGCTGCCGATGAATGGTCTGCGCTTCAAACAGCAGGTCGAGCAGCGGTTTGTCAAACAGCTCGGTAACTTGCGACAGTGTCCAGCGTGCGTGGTGAGCCATGGGGCTTCTCCAAAAGGTGAAATGAGTTCATGTTTGGGTTATGATCGTAAACCTAAATCTTTTTAATTTGGTTTACAAGTCGATTATGACCCAGGACGATCTCGCCTTTGACCGCCGCCATATCTGGCACCCCTATACCTCCATGACCTCCCCGCTGCCGGTCTATCCCGTGCAGTCTGCGCAGGGTTGCGAGCTTCAGCTTGCTTCCGGTGAGCAGCTGGTAGACGGCATGTCTTCGTGGTGGGCGGCCATCCACGGCTATAACCACCCGCACCTCAACGCGGCGATGAAAACGCAGATCGAGGCGATGTCGCACGTGATGTTTGGCGGCATTACCCATGCCCCGGCGGTGTCGCTCTGCCGTAAGCTGGTGGCAATGACCCCCGAGGCGCTGGAGTGCGTCTTCCTGGCCGACTCTGGCTCGGTAGCGGTAGAGGTCTCGATGAAGATGGCCCTGCAATACTGGCAGGCGAAGGGAGAGCCACGCCGTCGCTTCCTGACCTTCCGCCGGGGCTATCATGGCGATACCTTTGGTGCGATGTCGGCCTGCGATCCGGATAACTCCATGCACAGCCTGTGGGCAGGCTACCTGCCGGACAACCTCTTTGCTCCCGCGCCGGAGAGCCGCTTCGACGGCGAGTGGGACGAGCGGGATATCGTGGGCTTTGCCCGCCTGATGGCCGCCCATCGCCATGAGATTGCCGCCGTTATTCTGGAGCCGATTGTGCAGGGCGCGGGCGGGATGCGCCTTTACCATCCGGAGGTGCTTAAGCGCATCCGCCGGATGTGCGACCGGGAGGGGATCCTGCTGATCGCCGATGAGATCGCCACCGGCTTTGGCCGTACAGGCAAACTCTTCGCCTGCGAGCATGCGGACATTACGCCGGATATTCTCTGCCTCGGCAAAGCGCTGACCGGCGGAACCATGACTCTGTCGGCGACGCTCACCACCCGCGAGGTAGCTGAAACCATTAGCAACGGCGAAGCAGGCTGCTTTATGCACGGCCCGACCTTTATGGGTAATCCACTGGCCTGCGCAGTGGCGAACGCCAGCCTTGAGCTGCTGGAGCGTGGCGAGTGGCAGGCGCAGGTTGCCGCCATCGAGGCGCAGCTTAGACGCGAGCTGGCTCCGGCGAAAGCCGCTGAGACGGTGGCCGACGTGCGGGTGCTGGGGGCTATCGGCGTCATCGAAACCCACCAGCCGGTAAACATGGCCGCTCTACAGCGCTTCTTTGTTGAGCAGGGGGTCTGGATCCGCCCCTTTGGCAAGCTGATCTACCTGATGCCGCCCTATGTTATCTCGCCGGAACAGCTCAGTAAGCTAACGGACGCGGTGCTGGCGGCAGTGGCTCACCCTGCACATTTTGCGCCCTGAGAAGGCACAGGCTATTCTAGCCTTAGGGTTGACCACTCACAGAGGAGCAACGATGAGACTTATCAGCCAGGACATTCGCGAGGGCGAAAAGCTACATAATCGCCATGTTTTTAACGGCATGGGCTACGAAGGCGACAATATTTCGCCGCATCTGGCATGGGACGAGGTGCCGCCGGGCTGCAAAAGCTTTGCCGTCACCTGCTACGATCCCGATGCGCCTACCGGCTCCGGCTGGTGGCACTGGGTGGTGGTCAATCTGCCTGCCGATACCCGCGTGCTGCCACAGGGATCCGGTTCGTCGCTGGTTCCACTGCCCGAGGGGGCGCTGGAAACCCGCACCGACTACGGTAAGGCCGGATACGGCGGCGCGGCACCGCCGAAGGGGAGAACCCACCGCTACATCTTCACCGTTCACGCCCTGGACGTAGAGAAGCTGGACGTCGATGCCGATGCCAGCGGGGCAATGGTTGGATTTAATATCCACTTCCACTCTCTCGATCGCGCATCGATCACCGTCCTTTACAGCTAATCAACACGATATTGAAGCCGATTCACACAATCGGCTTCCCGTTTCGCTCAACTTAGTATAAAAAAGCAGGCTTGATAGCAACCTATTTAACTATTACGTCTGGAGTACCTCTTGAACACATTTTCGGTTTCCCGTCTGACGCTGGCCCTGGCTTTTGGCGTGACGCTGACTGCCTGCAGCTCAACGCCGCCGGATCAGCGCCCCTCCACGCAAGCCGCCCCTGGTAACGCAGCGCGTCCGGTGCTGTCTGCTAACGAAGCGCAGAACTTTGTCCCAGCTCACTACTTCTCATCGATGGATCAGAACGCGGCCCCGTGGAGCCCGTCCGCTATTCGTCTGCCTGCACAGCCGACCTTCGTTGTTGGTCCGGCGGGCACCGCGGGCGTGACGCACACCTCTATCCAGGCGGCGGTTGATGCAGCCATCAACAAGCACACCAGCGAACGCCAGTACATTGCCGTTCTGCCGGGTGAGTATGAAGGCACCGTATTTGTTCCCGCTGCACCGGGCAGCCTGACGATTTACGGTACCGGCGACAAAGCCGCCGAGGTGAAGATTGGCCTGGCCGTGGATTCCGAAATTGACGGCAACAGCTGGCGTCGTCTGGTTAACCCAGGCGGGAAATATATGCCGGGTAAACCGGCGTGGTATATGTTTGATACCTGCCAGCGTAAAGGCAGCGCCAGCGTAGGCGTGATGTGTTCAGCGGTCTTCTGGTCGCAGAATAACGGTCTGCAGCTGCAGAACCTGACCATTGAGAACAACCTTGGCGACAGCGTTGATGCCGGTAACCACCAGGCCGTGGCCCTGCGCAGCGATGGCGATAAGGTACAGATCAACAACGTCAACATTCTGGGTCGCCAGAACACCTTCTTCGTGACCAACAGCAGCGTGGA
>Ga0308166_1000331_pt1 | contig 73764 bp, 65 predicted proteins | sample PhyCR2_2_FD_202137 | JGI IMG/M metagenome (GOLD analysis project Ga0308166, IMG submission 202137) | Phyllosphere microbial communities from UC Gill Tract Community Farm, Albany, California, United States - DLSLCC.R2 | ecosystem: Host-associated > Plants > Phyllosphere > Unclassified | place...
GGGCTTCTTCTAATTGCTCGATGGCCGGGACATCCAAGTGGTTCGTCGGCTCGTCAAGCACCAGCAGATTCACGCCACGCGCTTGCAGTAGAGCCATCGACGCGCGGGTGCGTTCGCCGGGTGACAAGGACTTGACCAGCGCAGTGGATTGGTCTGCCTTCAGCCCAAACTTTGCCAGCAGGGTGCGCACTTCAGCTGACGAATACTCGGGGACCGCTTGTTCAAAAGCCAGGCCCAAGGCCAGATCCCCTGGCAGCTGGCTACGGGCCTGATCAATTTCGCCAATGCTCACCGAGCTACCCAACGAAGCACTGCCGTGATCCGGGGAGAGCTTGCCGAGCAACATGTTCAGCAGTGTGGACTTGCCGGCACCATTGGGGCCGGTGATGCCAATGCGGTCCTCGGAATTAACCTGCACGGAGACCGGACCAAAGTTATAGTCGCCCTGCTGTAGCGCCGCTTCGTTCAAAGTGCACATCACCGATGAGCCACGCGGTGCGGGTGCAATCGAGAATTGCAGTACCCACTCTTTGCGAGGTTCATCAACTTCATCCAGCCGGGCGATACGAGATTCCATTTGGCGAACCTTGGCGGCCTGCTTTTCTGAGGACTCGCTATTGGCACGACGACGGATCTTGTCATTATCAGGCGCCTTACGCATGGCGTTACGTACGCCTTGGGAAGACCACTCGCGCTGGGTGCGGGCACGGGAGACGAGGTCGGCTTTCTGATTTTCGAATTGCTCGTAGGCTTCCCGGGCATGGGTGCGGCTGATGGCACGTTCGGCGAGGTAGGAGTCATAGCCACCCTCATAGACGGCCACCTTATTTTGGGCCAGGTCCAATTCGATGATGCCGGTGGTGCAACGCGCTAAAAATTCGCGGTCGTGGGATACCAGAATGACCGGGGAGCGCAGGGAATTAATGAACTCTTCAAGCAGTTCGAGTCCAGCGAGGTCTAGGTCGTTGGTGGGCTCATCAAGCAAGACGATGTCAAAACGAGAAAGCAGTAGCGCTGCCAGAGCGACCCGTGCTACTTGTCCGCCGGAAAGGGCTGTCATTTCCGTTTCTAAAGACAGGGTGAAACCTAATTTGGCCAGCACCTCAGGAATGCGGTCCTCGAGGTCCATGGCGCCGGAGGCCATCCAGTGATCAAAAGCGTTGGCGTAGGCATCATCGGCGCCCGGCTTGTCGCTACCTAGGTCTTCTGCCGTGGCTTCCATGCGTGCGGTGGCCTCGGCGCAACCAGTGCGACGAGCCAGATATCCGGTAATCGTTTCGCCAGGAATTCTTTCGTGCTCTTGGGGAAGCCATCCGATAAAAGCAGAATCCGGTGCGGTGCTGACCGTACCTGCCTGTGGGGTTGCTGCCTTGGCTAACAGCGAGAGCAAAGTTGATTTGCCTGCGCCGTTGGCTCCCACCACTCCGTAAACATCCGAGGTACTGGCAGTGAAGCTCAGAAGAGAAAACAGGGTTCGGTGGGCGTGGCCACCAGAAAGGTCTTTGGCCACGAGTGTTGCAGTCATGGAGTTAAGTCTAGTTTGAAATCAGCTTGAACACAGACGAGTGGTTCGAGCCCTCATATTAGAAGAGCTTGAACCACTTTTGTGTGATGACTTCCTAGGCGGAAGCTTCACCAATGCGCTGGAACTTCAGCTGACGACGCGCCAAACGATGGGCATCAGGAATAGCCCGCGCCAACGAAATCTCGCCGGCAATTGCAGCGCCAAGTTCCTGACAGAATTCGCGAGGACGCTTTGCCGCATCGATCTGTTCCTCCACAACGTGGTCAACCAGGCCGGCCTCGCACAAGGAAGCAACACTGATCTTTTGACCGCGAGCCATATCGGCCGCCTTGTCGGTGGTGCGGTGAATGATGGCGCTGGCACCTTCCGGCGGCAACGGCGAAAGCCAAGAATTTTCGGCAGCCAGGGTGCGGTCCGCCGGGAGCAGCGCCAACGCTGCGCCACCAGTTCCTTGGCCCAAGAGCACTGACACCGAAGGGGAGCGCAGGCCAATGAGTTCATTCAGCGATCGCGCGATTTCCCCGGCCAACCCACCTTCTTCTGACTGCACCGATAGCTCGGCTCCGGTGGTATCAATGATGGTCACCAACGGTAAGTTCAATTCTTGAGCCAGCTGCATACCTCGTCGTGCCTCACGTAACGACGCTGGACCCAAACTTGCTGTCTCCGGGTGCCGAGGACGCTGTTGCCCAATTACCACACACCCCTGGTCGCCAAAGCGAGCCAGAGCGAGCATCAAGCCGGGATCCTTTTCACCCTGGCCGGTGCCGTTCAGTGGCAAGGCCTCGTCAGCAGATGCCAACAGCATCCGTGTATCGGGCCGACGGGGGTTGCGGCTAGCAATCACCGATTCCCAGACGTCTTTGCTTTCGCGCAGATATGGCTGACCTGCCGGGGCCGGAAATTCGTTGACCGACGGACCTGCCTGCAAAATGGACAACGCACGATCGACCAAGCTTGAGAGTTCCTGTGGAGGAACGACGGCATCAATTAATCCCTTGCGGAACAGATTTTCTGAAACCTGCACGCCATCGGGGAACTTCTGATCATAAAGTGCTTCGTAGACGCGCGGGCCCAGGAAGCCTAGCAGGGCTCCGGGCTCAGCGACGGTGATATGCCCCAATGATCCCCACGAAGCCATCACACCACCGGTGGTGGGATGACGCAGGTACACCAGGTAAGGCAGGCCAGCTTCCTTATGTCGACGCACCGCATCGGTAATGGAGACCATGCCCAAAAATGCCAGTGTGCCTTCCTGCATTCGGGTACCGCCGGAGGCTGGTCCGGCGAGCAGCGGAAGCTTTTGCGCGGTGGCCCGCTGAATCGCAGCCACAATGCGCTGTACCGCTGCCTGCCCGATAGAACCGGCAAGGAATTTGAACTCAGAAACGATGACCGCCACTTCGCGCCCGTGGATCCGACCCTTACCGGTAATAACCGCTTCGTCGGCGCCACTTTTAGCTTCGGCCGCCTGAAGATCTGCCGCGTATTCTGCGCTCAGCGGTGGCTGTTGTGGCTTTTTATCCCAAGATTCAAAAGAATCAGCGTCCAGCACAATATCAAGCAGGGCCGCGGCGTCGATGCGCAACGTTGGGGTACTCATCTAGGCTTCATCCTTTCGAGCCTGTAGCCATTGCTCAATTTCTTCGGCGTCACCGTTGAGTACTGGAGGTGCGCTGTGCTTGGTGCGTGTGGTTTCCTGATTCGTGGCCGGGTCAAAGAAACGCAGCGGGGGGCCAGGAAGGTTGATCTTGCCAAGGACCTCATGCTCAACTTCGACGATCAGACCTTGCGACTTGACCTGTTCCCACTCATACACTTCTTCGATGCTGCGTACCTTGCCCGAAGGAATCCCGGCTTCATCGAGTGCGACTAGCAGATCCTGCGCGGTGTAGCTAGCGAATGCTTCTTCGATCAAAACGTTCAGTTCCGGACGGTTTTCCACGCGGGCCGAGTTATCGGCAAAGCGTGGATCATCAGGAGGAAGACCGAACGAGTTGGCGAAGTTCTGCCACAGCTTCTGGCTGCCGATGCTGATCTGAACCTTCGAGTCCTTACAGGCGTACAAACCGTACGGGGCGATCGAGGGGTGGTGATTACCGATGGCCTTCGGATTTTGTCCGGCCACGGTGGCACGGGTTCCTTGGAACGCATGCACACCGATGATTGAGGCCAGCAGGGAGGTGCGAACTACCTGTCCGCGTCCGGTCTTTTCTCGTTCAAGTAGCGCGGCCAATGCGCCGTAGGCTCCGTACATCCCGGAGAGCAGATCCGCGATGGGAACACCGACCTTCTGTGGATCTTCCGGGCCTGAACCGGTGATCGACATGAGCCCAGCTTCACCTTGAAGGATCTGATCGTAACCGCTGCGGTGAGCTTCTGGTCCGTCGTGGCCAAAACCGGTAATCGACAAGATGACCAAGCGCGGGTTCAGTTCGTGAAGAACCTCAACGCTGAAGCCGAGTCGGTCCAGCACGCCCGTGCGGAAATTTTCCATCAGAACATCGCTGTTTTTGATCAACTGAACCAGCTTGGCTTTGTGCTCTTCATCTTTCAGATTTAGTGACAGCGAGAGCTTATTGCGATTGCACGACAGGAAGTAGGTGGCCTGACGGTTATCTTCTGGTCCAACAAAGGGCGGACCCCAACTTCTGGTGTCATCTCCGGTACCGACGGTCTCGATCTTGATGACCTTGGCGCCAAGGTCGCCCATCATCATGCCGGCGTGGGGGCCGGCCAAGGCACGGGTTAGGTCCAGAACAACGTAGCCGCTCAGTGGTCCGGTGGCACCTTGGCTCGAAGTGGCAGCTGTTTGCGTAGTTGAACTCATGAGGAGCCTCCTTTAGATGGCAGGTAAGTAATGAGAATTAGTGTTTAGAGCCAACCGGGAAGTACCAGCAGCGCCCAAGCCAAGATTGGTCCTGCAACAACGATGATGCCGCCGTAGCCAAGCACCTGCTTGTAGAACCGGTCCTTGTCGGTGCCTTCCGGGGCATTGGCAAGAACCAGCGCACCGTTGGTAGAGAAGGGCGAGACGTCAACAACGGTCGAGGCGATGGCCAACGCGCAGATCAATCCGGTAGCGCTGATTGATCCGCTGTCAAGGAATGGAATGGCCAGTGGAATCAATGCTGCCAAGATGGCGGTGGAGGACGCGAAGGCGGAGACCACAGCGCCGATGTAGCAAATCAGTAGCCCGGCGAGCAATGGTGCCCCAAGGTTGGCCACACCGTCAGAAACGTACTTGATGGTTCCGGCTTCTTCCAGGACACCAACAAAGGTGAGCATGCCGCAGATGAGCAAGACGGTAGACCAGCTGATCTTGTTGACGGCACCCTTTTGTGCAGCCGGGTTGACCAGTGCGAGGAAGACAGCGATGGTGATCGAAACAAATCCAACATCAACCTTGAAGCCCAGAGCGATTACTGCCAGGGCGATCAATCCGATGATGGTCATAATCTGGCCAAAACGCTGGCCCGGAGCATGCGGAGCGGCACCGTCGCCAGCTGGGTCGCGTGGTCCGTAGGTTCCCGAGCCACTGGCCTTGAAGTCAACGTCTGCCGCATGGGCACCGGCAGAAACGCTTAAGCGTGCTTCGGCAACACGTTCAGCAATTGCACCAGCGCGCTGGCCGGCAAGCTTACGTCCACCCAAAACGAGGAAGAGGACAATGGCGATGGCCAGGTTGAAAATAAAGCTGGTCAGGAACAAAGCGGTCGGGCTGAATTCAAAACCGGCCTTGTCGATCAGGCCGTTGACGATGACGCCGTAGACGGCGATAGGGGAGAAGCCGCCGGCCTGGGCGCCGTGTACAACGAGCATGCCCATCATCAGTGGGTTGATCTTGTAGCGCTGCGCGAAGTTCAAAGCGATAGGTGCGATGATCGCAACCGCCGCTGGGCCCAAGGCGCCAATGGCGGTGATGGCTGCGGTGATGACAAACATGACCCAAGGAATCAGCGCAATGCGGCTGTCCACCAGTTTCACGGCTCTGTCCACCAAGATATCGATGGTGCCGTTATTTTGGGCTATGGCAAAGAGGTAGGTAACGCCTACCAACGTTAAGAACAGACCGCCAGGGAAACTGGCGAGAATTTCTTTGGAATCCATGCCAAGGAAAAGAGTGCCGAGCAGGAATGCTCCGACGAAGGCCAGGGCCCCCATATTGATGGGGAACATTGTGGCGACGATGAACATCACCGCCAGAATGATGATGGAAACTAATGCGACAGACATGTGGAATATCCTTTTCGTGGTGGCCGCAAAGCGAGGTAGTTTGTATGTGACGAGCGTCACTGGCTCACTGGCCTAGCCTCCTAGACTCTGAGTGTCTTGTCAAGTCAATTTTCGGTGTAGGTTGGTGCTAAGAAACATCAAAAAGGAGTGAACATGGCTGAGATCCAGAAGCCTAAGGGCTTTGCCAAAGTGCAGCGCCCTAGGCTTTATGAACAGCTCATGCAGCAGATCCTGGCCTTTGTGGAACAAGAGCAACTCGGGGCCGGTGACCACCTGCCAGCTGAGCGAGAATTAGCAGACCAGCTTGGGGTTTCCCGAGCAACGTTGGCTCAAGCGCTTGTGGCGTTGGAGGTCTTGGGCGTCATTGACGTAAAGCACGGAACCGGTGCCGTCTTGGTGTATCGACCGAGTGTGGCCACAGTGTTGCGGGAGCTACGCGAACACGAAAATAGGCTTCCCGAAATTGTCGAAGCCCGAAGCACCCTCGAAGTGAAGTTGGCATCGCTGGCGGCCGAACGACGTACCGAAGAGGACCTCAAAAGCATCAACCAAGCCCTGGATGTCATGGGTGAAGAAATTGCTAATGGCGGCCGAGGTGAGAAGGGTGACGAACTTTTCCACGAGGCAATTACGAGGGCCGCAAAGTCTGCGGTTCTACAGAAGCTGATGACTTTTATTTCCGAGATGGTGCTAGAAACGCGTCTGGAATCTCTGGGTCAGCCCGGGCGTCCGGAGCGGTCTTTGGAGTCGCATCGGAAAATTGCTGAGGCAATCCGAGATGGTGATTCTCAGGGTGCTGCGGTTGCGATGCAAGAGCACATCGAGATGGTTTCCGACGTTGCGTTGCTTAAGGATCTTTCCTAGGTCAGCGGGTTGTTGAGTATCTAATGCCGGCGCAGATCCAGACGGTCACCTGATTCGGATTTAGCGCGCGGGCTCCAGCTCCACGTGCTTCAAACGCGAAGACTCCCGTGGGATAACGAGATGACGTTGTCTCACAGGAGTCTTTTGAATGATGTGTCCTATACCTGGTTGCCCAGCTTGAAGCCCTTCGACGGCTCACCTCGGTAGGTGCCGTCTTCATCTTTTTCGCGAGTGTAGGAGAAGCCGTCGGCGCCGACGGTCACCGCCATCTCCGAGTCATCGGTGCGGGCGATGACTTCCTGAACGTTGCCGTCCAGATCCAAGACTTTGGAAGCTTCGGTGTACCAGGACGGTACAACCGGGTTGCCCCACCAGTCGCGGCGCTGGTTATCGTGCACATCCCAGGTGATGACCGGGTTGTCTGGATCGCCGGTGTAGTAGTCCTGCGTGTAAATCTCGATGCGGTGATCATCTGGATCCAAGATGTACAGGTAGAACGCATTGGAGACACCGTGACGGCCTGGGCCGCGCTCGATGCGATCCGAGATGCGCAGTGCACCCATCTTGTCGCAGATCTGAATGATGTTGTGCTTTTCGTGAGTGGAGAAAGCTACGTGGTGCAGACGTGGTCCATCACCACCGGTGAGCGCGGTGTCATGCACGGTACCCTTACGCTGCATCCAGGCCGCGTAGGTGGTGCCTTCTTGGTCCTGAATGTCCTCGGTGACGGTGAAGCCCAAGTTTTCCAGGTACTTACGTCCGCGGGGCACATCTGGGGTGACCTGGTTGAAGTGGTCCAGACGAACCAATTCTCCAGCCGAGTACAGGTCGTAACGCATGTGTAGGCGCTCAACGTGGGTGGTTTCGAAGAAGAACTCGTAAGGGAAGCCCAGTGGATCTTCCACACGCACGGCGTCGCCGATGCCCTTGACGACGCCTTCTTTGCGGCGTTCGGTGCGACAGCCCAGTTCCTTGTAGTAAGCCTCGGCCTTATCCACTTCTTCGGTGGAGCGTACACGGAATGCCATCGCTTTGAGCGCTGCCACCGGCCCCTTGGTGAGTACCAAGTTGTGGTGAATGAATTCCTCGAAGGAACGCAGGTAGATCTGGTTCTCATCTTCATAAGAAACATGAAGGCCTAGTACGTCCACGTAGAACTTGCGCGAGGCGGCCAGGTCGGTGACCACCAGTTCGGCGTAGGCGCAGCGCAGAATATCCGGCGCTGAAAGAGAAGGGGTAGGGATTGGGTTAGAAATCTCTTTGCTCATGTTGTTGCTCCTTTGCAAACAATCAAAGTACGAGTTAGACGCCGAACTTAGGGGAGTGGGCTTCGTTCAGGGTGATCTGGATGGACTGCTGGGTGGTGTAGAAGTCCACCGAACGGTAGCCTCCCTCGCGTCCCAGACCCGAAGCCTTCACACCGCCGAATGGGGTGCGCAGGTCGCGGACGTTGTTCGAGTTCAGCCACACCATGCCGGACTCGATCTGGTGCGCGAAGTTGTGCGCGCGCTTCAAATTGGAAGTCCATACGTAGGCGGCCAGGCCGTACTTGGTGTTGTTGGCCAGCTCCAGCGCTTCCTCGTCGGTGTCGAACGGGGTAATGGCTACCACTGGGCCGAAGATTTCTTCCTGGAAGATCTGTGCATCAGGGGCGACATCGGCGAAAACGGTAGGGGCAACGTAATTGCCCTCTTCGAAGCCTTCGGCACGGCCGCCACCGGCCAGCAGGCGGCCTTCCTTCTTGCCGATTTCGATGTAGCTCATGACCTTCTCGAAATGCTTAGGGTGCACCAGCGAGCCGACCTCGGTCTTCGGATCGCTTGGCAGGCCCACACGGATGTTTTTGGCGCGTTCTGCGAACTTGGCAACAAAATCATCATAGATATCGCGCTGGACCAGCACGCGGGAGCCGGCGGTGCAGCGCTCGCCGTTCAGCGAGAACACGCCGAAGACGGTGGCATCCAGGGCCGCATCCAAATCAGCGTCGGCGAAGACCACTGCCGGGGACTTGCCGCCTAGCTCCAGGGACAGGCCCTTGAAGAACGGGGCAGCCGCGGTGGAGATGGTGGCGCCGGTGGAGGAATCTCCGGTGAAGGAAACCAGTGGCACATCTGGGTGCTTGACCAGGTAGTCTCCGGCCACAGAGCCGGAGCCGAAGATCAGGTTAAAAACGCCTTCAGGCAGGCCTGCTTCGCGGAAGATCCCAGGCCACAGGCCAGCAGAAAGTGGCGTGTAGCTGGCAGGCTTCATCACCACGGAGTTGCCGGTAGCGATGGCCGGAGCGAGCTTCCAAGATTCCTGCATGAACGGAACGTTCCATGGGGTGATCAGTGCGGCCACGCCAATTGGCTTGCGGTTCACATAGTTCATCTGGCGCCCTGGCACGCGGAAGGAATTATCTACCTGAGCCACGATCAGGTCAGCGAAGAAGCGGAAGTTCTCTGCCGCCCGGCGGGCCTGACCCTTGGCCTGGGTGATAGGCAGACCGGAGTCGTAGGACTCAAGCAGAGCCAACTCGTCATCGCGGGACTCAACGATGTCAGCGATCTTATGCAGTACCCGCGAACGTTCGCGCGGAAGCATCTTGGACCAAGGTCCTTCCTTGAAGGCCTTCTTGGCGGCAGCGACTGCCAGATCCACGTCTTCTGGCTGAGCAGAAGCTGCGGTGGCGTAATTCTGATTGGTGACCGGTTCTTGAACGTCGAAGGTTGCTCCGCCTTTGGAGTCAACAAATACGCCGTCAATGTAGTGCTGCAGGTGAGTTGGCAGGTGTTCTGGTACGAAGTGCTTGCTCATGGCAATTCCTTTCGTGCTGGTGAGTGTTGGTGTGTCGTGAAAAATCAGGTTCTAGATCGCGCTCGGTTCCATGCCCGCAGCCTTCAAATAGCTGTTCAGGGTATGGGCGCGGTGTTCGCGGCAGGCCGCTTCGATCTGCGCCGGGGTGGCGTGATCGGCGATCAAATCCAGGAGCGCATCGTGTTCCTTGACCGATTCGCGGGCACGGTACGGGATGTGTGTGAAGCTGCTGGCACGCATCGCTGCAAGTCGGCGCCATCCGCGCTGCACTAGATCAAGAATGTGCGGGTTGGGGCACTGGCCGTAGAGCAGCTGGTGGAACTCGGTGTTCATGCGGGTGAAAGCTAGCGGATCAAAATCTTCCAAGCATTGACGCATTTTTTCGTTCAGCTCTCGGGCCTTGGACAGCCACGCGGCGTCCATGGCATCGGCGGCTAGCGCGGTTGCCGCAGACTCAATAATCATCAGCGTCTGCATTGTGTGCAGGTAGAGGGTGGAATCAACCTGGGCCACCGTGGCTCCGACATTTCGAGTGAAGTGAACTAGCCCTTCAGCTTCTAGCCGGCGAATTGCTTCGCGTACCGGTACTACCGAGCAGCCAAGTTCTTCGGCAATAGTGCCAAGCACCAGACGGTACCCGGGGGAGTAGGCGCCTGTGTTGATTCGCTCTGAAACCAGTTGGTAAGCGACCTCGGACTTCGAAGCAGTCATTAGAGTGACCATGAATCTAGCTCCGGGCATCCTGCTTCTTGCCAAGCGTTGTACTTGGCTTTCCACTCAGCATTCATTGGGAACAGGCCTTCAATGCCGTAGCCACGTTTGACCATGGCGAAAATGAATTCGTCATTGGACTCGGTGACTACCGCTTCTGCGGCAACTTCTTGAACCATTGCTGGTGGGATGACCACAATGCCGTCTGAGTCTGCAACGATCACATCGCCTGGCTGGACTGATACGCCACCGCAGGCCACGGTGATGTCTTTGTCCCAAGCCACATGTTTGCGCCCCAACACTGCTGGGTGGGCGCCGTTGTAGAAGACCGGGATATCTAGGTTGGATACCGCGTCAAGGTCACGCACACCACCATCGGAGATGATGCCGGCTGCACCAAGCTGCTGAGAGCGCAGGGCCAAAATATCGCCCAAGGTGGCCGAACCAGTCTCGCCGCGGGCTTCCATCACAAGAATTTCGCCGTTATTCAGTGAGTCAATGGACTGCTTCTGAATGTTGTAGCCGGCACCGTGAGCTTTGAAGAGATCTTCACGGTTGGGGATATAACGCAGGGTGCGGGCGGTGCCGATCACGCGTTGCATGCCCTTTGTTGCTCCGGGAACTTCAATGTTGACGTTGTTCAGTCCGCGCTTACGCAAAGTGGCGGACAAAGTGGCGGTAGCAACCGAGGCGAGTTGTTCGCGCACCGAGTCGGTGAGCACGTCTTTGCCGCTGATCACTGGTGGCAGGCCGGCCGAAGCACGGTCACCGTACGCGTCTTCCTTGTCTTGTTCGGTGAGCTTTGGCTGGTTTCCGAAAGGCGCAAAAGCTGAAGTTCCCTCGGTAGCCGTGGTCTTAAGCTTTCCGGTGGTGGTGCCGGTGATCAGATCAGTGACCTCAACCTCGACCACATCGCCTGGGAAGAAGACGGTAGAGCCGGCAGGGGTGCCAGTGAGGATGATGTCTCCTGGCCGCAGGGTCATCTGTTGGGAGAGATCAGCGATGATTTGTGCAAAGGAGAAGAGCAGTTCTGAGGTGGAGGCGTCCTGCGCGATCTGACCATTAACCCAGGTTTGAACGCGTAGCTTAGCCGGATCCAGTGAGGCCGCTTCCAACAGGTTGGGACCAACTGGTGTGTATCCGTCACCGGACTTGGAGCGGATGTTGGAACCTTTGTCGGCGTACTTCATGTCATGGACACCGAGGTCATTAGAAGCGGTAACCCAACCAACGTGGCGCCATGCGTCCTGAACCGAAACACGGCGGGCAGCGGTGCCGATGATCAGTGCGATTTCGCCTTCAAAGGCCAAGAGCTCGGTGCCGGCAGGTCGCTCAACACTTCCGTTGGTGGCAGCTAAGGAGCTTGACGCTTTCATGAAGTAGCTAGGGAACTTCGGGGTGCGCCCGCGCTGGGCTGCACGCGAGGAGTAGCTCAGGTGAACAGCCAGAACTTTACCTGCCTGAGCGAAGGTCTGATCGGTTACTGGAACAGTAGTGGTCACCGTTGATCGTCCTACTTTCGTCATGGATCATGTCGTACATCAAATCGTATACGATCAGTGTGCGCTGAATCTCAATGACTGTCAAGCAGAGTCTCCGACGGGATGAATGCGATGTTCCTCAACAGGTAAAAATCGACTCAATATCAGAACACGCAAGAGCGCCGCCCAAGAAAAAATAATCTTGGACGGCGCTGCTGTTTCTGACGTGCGACGTGCATCAATGATGAGGATTCGTGGAGTAATCATCGAAGAATACGGTGCGCGGCGGTTTCCTGGATAATGTTGGAGGCTTGTGACTCACCTTTGTTGGTAAGTTACTTTGCCACCGAGTTGCTAGTGGTTGAAGCAGCCCAGCTGGCTGTCGGAATCGATAGGCGATAGGTCTTCTTCTTTGACTGAGTAACAGTCAGCTTGGCCGTGCCCTTTGCGAGCTTCACAGTTTTCAGCGTCTTCCACGAGGTGCCCGACTTGACCTGGAACTTGGCGTTTTTGGCGTTGTACTTGATGTAGCCGTACCGATCCGGAGCGTAGACCTGAGCCTTGGCGGTCAGTGTGACCTTGCTGCCCCTGCGTGTGGCAGCTACCGAGCTCTTTGCCTTGCCACGTACGTAGAAGGTCTTGCTGGTTCGGTCCGTGTAGTCGGAGTAATCGGACCACATCATGTCGTAGTCGGAGCGCCAGTAACTAGAAGTCGCCCCAATATCCGCGGGACCAACCTTATAAGCGCCGAGCCCATCCCAACTTGGGCAGATGAACGCCCGGTCTGAAACCTTCCGATTATCAAACCAGAGTGAGTCAACTACACCGCCGCGTCGGGTTACATCGACAGTCCCGGAAGCGTCCTCGTAGTCCGACTTCACCTTGGTTGAAGCTTTCACAGTGACGTTGCGGCAATTTGTGTCGGCCACGGTGAAGGACGACACCGAATAACCGGTGATGTCGATTGGACGTTCGCTTGCTTGTGCTGGCATTGCGCCCAACGCCAGCGCCCCGGTGATAACCAGGCCCACGGCCGCGTTGTGAACACGGCGAATCGCGGAAACTTTCATGATGTGCTCCCATAAGAGTGCGAGTGAATATCCAAGGTGGATTCCTTGAATGAACTAAGAGTAAGTGACGCGGGAGACAATTTAGCTTTGACGGCAAATCATGACATTGCAGTCAATCGCGATCTCACAAAGTCCATGTGTTCGTGACTTTTATTGATGCGTTTTTCGCGAAGGCCTTTGTCTTTGGAATTACGCTGACACAATGGTTCTATGCGTATTATCTTGATCCGTCATGGTCAGACATCATCAAACATTGGACGTCATCTTGACACAGGCGAGCCAGGGGCGCCTCTAACTAACTTGGGGCATGAACAAGCCAACTTGTTGCCTCGTACTTTAGAAAACGAGAGAATTGACGCTATTTACGCATCACCACTTTTACGAACGCAACAAACCGCGAAACCATTAGCCTCAGCGCGGGGGATCAGTGTGCAAACCCGTTCTGGAATATGCGAGGTTTCCGCCGGCGACCTAGAAATGGCTAACGACGAAAACTCAATTCAGACTTATCTCAAAATCGTCATGGATTGGGCCGACGGTTCGGAGGAAGCTATGATTCTCGGTGCTGGGGAAAATGGGAGCGATGTTCTGCGAAAGTTTGACCGTGTAGTTGATGAAGTACGTGCTTCAGCAGTGGACAGCGCGGTGTTTGTCTCACATGGTGCGATCATCCGTAGCTGGGTTGGATCGCGGTGCGTCAATATTGAGCCTGGTTTTGTTGCTCAAACTCCGGTGTTGAATACCGGTGTGGTTGTCGTGGAAGAAACCGACGGGCAATGGCGTGTCGTCCAATGGCAAGAGCAGCCAATTGGTGGTCCTGAAGTTCAGTCTCCTGAATCAGACGGGCCGGCCGCCGAAACGCCTGATGGCAATTAGAAATCAACACTAATTGAGCCAGAAGCACTCCCAGAGCCTGGTTTCCAAAGTGTTTGCGGACTAAACGACGCAAGCCGGTCCTGCCCGAAGGCAGGACCGGCTTGCGCGGCTTGCTTTAGATTTTGGGTCAGCGTTAGTTATGCCCGAGCACCTTCGCGTGCCGCGGCGGCTTCACGCTCATCGGCTTCGCGCAGTGCACGCTCCACACGATCAACGTCGCGGACCGCACCCTTATCGGCGGACAGCGCCATAGCTGCATAAGCACGCAGCGCAGGGGAGACCACACGTTCGCGGGTTGCTGGACGGTAACCGGTGGTGGAGATCAAACGCTCGCGGCGTTCGGCCAGCACCTCCTCGGAAACGTTCAAGGTCAGCTCACGAGTCGGGATGTCGATGGAGATGGTATCTCCGTCTTCAACCAATGCGATCATGCCACCGGAAGCAGCTTCTGGGGAAACGTGTCCGATGGACAGACCCGAGGTACCACCGGAGAAGCGACCGTCGGTGATCAGTGCGCAAGACTTGCCCAGACCGCGACCCTTGAGGAAGGAAGTTGGGTAAAGCATTTCCTGCATACCCGGTCCACCCTTAGGACCCTCATAACGGATAACAACAACGTCGCCTTCCTTGACCTGCTTGTTCAAGATCTTTTCTACGGCTTCATCCTGGGATTCGCAAACCACGGCTGGGCCAGAGAAGGTCCAGATCGATGGGTCAACACCAGCGGTCTTGACCACTGCACCGTCTACGGCGATGTTGCCGCGAAGCACGGCCAGGCCGCCATCCTTGGAGTAGGCGTGCTCTACCGAGTGGATGCAACCTGCTTGTGCGTCGGTGTCCAGTTCTTCCCACTGAGCCGACTGCGAGAAAGCTGTGGAAGAGCGTACGCCACCTGGGCCTGCATGCCACAGGGCGAAGGATTCCTCGGTGGCTTTGCCGCCACGGATATCCCAGTCATCAAGCCATTCACCCAAGGTGGTGGCGTGAACGGTGTGGACGGTTTCATCTAGCAATCCGCCTCGACGCAGTTCGCCAAGGATGGCAGGGATGCCACCGGCGCGGTGAACATCTTCCATGTAGTAGATCTTGCCGGCGCCGGCGGCGTTTGGTGCAACCTTAGCCAAGCAAGGTACACGGCGGGATACTGCATCGATTTCATCCAAACCGAACTCCACGCCAGCTTCGCGGGCAGCGGCCAGCAGGTGCAGGATTGTGTTGGTAGAACCGCCCATGGCGATGTCCAAGGCCATGGCATTGCCAAAGGCTTCGATGGTGGCGATATTGCGAGGCAAGACCGTCTCATCGTTGTCAGTGTAGTAGCGGTTAGAGATGTCCACTACCAGCTTGCCGGCATTTTGGTACAGGTCCTTGCGGGCGGTGTGGGTGGCAAGGGTTGAACCGTTACCGGGCAGTGACAGACCCATGGCTTCGGTCAGGCAGTTCATCGAGTTGGCGGTGAACATACCAGAGCAGGAACCGCAGGTAGGGCACGCGGATTCTTCGATACGCAAGAGGTCAGCGTCCGAGATGTTTTCGTTCACTGCGTCCGAGATGGCATCCACGAGGTCCAGGGTACGTACGGTGCCATCGACCAAGGTGGCGCGTCCGGATTCCATGGGTCCACCGGAGACAAAGACGGTAGGGATGTTCAGGCGCAGTGCGGCCATGAGCATACCCGGGGTGATCTTGTCACAGTTGGAGATACAAATCAGTGCGTCAGCACAGTGTGCATTGACCATGTATTCCACGGAGTCAGCGATCAAATCGCGCGAAGGCAACGAGTAGAGCATGCCGCTGTGGCCCATAGCGATTCCATCATCAACAGCGATGGTATTAAATTCTCGGGGGATACCGCCGGCAGCCTCAATGGCTTCGGAAACGATGCGACCTACTGGCTGTAGGTGGGTGTGTCCGGGGACGAACTCGGTGAAGCTGTTGGCCACGGCGATGATCGGCTTGCGGCCAAGATCTGCGCCATTCACGCCGGCTGCGCGGAACAGTGCGCGGGCGCCGGCCATATTGCGGCCATGGGTAACGGTGTGTGAACGAAGTGTGGTCATTTTAAAATCTCACCATAGATTTGTTCCGAAACCCAGACGGTGACGATACTAGTAGTACTACTACCATGATATGAGGATCGGGATATGAACGCAGGTCAGCGTCGCCGCGAAGAATTGGCGGCCTTCCTCAAAGACCGAAGAGCTCGCGCCGACAGGGCTTCGCATGGTTTGCCCGAAGTGGGACGCAGTCGAGTGCGTGGATTGCGCCGTGAAGAAGTGGCCACCCTCGCTGGGGTATCTGCCACCTGGTACACCTGGTTGGAGCAAGCTAGAGACATCAATCCCTCACGTCAGGTGATGCAGTCTCTTGCGCGTCTCTTCCGCCTAAGTGCAGTAGAAACCAGCTACCTCTTGTCCTTAGCCGGCCACGGTGAATTGGCGCCGGAAGAATCCAGCCCAATGACTGACGCATTACAAAGACTCTTAGACGTCATGAATTTCCCGGCCTTCTTGCTGTCTGCAGACTGGGCCATCATTGGCTGGAACGCCGAGTATGCGCAGCTCTATCCGAGAATTACTTCTGTGGACGTTGAAGACCGGAACTTGTTGTGGCTCGTGTTCACCGACGCTCAATTGCGCGAGATGCTTCCAGACTGGGAAAAGCAGAGTCGTGGTTTTGTGGGAAGCTTCCGTGCTGAAACCAGAGGCTGGCTCAGCCCGTCGGGAGAGACTGGAATCGTCGCACGAGTCTCGGCGGCTTCGGCTGAATTTGCTGCGATTTGGAATGAGCGAGATGTTGCAGGATTCCAAACAGGGGAGCGGGTCTTCCGCCATCCAGCCAAAGGGCTAACCAAATATGAACAGCACAACCTGACGCCAGCTGAAGCCCCAGACCTTACCCTGTTGATGTATACGCCACTGTAAAGGAATCTCTCAGCATCCTGTTGTTCTCGAAGAGCAACGAGGCGGTCAACATCAATGTTCATCGCTGGAAATACCTACGAAATCTTCCCCTGCCACACTGGAAGCACCACATAGTTTGGTGGGGATCGCGGAGATCGGCAGGCAACCGTTGAGTCTCCCACGTTGAACCGGGCAGCGGCGCCCCTTGCACGAAGGGGCAGATAATGTTTGGGCTCGAGCTAGTTGTCATATTGGGAATCACCATCGTTGTGTGTACCGGGTTGGCCAGCCGGCTGCATATCGCACCCCCGGTGCTTCTGTTGCTTGGCGGTCTTCTGTTGGGTTTTCTGCCAGCACTTCGCGAAGTCTCCCTGCCACCTGAAGTGGTGCTGTTCTTATTCCTTCCAGCGTTGCTCTTCTGGGAGAGCCTGACTACCTCGCTGCGCGAGATTCGAGCTAATCTTCGCGGAATCATTCTTGCCAGCACCTTACTTGTGCTGGTTACCGCTGGAGTCGTGGCTAGCATTGCGCATGTATTCGGCATGGCTTGGGGCCCAGCCTGGGTGCTTGGCGCGGCACTGGCGCCCACTGATGCCACGGCCGTTGGTGCACTGACCCGCACCTTCACACGCCGAGACGTGACAATTTTGAAAGCCGAAAGTTTGATCAACGACGGCACAGCTTTGGTCATCTATGGCATCGTCGTCGGAGCTACGGTAGGAACCGAAAAGATCACTATTGCTCATGTCTCATGGTTAGTGCTTCTGGCTTATGCCGGCGGGATGCTGATCGGGGCGGCCCTCGCATGGACCATACTGCGATTGCGCGCTGCGATGGATAGCCCAACCCAAGAAACGGTACTGACCTTCTTGACGCCATTTCTTGCATACTTCATCGCAGAGACCATCGAAGCATCAGGGGTGCTGGCCGTAGTGACTGCCGGGCTCATCATGAGCCAAGCCAAGCCGCGCAAGTCACGTGCCGCATCCAGGCGTCAGTCCCATGGCTTTTGGAGCCTGTCCACGTTCTTACTGAACGCTTCACTCTTTGTGCTGGTTGGGCTTGAAATGCAAGCGGCCATGAGGTCACTGGACTCCAGTCTCATTGCACGGGGCTCGGTGCTGCTGGTTGTCATTTCACTGGCCTTGGTCCTAGTGCGCATTGGTCACCTCTTCTCGGTGACCTACATTATTCGCTGGATAGACCGGCGCCCGGCGCAGCGTCTTCGCCGAGTCAGCCACAAAACACGCATCGTTAATGGCATGGCGGGATTCCGCGGAGCGGTGTCTCTAGCCGCAGCACTTGGCGTGCCATTGCTGGTGGCCTCCGGTGATCCGTTCCCGGAAAGGGAATTAATTATCTTTGTCACTTCAGGCGTCATCGGAGTGAGCATACTTGTCCAGGGTTTGCTACTGCCGGTGGTGGTCCGATGGGCCCAAATGACGAGGGATACTGCCATCGACGAGGAACGCTACTTGGCCGAAAGAACGGCAACCGAGGCGGCCCTTGTTGAACTGGACGAAGCCGCCACCGTCCTAGGCGCGGACAAAGCCGTGAGCCAGAAGCTACGCGAGGACTTCGAAACCCATCTGCGTATCATCAACGCCGGAGCCACGGACGGGGAAGTCGACGACGAGGTACGTCGAGACCGGCAATACCGGGCACTGCGCTTGCACATGTTGGAGCGTAGGCGTGAGACCGTGATTCGTCTGCGCAATGAGGGGCACATCGATGACACTGTCCTACGGCTGATCCACAACGACATGGATGCCGAAGAGCTGCGGCTAGGACCCGAGCGATTCTATTAAAGCTCGGATCCCATTTTGCCGCGTGGGAACTTAGACGAGCGGATTGATACAAAATCTAGTCAAGGTCCAGCGTGAAATCAGAACCATCCTTGCGCGGAATGGTGATGGTTCCCAGCTCTTTCGCCGTTGCCGGTTCCATTGCTACCGAGACAATCCCAAAGTCGGTAGCTTTGAACTCCACCGGTGGACGTAGATCTTCGTGATTGCCCGGAATCTTCAGCAAGACGGTACGGACGTCTTTCTCTGCCACATCTGGTGGAAGCATTGCCAGAACAACGCCGGGCTTTTTGTCGCTGCCATCGATGTTCAGCGTCAAGCCGTCCTTCTGTACCTCAGCGGGAGCGTCGCATTCAGTTTCGGGACCGTTAATAGTTGCACTGCCGTCACCGTCTCCGCTTTGCGCCCAGGCAACCAAGCATAGGTCGCCCTCTTTATTGGTTGCAGCAAATTCTTGGGCGTAGGACAACGGTGCCAGGGCCCGGAAACTGGACTTCTTGATGGATGAATCGTTGAACTTCTGAGACGGTCGGTCCTCGTCCGTCTGCGGCTTGGCCAACGTGGGAATGATGTCTTTCGCGCCGACGGATGCCGATGACCTAGATGCCGAGGCTGATGGTGTGGAGGATGATTTATCCCCGTTCTGCGACTGGCTAGTTGCAGAAACTGGCTCCGCCGAAGTGCCGGATTCTTCGCTGGTTGGGGACGTTGCGGAGCAGGACGTGGCCAGAAGAACGGCGCTGAGTCCAATGAGTAGCGGGAGCTTTGATTTCATCAGAAAACCTCGAAGTCTGTTGTGGATGTATCAACAAAGATGACGATCGTGCAGTCGATGGTGCTCATTGCGTTTTGACCAGCTGAACAATTGCCTGAGTAATTAACAGCATGTAGCTATACGTTTGAACCGCTCTTAGAACAAGACGCTAACATTTAGCGAATCGGCCGGGCAAGCATTTTAGTCAAGATAATTGCTGAAAGAGATCAATCGAGGACTGTCGATAGTTTGAAGGTGAAATCTGGGTGAAGACTGGCATGGTGAACCATCAGGACATGACTTGTCCTGATGGTCCTAACTGCTCCTCACGCTCAAGCGCTAGTGGCCTAAGAAATCCAGTGCTTTCTCCTTGAACTCGCGACTGGTGACCGCATTGGCGTGATTGCGTCCGGCCAGCCACAGCACCTCGTTTGCAGTGCCCGCTTCTCGCAGTAGTCGGCGTAATCGAGGCATGGTGGTTGCTAGATCGTCTTGGTCGCCAGCGACTAGAAGCGTGGGGACCGAAGGGATCTTCGCTGCGGGATCGTATGGCTCTGACTTGATGGCTTCGATCAGCTCAAAAAGGGCCGTGAGGTCATTGCTAGGTTCGGCAGAAGCAATCTTCATGATGGTTGCCGTGTAGTCATCGTTGATCGGTTCACCGGAAGTGACGTTGGCCTGAGCTTGCACAAGATTAAAAGCGGCCAACGGATCGCCGGCTCCTGGGCCACCCATTATCAGGTGCTCCACCAAGTCCGGATTAAACGCCGCAAACTCCCATGCGAGGCGGGAGCCGAGCGAGTAGCCGATGACATCGACTGGTCCTTCGTCTAACTCCATGACTATCGCGGCCAGCGACTGGCGAATCTGGCTAGGTGCCCAATTTCCCTCGTTGCGACGTGGGTCCTTGCCGTGCCCGGGCAGATCGACAAGCAGCACATTGCGCCCAGCATCAGTGAAATATTTCAGCCAACGCGAACGCTCCCAATTCAATTCACCAGATGAGGCGAAGCCGTGGATGAATAGCACGGATGGGTCACTCACCTCAGTGTTTGTGCGAATCACTCGAAGATTTAGATCCAGTGTCATGCCATTGATCATAGGCTATTGTGTCCTGAATTCAGGACAGAGGTTAGCGTCAATCGAGACTTAATGTCAGAATGACTCTAACGAAATCTACGTAGTGAAAATGAGGCAACATCATGTCATCGGTTCCGGGATGGGCCAACGTCAACGAACGGCGCAACCTGCCGCCGGCCTTGGCGGTCTCCACGGTGATCCTTGGCATCCGAGAAGGACAAGACGGTGGCCCGGATAAACTCTGCCTGCCACTGGTGCGCAGAATCCGAGAACCACACCAGGGACTGTGGGCCCTGCCCGGTGGACCCGTTGACGCACAAGAATCCTTGGGCCAAGCCGCGGGACGCAACCTGGCCGAGACCACCGGACTGCGCCCTAACTATCTTGAACAGCTCTATACCTTCGGTGATATCGATAGATCTCCAACGCACCGCCTGGTCACCATCGCCTACTTCGCCTTACTCAATGCCAACCAAGTCGGCACAACAGTCCAAGACGACAACGTGGCTTGGTTTGATATCGATGATCCGGCAATCGCGCAGCTGGCCTTTGATCACCGCAAGATTGTTGACTACGCGTTATGGCGCCTGCGTAATAAGACCGAGTACGGGCAGATTGCCCACCGACTGCTCGGCGAACGCTTCACCCTGGCAGCACTACGCGGAGTATATGAAGCCATCTTAGGACGAAGGCTTGATCCAGCGAACTTCCGCCGCACGCTGAAGAACACCGCGACCATTGAGGCCACCGACGAGTACCTCGCTGGCGGACAACACCGACCTCCACGGCTTTACCGCTATGTAGGCCACGGACCTGACCCGCTGGAAGTTGATCCCACGCAGGCCTAGAACTTTTCACCAGCTTTATCTTTTTTGATTCGCAAGAAATGGACAACCCCATGAGCACCGAACTAACTGACAACTTTGGATCTGTCGCCCAGAACATCACCCGGCTGAACCTCTTGGCTCCAGATTCCACCTGCTCCACCGACTTGGCCGCAAACCCGTGGGATACCCCGGCCGGTTATGGTCCTGGTGCTTCCCAAGAAGACAAGATTCCTTCCGGGTACCCGGTGCAGGGCTCCATCCCCGAAGAGTACTTGAAAGCCAGCGATGCTGAACTAGATGCTCGGATCGTGGCGGCCAAAGAAAAGCTGGGGGAGAAAGCAGTTATCCTCGGACACTTTTATCAGCGCGATGAAGTGGTGAAATACGCGGACTTTGTTGGTGACTCTTTCCAACTGGCCAACGCAGCCTTGAGCCGAGACAAGGCTGAGGCGATCATCTTCTGCGGTGTGCACTTCATGGCTGAAACCGCCGACATTCTTTCCCATGATGACCAAGCGGTGATCCTGCCAAATCTGGCTGCAGGCTGCTCCATGGCCGATATGGCCGACGGTCCCAGCGTGCAAAAGTGCTGGGAGGAACTCACGGCACTTTACGCAGATGAAGAAGATGACGGACGGATGCCAGTCATCCCGGTGACCTACATGAACTGCTCCGCTGAACTCAAGGCTTTTGTGGGTCGCAACGGGGGATTGGTCTGCACCTCATCCAACGCAGCGACCGTCTTGGAATGGGCCTTTGAACGCGGACGCCGGGTACTGTTCTTCCCTGATCAGCACCTAGGTCGTAATACCGCCAAGGCTATGGGCGTGCCACTAGAGCAGATGCCAATGTGGACACCGCGTAAGGAATTGGGCGGTAATGAGTCCCAGACTGTACTCGACGCCAAGGTCATCTTGTGGCACGGTTTTTGCTCCGTGCACAAGCGCTTCACCCCGGCCCAAATTGCCAAGGCACGTGAAGACTTCCCAGGTGTACAGGTCATCGTGCACCCCGAGTGCCCAATGGAAGTTGTCGACGCAGCAGACTCTGCCGGCTCCACCGACTTCATCCAAAAAGCTATCGCCGCCGCCACCGAACCAACCATCTTCGCCATTGGTACCGAGATCAACATGGTCAACCGTTTGGCTGCGCAGTACCCACAGCACACGATCTTCTGCCTTGACCCAGTGATCTGCCCTTGTTCCACCATGTACCGGATCCACCCCGGCTATCTCGCTTGGGTACTAGAGGAACTGGTAGAAGGACGCGTAGTCAACCAGATCACTGTGCCAAAAGAACAGCAGGGTGACGCAAAAATTGCCCTAGAGCGCATGCTGGCAGCAAAGCCATGAACAAGGCATTAAAGGAAGACCGGAAGCTGGTGATTATCGGCTCCGGTGTGGCTGGACTCTGCGCAGCATTGGAGGCCGCTCGGTTAGAACTGCCAGTAGTCATGGTGACCAAAGAGCAACTAGGTGCCGGAAACAGTGCCTGCGCTCAAGGTGGACTTTCGGCGGTGACAGCTCAAGGTGAGGCAGTAGGAGATAGCGTGGCTAGCCACGTAGCTGACACCTTGCGCGCTGGTGCCTGGTACGGCGGTCAAAATGCGGTTCAGGAACTATGCGGTGCAGCTGCCGAGCTGGTCAGCACGCTGGAAAAGTATCAGGTCCACTTTGATACCGATACGGCAGGCAACTATGAACTTGGGCTGGAAGCCGCGCACAGTGCTAACCGGATTCTGCATGCAGGCGGAGACGCTACGGGCGCAGGATTAGTCGCTGCGCTGACACAGGCCGTTCGAACCGCTGTGCAGGAAGGCAAGATAGAGCTTTTAGAGCATGCTCTGGTCACCGAGATCGTTTCCGGTGATGATGGACAGCGCACGGTGAACTATCTAAAGGGAAATCAGCAACAGTCTTTCAATGCTGATTCGGTGCTCATCGCTACCGGTGGTATCGGCTCCCTGTACCAAGCGAGCACCAACCCGCAAGGTGCAACCGCTGACGGAATTGCGTTAGCTGCCCGTGCTGGAGCGGTGATTAGTGATCTGGAATTTATTCAATTCCACCCCACCTTGGTTGACCCAGCACTTCACCCGAATGCCGGCATGATCAGCGAAGCGGTACGTGGCGAAGGTGCCGTCTTGGTCAATGAACTCGGACAGCGCTTCATGCTGGAGATTGATGAGCTGGCAGAGCTTGCACCACGCGACGTGGTGGCCCGAGCGATCCACGCCCAATACCAAGCAGGCCATCAAGTCTTTATCGACGCCCGCGAAATAGAGAGCCAGAGAGGTGAAGGGTTCCTCGCCAGCCGTTTCCCTTCCATTAGCGCGCGGCTGAAAGCGTGCGGACTGGATCTTGCAGTGGCCCCAGTACCTGTGGTGGCAGCCCAGCACTATGTCATGGGTGGAATCCACACCGACACCCATGGACGTACCAGTGTGCCAGGGCTCTATGCAGCCGGGGAATGTGCCAATACCACTGTGCACGGGGCCAATCGTTTGGCCAGCAACTCGTTACTGGAAGCGATGGTCTTTGCCCGCAAAGCCATCTACGTCATGAGTACCGATGCGCCGACACGAGTCTGCGAGCTCAGCGACCTACAAGTTACCCAGTTGCCACCGGTGTGGACCAAAGCGCCATTGGACCTAGCTCAGCTACAAGCATTGGCTAGTGAGCACCTCGGGGTACACCGCAGCGGGCATGGACTTGAACAGCTAATTTCCGTACTGGATGCCAGCGTCCCGGTAGCTCAAGAGCAACGTGCCCAAATTGAACTCAACAACCTGTTCACCAGCGCACGAATCATTGCCTACGCCGCGCTGACCCGTAAACAAAGTCTCGGAGCGCATCACCGACTTGATGCGCCAGCTGGCAGTGATAACAACAGACAGCGTTTCGGTTGGGTCCTAGATACCGCGAAGCCAATAATCAATCAGTCTGAAAGCAAGGAAGTCCACGCATGAACCAGCCCATCCGTCCAGTACCGGCCCAAGCTATTGATCGCATCTTGGACATCGCTTTTGCTGAAGACAATCCACGGGGAGATCTCACTGCAGATTCCATCGTCCCGGTGGGCGCGGTGGCTACCGCAGTAGTCAGCGCACGTGAACCTGGAGTACTTGCCGGAGCCGAAGTCTTTACCCGGGCCATGAAAATGATCAATGCTCAGATTGAGGTCACTGCGCTGATCCAGGACGGAGAAAAATTTGAGGTTGGAGCGCAACTGCTCAAAGTTCACGGACCAGCAGCCTCGGTATTGACCGCAGAGCGGGTAGCACTGAACCTATTGCAGCGTATGAGCGCTATCGCCACAGCTACAGCGCAGCTGGTAGACCTCGTTGCGCACACCAAAGCTCGCATTGCCGATACCCGAAAAACCACACCGGGCCTACGGGTACTTGAACGGTATGCAGTGCGTTGTGGTGGGGGAGTGAATCACAGAGATAATCTCTCCGACGCATTCATGGCCAAAGATAACCATCTGGCATTGCTCGGTGAGGGTGAAGAGCTCACTAAAGCGCTGGTAGCGGTTCGCGCCCGGTTGGGACACACCACCGCCATGGAAGTTGAAGTGGATCGAATCGAGCAGATCCCCGCAGTTCTGGCAGCCGGGGTAGATGTGATCATGCTGGATAACTTTGATCTTGCAGACATCCCCGCAGCTATAAAGCTCATTGATGGGCAGGCCATCATCGAAGCCAGCGGCACGGTTAGCGCTCAAACTGTCGGACCTATCGCTGAAACGGGCGTGGACATCATCTCCAGCGGAGCCATCACCCACTCGGTGCGAGCCATTGACCTCGGTTTGGATATGGTTATTGCATGATCTACATGGACGCCGCCTCCACCGCACCGCCGAGACAAGAGGTTCTTGACCTCGTCACCCCGCTACTTACTAGCAACTACGGCAACCCGGCGTCCCTACACGAATTGGGCCACCAAGCTAAGCGCGCCAGCGACTGGGCCCGCGCTCAAGTTGCCGATCACCTCGGGGTAGACGAAAGCGAAATTTACTTCACCTCTGGTGGCACCGAAGCCGATAACACTGCAGTGATCGGTGCAGCCTTGGCCAATCCGCGTGGAAAAGTTGTCGTGACCAGTTCCATTGAGCACCCGGCTGTACTAGAGGCCTGCGCCTATCTGGTGCAGTTCCATGGCTTCACCCACCGCATGATCCCGGTAGGGCGTAACGGAATCGTGGACATGGACGCAGCCAATGACCTCATTGATGAGCACGTCGCAGTGCTATCGGTGATGGCGGTGAACAATGAAGTTGGAACCATCCAACCCATCAAGGAACTAGCTTCACTTGCACACGCAGCCGGTGCCTTGATGCATACCGATGCGGTACAGGCCGCTGGATGGCTGGACGTTGCGCTGCTCGCCTCCCACGTTGATGCACTGAGCATTTCTGGGCACAAGATTGGCGCATTAAAAGGAAGCGGAGTCCTGTACTTCAGCAACCGTCATCGCCTGGTCCCTTTACTGCACGGTGGGGGACAACAAGGCGGTGTACGCTCAGGCACTGAGAACCCAGCAGCTGCAGTAGGAATCGCACGAGCCCTGCAACTCGGCGCCGAGCAGCGTGAAGCATCAGTCGGTGATAGCTACTCGAAGTACCTCATTGAGCGCATCACCAAGGAGGTGAACGCAATCGCGCCAGGCCTAGTAGAACTCACCGGGGATCCTGAACAACGAATCGGCGGCATCGTTTCCTTCGTCTTCCCACGCACCGCGGGCGAAACAGTACTCATCGAGTTAGAACGTCGAGGAGTGCTGTGCTCTTCTGGTTCGGCCTGCTCGGCCGGAAGCACCGAACCCTCAGCTGTGCTCACGGCCATGGGGTACGAGGAGGAACTCGCACATACCGCCGTACGTTTATCCTTCACCCGCAGCACCAAGGAAAACGAGATCAGTCAGGTAGCCAGCGCGGTGGTCGCCACCATCAAATCTCTGGTGAGCTAAGCAGCCAGAGGCTTAGCGGTCAGCAGCTTACCGCTCAGCGACAAAACGCTTGGTGACGGAGATGTCTCGGTCGCCAAGGCCCGCATCAATGACTTCCTCAATGGCCGCACGTAGCTGGGGCAGTAACACCACATTGGTCTCGGTGGCTTCGGCGATCTCGTTGGCACCGTGAAGATCTTTACGCATGTACTTGATAGCACCAGAAGGTGAATCATCACCTGAGACCAGCCGATCTTTACGGCTATCAAGTAGGCGCGACGACGCGTACCCGTGACCCAATAGGTCCCACATGGCTTCCAGATCTAGCCCGGAACGCTCAGCCAACACCGACGCTTCACCCAAGGCAAAGATGGTGGCGCTGACAACCAATTGATTACACGCCTTAGCAACCTGACCGGACCCGAGTTCGCCTAGACGCACCGACGTGCCACAAGGTGCCAATGCCTCAGATGCTCGTTCACAAAGAGCTTGTGATCCGCCAAGCATGATGGAAAGCGTGCCTGCTTTGGCACCATCCTCACCGCCTGAGACCGGTGCGTCGACGACGTAAATGCGCTCGCCGAAACGTGCGGTGAGGTCTTCAGCTAGTTTGCGTACCCCGGGGGCCGAGCACGTGGAGCCAATAAGAAGCAGTAGTGGTGGGGCTGTTTCGGATCGCTGTTCCAGCCCGGCCAAGAGTCCTTGAGGGCCTTCCAGGGTTTCGCTGATCTGTGGAAGGTCCGGAAGCATAAGTAGAACTTCATCGCATTCGGCCGCTAGTTGTGCCGCATTGGATGCCCACCGAATGTTTTCTGGGTTTGTGCCGTCTTCCAACTCTGATCGTAGGTCGGTGAGCACCTGGTCTTCCGGTCGGCTGGAAGTCACGGTAACCACTCCGTGGCCCTCGGCTAGCAGTCTGGCCATAGGACGTCCCATGGCTCCAAGACCGATCACGCCTACAAGAGGTGTGTTCTTTTGTACTGGTGAATTCATCAGCAACTCCTTTGTTGTGAAGTGGAACGACGTAAAAAAGGGTGGTCAATATAGAGAACTCTGTTCAATATACTGTCCAAGACGCTATGCTGTCACCAGACGGAAGGAAAACAGAGCAATGACGCCTACAACACAACGCCTGCGCGTGGGAATCGCCGTAGATGTACCCGCAGCAGATATTGAACTCATGCAAGAACTCGAACCCCGCTTGGATTTCATTTATGAACCGGGGCTTTACCGGCCCCAGCGCTGGCAAGGTGACTGGGAGGGTGATCCGCAGTTCACGCGCACGGCCGAACAAGCTGAACGCTATCAAGAGATCATCACTTCATCACAGGCACTCTTTGGAATTCCGGACGTAAACCCAGGACTTCTGAAGAAGACCGTGGGCGAAAACTCGGAACTTCGCTGGGTGCACACCACTGCTGCCGGTGGTGGCGCGCAAGTTAAAGCCGCAGGGCTGACCACGGAAGAACTGGAGCGCGTCGCCTTCTCCACCAGTGCCGGAGTCCACGGTTCAACTCTGGCGGAATTTGCCCTCTTTGGTGTTCTGGCCGGTGCAAAGAATCTGCGCAAGCTTGAAGCTGACCAAGCCAATAAGTTTTGGCCCTCGGAACGCTGGGGTATGCGCCATCTAGATGAGATGACCATTCTTGTTGTTGGCCTCGGCGGCATTGGTACCGCAGTAGCGGAACGCTTTAAGGCCTGCGGATCTACCGTTTGGGGAACCTCGCGTAGCGGCCAACCGGTTACGGGTGTAGATCGACTGATTGATCCTTCCAAGCTGGCCGAAGTGGCTGGTCAGGTAGATGCCATTGTCGCCACGCTTCCAGGCACCAAGAGTACCGAAGGACTGCTGGGTGCTGACGTCTTTGAAGCGGTCCGCGAAGGAACCATCTTTGTGAACGTGGGACGTGGAACTGTGGTTGATGAATCTGCGCTCATCCCTGCATTGCAGGCGGGTCGAATCGGATTTGCTGCCCTTGATGTGGTGGCTCAGGAACCGTTGGATCCGAACAGCGTTTTGTGGGATCACCCGAATGTTTTGATCAGCCCGCATACAGCTGCGCTGAGCAGCCAAGAGACTACGCGAATCGCTCGTCTCTTCGCTCATAATGCAACGTGCTACCTGGATGGTCAGGACTTGCGCAACAAGGTCGACACCGTAGAATTCTACTAATGAAAAGCGAAATTGAGGTTACTGAAGGCACCGGCGAACGGGCTAATAGAGACCCTGCGCCGGCGGTGACCCGAGCCGTGGGAATTCTAGGTCTGCTTGCTGAAGCCGATGGTCGTGCGCTCTCACTTAGTGAGCTCGCACGAACCTTGGGCATTGCCAAATCCTCCTGCGCCAACCTTTGCCAAGCATTGGAAGACGGCGAAATGATACGGCGCACCAGTGACGGATTTGGACTGGGTCGACGCAATGCCGAACTTGGCGGAGCGTACTCGCTGCAGTTCAATCAGGTGCGCGAATTCTTCGGGCTCATCTCATCCTCACCCACCCTGCGTGGTGAGCTGGTGCAGATCGCCATGCTTGATGGCGCGGACGCGCTCTACTTGGCTCGTCATGAGGGGCGTATGCCTTACCGCTTTGGTGCTCCTCTGGGTTCGCGGCTACCGGCCGTCTTTAGTGCGGCGGGTAATGCGCTGCTAATGTCGCTCACCGAAGATCAGCTGACCGAACATATCGACCAGAATCTGCCATTGCGCAGTGGGATTGATGGTCTGGAAGTGACGCCGAAGGAACTTCGTCAACGTTTGACGCTGGCGCGTGAGCGTGGATTTGCGGTGGATGAAGGGCATTCAACCAGTGGCGTTACCGGCGTAGCCGTACCGTTGGCTGCCTGGTCGCCAGGTGATCCGCCATTGGCTCTTGGAACTGCTATTCCGATGGATCAGGCTGACCCGTTACGTGTGGCTGCTGTAGGTACTGCTCTACGCGAAGTGGCTGCGCGTCTTGAAAATCCTTGGAGAGCCCGCGCCGCACGAGACTAATTGTCTCTAGCGAAAACTAAATAGTGTTTTAGAGCGTCACCTCGTTTCCCCTTGTGAAGGGCGTGCGAGGTGGCGCTTTTGTTTTCCAAGAAATATCAACCAAAAATAATGTGTCCAATATGTTGTACAGCGTTCGCTATGCTGGTATCTTCAATTCAGGTAGAAGTGATGTGCTTCACTCGTCAAAGGAGACCACCATGAATTCAACGCCAACGGGAGCCACCGGCTCCGGCGGTTCAGCACTTGATGCGAACTACGCTAAAAACCTGCAACGGGCCACCTTGGCCTCGAGTATTGGTAGTGCACTGGAGTATTTCGACTTCGCTCTGTACGGCTTGGCCACGGCGCTGATTTTCAATGTGCTCTTCTTCCCGCAAGGCGATCCGGCCATGGCCACGGTGGCAGCATTCGCCACCTTTGGTGTTGGATTTATTGCTCGGCCTTTTGGCGGCCTGTTCTTCGGAATGCTCGGTGACCGGCTGGGGCGAAAGATTGTCCTGATCATCACCATCATGCTGATGGGCGGCGCATCAACCCTGATCGGTGTATTGCCGACCTATCAGATGGCCGGCATCTGGTCCCCAATTCTGCTGGTGCTCCTGCGCCTCTTGCAGGGCTTCGGCGCAGGCGCCGAACAAGCTGGCGCTACCGTGCTGATGGCAGAGTACTCACCAACTGCACGACGCGGATTCTTCTCGGCCCTACCATTTATCGGTATTCAGGCCGGAACTTTGCTGGCCGCGGTGGTGTTCTCGCTGCTAACCATGCTGCCTGAAGAAGCCTTGATGACCTGGGGCTGGCGTGTACCGTTCCTGGCATCATTCTTACTGATCATCCTGGCTGTGCTTATCCGTTCAAAGTTGGAAGAAACCCCAACCTTTGTTGAGATGGAAAAGCGCGAACAGGTCTCCGAGCACCCACTGCGCGAGCTATTCCGCAACGGTTTCCCCGGCGTGCTGGTAGGTATCGGTCTGCGCATGGCGGAAAACGGTGGCTCCTACATGTTCCAGGGCCTGGCACTGAGCTTCTTCGTCACCATTGTTGGACCGGAAGCCGACAAGGGCTTGCTTACCTGGGGTGTGACCATTGGTTCGTTGATCGGTGTCTTCTCGGTACCGTTTGCCGGAGCACTCTCTGATCGTTTCGGACGTCGAATCATTTATCGTGCCGGCGCGGTCTTCATGCTGGTGTACTCACTGCCAGCATGGTGGGCCTTGACCCTGGGCAGCCACGCCTTGGCCATTGCCGTGATCGCAGTGGGCATCGGCTTTGGTGTTGCCACGATGCTTGGCCCACAGTGCGCCATGCTTCCCGAACTCTTTGGCAGTCGTCACCGTTACTTGGGTGTGGCTATGGCCCGCGAAATCTCTGCAGTGCTCGCCGGTGGTTTGGCCGGTGTGCTCGGTGCCTACCTGATTGCCATCACCGATGGCAGCTGGTTGGTCTTGGGACTGTATATGGCAGTGCTTTCGGCCATCACCGTAGCTTCGACCTTCTTGGTTCCTGAAACCCTGCGTCGAGATTTGACCCGCACCGACGATGCAGTCAAGATTTCCTCGGTAGAAGCAGGCGACGATGTCTGGCTCTCCGGCAGTCAAGGTATGGGTGCCTCGGCAGTTTCTGCTCGCACCTCCTTCACCGTAGACCGGGAGCCGGTCTCGATGGACGAACGGTAGATCCCAACGGCCACAAATGACCGTGGGTAGATAACCAAAACTCAAAACGCGAACCTCCAAGCAACTGGGTTGCTTGGAGGTTCGCTTTGTTCTGGGCAAAACACTAATTTTGTGAACCCTGCTACTGGGGGGACTGGTTTAGTGGTCTGGACTACCCAGAAGTAGTAAAATGACGAAAAACTTGTTACTCGGCGTAAGTTTTGGCGCTGAGATGGCTGAATTTAGGTGCGCAGAGCGCCGCGATGTGGCAAAGTTACACTGGGCGCAGTCCATAATAGGGCGCGGCACCGGCGCAGTCTCGTGGCTGAGGCCAAAACTAAAGTCAACTCGCATCATTAGTTCGGGTAGCGCTAGACCACGCACATCAGGTGGCAAGCGACTGCACTGAGCCACAAACAGAAGGACCCTATGAGGATTCCTGGACGTAGTGCCGCCTTAGCGCTGGCCGTAACCATGACCATCGGAACAGGTGCACAGGCAGCGGTTGCAACCGCAGCCACCCCTGAAGTTCCCAAATCATTGCCTTCGACTAAGCTCAACGTCGCAGCTGCAAAGTCCACAGTCACCAAGCGCACCACGGCGAATCTGCGCTTGCGTGCCAAGGGCAGCACATCTTCGGCCACCTTGGCGGTCATTCCCAAGGGAACCAAACTCACCATTTTGGGCACCAGCGGATCATGGAGCAAGGTTCGATACGCTGGCAAGACCGGTTGGTCTTCCAACTCCTACCTAGCCACCGTCTCCGCGTCGCAAAACAACGGTGGCGCCGTGCGCTACACCATTGCCAATCTGAACCTTCGCAGTGGCGGTGGAACTAACTATCGCTCGCTAGGTGTGATCCCTAAGGGTGAGCGTGTCACCGTCCTGAAAACTTCTGGCGGCTGGGCCAAGGTTTCTTCTTCCAAGGGCACCGGCTGGTCCAAGGCCAGCTACCTCAAGTCCTCGGGCGGTTCCTCGACCCCAGAGAAGTCCACCCCGGAAACAACGAGCACTTCTCGTTACACCACAGCTAACCTGAATCTGCGTACCGGTGCTGGACTCAGCTACCGTTCACGGGGTGTGATCCCCAAGGGCGAAAAGGTCAAGGTCTATCGCTCCTCGGGCAACTGGGCTCAGGTTTCAACTTCCAAGGGAACAGGCTGGGTCAGCAAGTCGTACCTCGGCAATGCCGCTACGCCGCAGAAGCCACAACCAGCGCCTAAACCAGAGCAGACTCCTACCAAGACTGCCTACGCCACTTCCAGCGTGAACCTTCGTTCCGGTCCGGGAACTAACTACCAGGTCAAGGGAGTTGTTCCGGCTAGTTCCAAGGTTCAGGTACTCAGTGCCGAGGCCGGCTGGTCAAAGGTTTCCGGCAGTGTTGGTGTCGGCTATGTCGCCTCTAGCTACCTGAGCACTTCGGCAACTGGCTCGTCAACCAGCGGGGTGCGCAGCGATACCCGACTGGTCATGAACACGGTCAGCAGACTGTTCGCCGGCGATTTCACCTCACTGGGCACTCTGCGTTCAGGCTCTGTAGGCCATAGCTCAGGACGAGCAGTAGACGTGATGATCCGCAATTACCAGAGCGCCTCAGGCGTTCAGGCCGGTGACGGCATCGCTCAGTTCCTTCTGGATAACCGTCAGCAGCTGGGCATCAGCTACCTGATTTGGCAGGACAAGATCTGGTTGGGTGAGAGCAAGGGATGGGAGCCATACTCTACTTCAGGTAAGTACGGCACTCAGTTCACAAACAACTGGACTGACAACACCCGACACATGAACCATATCCATGTGGAGACCTTTGGTGATTCTGCAACCGGTGGGGCACTAAACTACCGCATGCTGAACGGCTAAAAGCAACGCACAAAGCAGTAGACGCTTGAACATTGTGTTCAAGCGTCTACTGCTTTAATAGGCCTCGGCAGCCGGAGTGCTGGCTCGTCGCACCGCAGCCGGGGCGTGAAGGGCAGCGGGCCAATGAAACCTTACAGAGCTTTCGCCCTTCAGCTCCAAGACTCTGGCGCCTGGCTACAGCGTGTTATAGGTTGGGCGTGTTGTGAACGCTGTCTGCGGGGAAGGACCTGACCCCGCATTTGATATGTGCTTCACCGAACCTTGGGCTCCGCCCCGCAGACGTTTCAGATATCTCAGGAGAACCATTGATGGCCTCATCCCGCATTGTCATTGCCGGTCCGGCCACATGGAATCATCTGATCAAGATGGATCACCTACCAGAACCGGTACCTCACACGCAGTTCGCACAGTCAGCCTGGCACACGGTAGGCGGAACAAGCGCGGGTAAAGCACTGCATCTGGCCGGGCTGGCAGCGGATGTTGAGCTATGGACCAGTTTGGATGAGGACACAGATGGCACTCGGGTAAAAAGCCTGCTCGAAACCGCCGGAGTCCACGTTCAGGTCATCCCAAGCAAGGACACCGAACGGCACGTTAACCTCATGGCTGGTGGAAGCCGAGTTTCCATCTATGTCTCTACGGTCTCTGCACCAACAGCCGCGTCGGTAGCAGCCCTTTGTGAGGCAGTAATGGGCGCACGTGTTGCGGTCATCGACCTCAGCGTCGTGGGCCAGCACCTCTTGGATTTGTTACCTGTTGAGCACCCGCCACTGTGGATGGATCTACATGACTATGACGGGTCCTCGACCTTCCACGAACCATTTCTGAGCCGGGCCAGCACAGTCTTCATGAATGACGACGGAACTGATGATCCCTGGACGCTCATGAAGTCCTGTCTTGAACGTGGCCCGCAGCTGGCGGTGTGCACCTTGGGTGCCAAAGGTGCGATCGCCTTGGAAGCTGACGGCACCCGGCACCAGGTTGCAGCCGCACCGGCAACAATAGTTGACACCAACGGTGCAGGCGATGCGTTCATGGCAGGGTTCCTCGCTGCAACTCTGAACGGTAACGACGTCCAGGAAGCGTTAAGCGCGGCCGCGCACCAAGCTACAGAAGCTCTAAAAACCAGGCACTTGCATCCGGTGCTCGCCGAGCTCTGGCAGCCGATTGATTAGCAGCTAGCTGACTATGTCCAAGGGCTGCGGCATTTTATTGTGATGATTTAACGCAAGTACTTGCCAGAGGCCCAACCGTTTTTACCGGCGTACTTCACTGGGTACCACCCCGATTTTTTGGAACCGGTGACGCTCACCTTTTTACCCTTGGGGATTGTCAAGATGATTCGGTGGTTGGTTCCGTTACCGGATCGCATGTTCAGGTTTTCAGTCGTCTTAGCCGACTTTGCCTTGATGGTCTTGGAGTCATCCTTTTTTGGAGTGTCCTTGGACGTATTCGATGGCATGGAGATGTTCTTTAGGTACTTGCCAGAAACCCAACCGGTCTTTGAACTGTACTGAACCTGGTACCAACCCGAATTCTTGGAACCGGTGAGCTTGACGGTTTTGCCGTTAGGAATGGTCAGCAAAATTCGGTTGCCGGTGCCAGCGCCGCTACGCATATTCAAATTTGCGCTTGTTTTTGCCGTTCCCTTGGCGCTCTTGGAAGGAGGAGTGGTGGACTTGCTTCCGGCAACACCGTAGTAGGCCTCAAGAGTTTTCGCGCCTGAGTTCTTGTAGCTCTTGGCCAGTGACGTTCCCAAGTAGCGGAAGTGCCATGGCTCGTACGAGTATCCCGTGACCGATTCTTGGCCCTTCGGATAACGAAGGATGAAGCCGTACTTATGTGCATTCTTTGCAACCCAACGGCCAACAGGAGTATCGGCAAAGCAGGCTTGCAGGCCGCAAGCGCTGTTGTTGTTTCCAACATCGATGGCCAGGCCCGTTTGATGCTCGCTGGTTCCCGGGACGGCCGAAATCTTAGATGCGTAGCTCTGACCGTAGATTCGTGTGTAGTAGTTGTAGAGCTCCGCCTGACGGGCGTAGGAACGGTAGCCGCTGACCGCACGAATCTTGACTCCGTCTTTGGCTGCTGCCTTGACCATCGTGGTGTAAGCAGATGATGCCGAAGATTTCAGGCGAACGTTAGTGCCTGGTACTGCAACTGTCTTAGGCGCGTATTTTTTGGGGCTCAACGGGTAGCTCTTGTTCACAAATACGTCGGTCCGGCTCGGATCACGCTGGATCTTGCGTGCAGCTATGTGTACCGCCGAGTCTACCGAGAGTGCTTGGGTGCTGATTTCGCTCGGCGCAGCAATGCTCGAAGTGGCAGAGGCTGGAGCTAGCGGCATCAATGTTGCCATTAACGCAACACTTAGCGTCGTGGCCAGAGAAAGTCTAAGCATGCGTGGCGATTTCATGCGTGCGTCCAATCGGATCTCGAGTGATGTGCTGCTCATTTCATCACTAATCGCCCTCTGATTCAAGGTTTCTGCAATTGCTTGAAGATGAATGTTCTACTTGCCTGCGGTTTATCGACGCCAGTCTTCATTGGTGTCAAAAGGTGAATGTCCCGGTCAGAGACAGGTGGATACGTCATCTTGTGCCTGCGGCTGCGAGTTCAATTATTACGATGTGTTCAGCCAGCGGTGGAAGCGATACCGGTAGTTATGAGCTGGCATGCACAAACGCTTTTGAATGAGGTGGTCGGCGAGCATATTGATCGGACCTGACGCCCCGAACGGGTTGATCAATCCGAGAGGAGAATTTTTCTTGCTCGGTGAGTTTTGATAAGTTTGCGATCATGCATATCCGTCCAGAAGTCTTTGATGACCGTGCTGCGGTGTATGCAGTTACGCATGCAGCCTTCGCCGGAATAGACCCGATGGTGGAACCTGAAGAGGTCTCACTTTTGCAAGAACTGTTCGACTGCGACGAGTATGACTCCAGGTTTTCCTTGGTCGCTTTGGATGGCACCGCTGTCATTGGCCACGTGATTGCCACGTGGGGGAACATCGCTGGCGTACCGACTCTCGGGTTAGGCCCACTAGCGGTAGCCCCGGAATACCAGCACCGCGGCGTCGGATCGATCTTGATGCAGAGCATCCATGATCAGGCCGAAGCAGAAGCTCTTGGTGGAATCGTCCTCTTGGGTGCTCCGGGCTATTACCGCCGATTTGGATATGAGCCGGCACTCGCGCGAGGAATCAACCCGAGCGACAGCACCTGGGGCGATCATTTTATGGTCCGGGTCTTTGATGAGCGGAAGCTGCCCACCGGTCATTACCAGTATGCCAAGCCCTTCGGTGTTTGACTCAGAATTCTCGGTAAAAAAGTAGCGAAGTGTTGCCTGAGCCTACCGCTACGCGTAGACATGAAACATGGCATCAGATCAAGATTTAGAGCAACTGTCCTTCACCGTCTCAGGATTTATCTCCAAAGAGATTTCCGAGGTTTACGAAGCCGTTGCTGATCCCGAAAAACTCTCTAGCTACTTCACCACTGGTGGGGCTAAGGGCCGTGCTGAAACCGGGGAAACGCTCACCTGGGATTTTCATGATTTCCCTGGCGCTTTCCCGGTCAAAGTCATTGAGGCGCAGTCCCCAAAGAAAATCGTGATTCAATGGGGCGCTGAGCACACCACCTCAGATAACGCGATGAACACCGTGACCTTCGATTTCACTTCCGTTGATAATGACACACGAACTAAAGTCGATATCACCGAAACCTCGTGGCAAGCCACCACTGATGGCGCCAAAGCGGCCTTTGGCAATTGCATGGGATGGACCGGGATGATGGCCGCGATGAAAGCTTGGCTGGAGTACGGCATCAACCTGCGTGAGGGCTTCTACAAGTAATCTCGACGAATCTAGCGGCGACGTCGGTAGTACACGTGGGTGGCTAGCGAAGTTTCTCGTCGTGAGTAACGGTCCATATGCGACTCGATTGTTTCTACGGTGATCGCTTCGCCCTTGCCCAGCTGAATCGGCGCGATATGTAGGCGCAGTTCATCAATGAGTCCCTCGTTCAAGAACTGCACGATCGTGTTGGCGCCGCCAGCGATGGCTACCTGCCCTTCGCCGGCAGCTTCCTTGGCTTCGGAGAGCGCCTCCTGAATTCCGCGGGTGACAAACTGAAAACTTGTGCCACCATCAAGGCGAAGTGTGGGTCGAGGGTGGTGGCTTAGTACAAAAACCGGTGCGTGGTACGGAGGATTATCGCCCCACCAACCGCTCCAGTCGGACTCAAGGGCTTGTTCTGGTGGGCCAAACATATTCAGGCCCATGATGAACGCTGAGGCTTCGGTAATGGCCGCTATCTCGGCGGTATTTTCCTCGGTGCGCTCAAGTTGCCACCGATGCAGTTTCTCTCCGCCTTCGCCTAGCGGAGTTTCTAAGCATTGATTCGGTCCGGCGCAGAAACCATCAGAGGAAACCGTAACATCGCAAGTAACTAGCCCCATCACTAGACCTCAATTCATCATCGGAGAAACGCTTTGAGTATTGGTACTCCTACAGTGAACCGGTCAGAGAGTAGATGCAAGCAAATCACGCACGGAACGCGTCGAAGCTTAGGAATCAGCGTCCTTAGGAACACCAACAACATTCCACACCGTGGCGGCGTGCTTCTTTAGTAGTGCAGATTCCAAAACTATGGCGGCCTTGCGGTGCACACAAGTCACCCATCTGATCTCACCGTCCAGGCGGTCAATGGCGCGCCTTGCTACAGACTCAACTTTGTCTGCGGTTCCAGCTTCGGCCTGTTGGAGTAGTTCTTTCACCCAGGCGGGATCTGCCAGTGCCCGATCCATGGCATGTTTGCCTAGACCGGAGGTTGCGCCCTTGCCGGAAGAATAGATTCTTAACCGACCGCGCACACCCTTGCCGTTTCGTTCGCCGGCAGCTCCGATATACAGCGGTGGATTTGAGTCGCTGCCTTGCTGGCGAAACATGTAAACACCAGGAAGCGCCGGTGCTTCGTTGGCTGCCTGAGCAAAGGGGATCCACTCGGACCAGTCCAGCGAATCTAGGGTTTCGTCGCTGATAGGTACCAACGGTGCGTTTAGTCCCGGGGCGCCAGCGAATCCGAGCTGGGTGAGCAACGCGGGTTGCAGGTGCCAGTTGCCGCCGGGCTTATTCGGGATTTGGACACCGCCCTTGGGGCGCTGCTTTTGAAGGTAAGTTCTTAGATCCTTGGTAGGAACGCCAAGCTGGCTAGCTGCTACGTCTAACGAAAGTAGCTGCTCATCTTCTAACAATGATCTTCCTTCGGTGCTGGTCTAGGTCCGACTATTTTGTTGCCTAGTTCAATGGTGCCAGAAAACCCGGTAGGCGGGGCGCGAGCCTGACCTACCGGGTCTGTAATGATGAACTAGTCAATGGCGCGGTGCAACTTCGTGCTCAACCGTTCTAATTCGTGAAATTCTTCTTCGCTCAGTGCTGAACCCAAAAGCTCATGAAGATGTTTAACATGCTCACGGCCGATTTCCAGCTGAACTTTGAGACCTTGATCGGTCAGCGAGAGCCGTGAGGCCCGTTGGTCATCTGGATCTGCTTCACGGACTACCAAGCCTCGCTCTTCTAAGCGAGTGATCATTCGACTCAAACTAGGTTGGGTAATGAGCAGATGTTTGTTCAGATCAACCATGCGGCTTTTGCCTTCGGGGCAGTTGCGCAAATTGAACAATACGTCGTATTCGCGCATGGAGAGCTTGCCGAACTCGGACATCGAATTGATGTGACGCATGACCGCCACCTGTGCTCGGAAGAGTGACTCCCAAGCATCGGTGGTGCTCTTGAGCGAGGCTACCGGTTTACTGGTCTCGGTCACTTGCTACTGGCTCCTTGGTATTTGCTAAGTCAGCTTCCATTTTAGCCCGGCGAGCTACAACCAAGCGTTCATGGGTTGGAGCTGGAGTCAGGTCGTTTGGAGCACGTGACTCCATTTCTTTGCGCAGTTCTGGCAAGACGTACTCACCAAACATGTCCAACTGATTCAGCACGGTCTTCAGTGGGAGACCTGCATGGTCCACCAAGTAGAGCTGGCGCTGGTAGTCGCCAAAGTATTCCTGGAAAGCCAGGGTCTTTTCGATGACCTGCTGTGGGGAACCAACGGTGAGCGGAGTTTGTGCGGTGAAATCTTCCAACGACGGACCATGACCATAAACCGGCGCATTATCGAAGTATGGACGGAATTCTTTCACCGCCTGCTGCGAGTCCTTGGCCATGTAGAACTGGCCGCCAAGACCAACCACTGCCTGATGTGCTTTGCCGTGACCGTAGTGCTCGTAACGCTCACGGTACAGGTTGATCAGCTGCTGGTAGTGCTCCTTTGGCCAGAAGATGTTGTTGGCGAAGAAACCGTCACCATAGTAGGCAGCGATTTCAGCTACCTGTGGGGTACGGATTGAGCCGTGCCAGACGAACGGTGCAACATCATCAAGCGGACGCGGGGTGGAGGTGAAGTTCTGTAGGGGAGTACGGAACTTCCCTTCCCAGCTCACCACATCCTCATCCCACAGTCGGCGCAGTAGGTTGTAGTTCTCAACGGTCAGGTTCACTGAGTCCTGCATGTTTTTGCCAAACCATGGGTACACCGGTCCGGTGTTACCGCGGCCCAAGACCAAGTCCACACGACCATTGGAAAGGTGCTGAAGCATGGCAAAGTCTTCTGCGATTTTGACCGGGTCATTGGTGGTGATCAGCGTGGTGGTGGTTGAAAGAATAATTCGCTCAGTTTGCGCAGCGATGTAAGCCAGGGTAGTTGTCGGCGAGGAAGAGAAGAATGGACGGTTGTGGTGCTCGCCGATGGCGTACACATCCATACCAATTTCTTCTACCTTTTTAGCGATAGCTACCGAAGCGTCGATGCGCTCCTTTTCGGTCGGGATACGGCCGGTGGTTGGGTCGCGGGTGATGTCGCTGACTGAGAATACTCCGAACTGCATTTCCACTCCTGAATCTATGGGCTGTTGCGATGTGCGCTTGCCTCAAATTTATATGCGTATGCATGTAATAACAAGTTGAAGCGTCAAATATTCCCTGAGGCTTAGAAAACTCGCCGTCAGTTCCGATGGCGCAAGAAGCGGTACCAGCTAAACAAGGCATCGTGCACAGCGATGCTGGATGGGGCTCGGTGACGGGTGCTGACCATGAGTAGTGATCAATCTCGCCGGGTTTCGCGACACCGGTGATGATTGGTTATCGTAGTGAAGATGAATCAATCTAGTAGCGTTGTGCGCCTCGGTCAGCGGAGGATTCCTCCGATGACCTTAGTACGCATGGCGTTGCTCGTTGGTTCAGTTTTTATCGGCCTGCTTTCCATGCATGTGCTGCTGGCACCGGCCACACAGCCTCAGTCAGTTCCAGCAACGAGCCATGAACAGGTAGTTGCCCATCATGGGTCTCACGCCTCTGCCGATGCCAAGAGTGTTCCAGAAAGATCGCACGGTTGTGCTGACTGTCCGATGGACCATGACTTGGCAGCAGTAGGCTGCGTTCTTGCCTTGCTGGCGCTATTGCTACTTGTGCGCCCTCCGAGGGTTCTAGGTATTTCCGCTGTGGTGGAAAGTGTCTATCGACCAGTGAATGCCACCTCACGAGTATGGGCGACGAGGCCAGATTTGACCGCGTTGGGGATTTGTCGAACGTGAAATATTGGCAGGCGCTATCTTGACCTGCCGTTTCGCTCTTTTGTGCCAAGGCTAAGCCGGCACACGACATCTTTCACCCACCGTAGGAGTTTTTCTTGAAGGACAAAAATCTATATTTCAGCGCCCTGGCGCTAAGCACCCTGTTTGCATTCACCGCTTGCGCAGCCGAATCCGGGCAGGTGGCCGAACCAAGTTCCTCGGTTCACGACAGCGGACATCACGCTTCCTCGGCGCCAGCCACGGAATCGGGTGCCGCCAATTCGGCGGATATGAGTTTCGCCAGCGGAATGAAGGCCCACCATCAACAAGCTCTGGACATGTCCGAGGACCTGCTGAGCAAGGAAGATATTCCACAAGAGGTTCGGGAGCTGGCCGAAAAGATCAAGTCGGCTCAGGGCCCGGAAATTGAACTCATGAACAGTTGGCTAGCCGATTGGAAAATGCCTCAAGGCATGGATCACGGTCAAATGAACCACGGTGACGGCATGATTTCAGATGAAGACATTGCGGCCCTGAAAAAGGCCGAAGGAACTAGCGCTGCAAGGCTCTTTCTGCAGCAGATGATTACGCATCACGAAGGCGCGGTCGACATGGCCAAGACTGAAGTGGATCAAGGGTCAGATGCTGAAGCGATCAAGCTTTCAAAAAACATCATTGAAGATCAAAATCGTGAAATTCAAGAGATGAAAGAGCTGCTTAGCGGACTCTAACCTCGACGCTGTGCTGCTTGCCTTTGGGGCAGTGAGCATTAGATAAAACTAAACGGTGAGTGCCGCATGGCACTCACCGTTTAGTTGTACTTATGAGGTATTCAGCTCTTTGAACGCAACTGATCGCGGTCACGCCAAGCTCCGGTTCCCCAGAGTGCCAGTGCAACCAGCGCCGGCTGGAAGAACAGCCGAGCCAATCGCTTGCCATCGGTATCTAAACCGAAGGCATCGCGGTGATCCAGTAGCTGTGCGATATTGCCGGGGAATACTGCGACAAAAAACAGTGCCACTATCCAACCGACGTGAACACGCTTCTTGAGCAGGGTCAGTAGCGATAGACCTAGACCCACTTCTGCCACGCCGGACAATATAACCACTAAGTCAGGATCCAACGGAAGGCTCTGTGGAACTTGCGCCTGGAATTCTTGGCGTCCAAAGCTCAGGTGGCTAACGCCCGCGTAGGTCAGGAATGCGCCGAGCACCAGACGTGCTGTATGCCTTGGCTTGCTGAGTTGATTAGTCATCAGAAACGGTGACGGTCACGTCGATGTTGCCACGGGTGGCGTTCGAGTATGGGCACACGGCGTGAGCTGCATCAGCAAGTTCCTGAGCAGCGTCGTGATCCATTCCGGGGATGATAACTTCCAGCTCTACCGACAGCTTGTAGGCATCGCCATCGCGGTGCAGGTTCACTCGGCCACCAACGCTGGAGTCCTCAACCTTGATCTTGCGTGCACGAGCCACGGTGTTTAGTGCGGAGTGGAAGCAAGCCGAGTAGCCGGCAGCAAAGAGCTGCTCTGGGTTGGTGCCAATTCCGGTTCCACCCAATTCCTTAGGGGCAGTCAAAACCAGATCAAGACGGCCATCCGGGGTCTGTGCGCGACCTTCGCGGCCCTGGCCGGTGGACAATGCTTCTGCGGTGTACAAGGTTTCCATGGTTCTGCCTTTCTTAGGGGGAATACGTGCTGGTGGACAGTAAATTATTTGCTGTCCATAGTTGGGATCTCTTGCATTGATTCGGTAAGCCGATGCAATGAGTTCACCAAAGCTTTGGCGCTGGCGATGTCGGGTAGGCCCGTGCCGCAAGCGATTTGTTCTGGGATATGCGCTAGTTCATTGCGTAGATTGTTGCCCTGCTCGGTGAGTAGAACGTTGACTACGCGAGTGTCTGTCTCGCTGCGTTGACGCTTGATGAATTCTTTGCTTTCCAGTCGGCGTAACAGCGGGGAGAGCGTTCCGGAATCCAGCTGGAGCATCTCACCGATTTCTCGTACCGGCTGCGATCCTTCATTCCAGAGGATCACTAGGACCAGGTACTGGGTGTAGGTCAGTTTCCACGGAGCTAGCAGCTCGGTGTAGGCCCTGGTGGTAGCTCGGGTTGCCGAGTACAGGGAGAAACAAACCATTTCATCAACTATCGCCATGCATTAATCATTGCACGTAATTAGATTGTGCACAACTTAAATTTGTGGTGAAGTGCTTCACGCGGTCATGATGTCCACGCTGAGCAATTGGCGGAGACTCTGAAGATGAAAAACGGCGGACCAGACACCGTTAGTTTGGTGTCTTGTCCGCCGCCTAGTCGAGGCCGAGATTAATCTTCAGAAGCCTTAGGGGACTTATTGATCATCTCTTCAATCGTCCGTCGTTCGCGACGTGTGCTCGGGATCTGGCCGGTCATGGGATGAACCACTGGATCATTCGAGACAGGAGCCTTAGAAGTCTTACTTTCGACTTTGTCAGTTAGGTCGGTTTCTGACTTTTCAGGCTTCTCGCCTTGAACCGTCGACTCACTGGCCGGGGCAGTGATCTTTGCGGTGGCCGAATTCATCGCCAGAGCAAGATCAGCGGAATCGGTCTGTTGTTGTGAGGAGTGCTTGCGATTGGCACGACGTGCCGCACGCTTTTCCTTACGGGACTCAACCAATCGGTAGAGTACGGGGACCAGGATCAAGGTCAGCAAGGTAGAGGTCACCAGGCCACCGATCACCACGACAGCCAGAGGCTGTGAGATGAAGCCTGACTGTCCGGTCAGTCCAAGACCCATTGGAATCAGCGCAAAAATGGTGGCCAATGCGGTCATCAGAATCGGACGCAAACGTTGACGCGCACCATGGGTGATGGCGTCTTCTAGGCTCATGGCCGCACGCTCAGCGGAAGGCTGACGATATTGGTTGATCAAGTCGATCAGCACAATCGCGTTAGTGACCACAATGCCCACCAGCATCAACATACCAATCAGCGACGGCAGACCCAGCGGGATGCCCGAGATCAGCAGTAGACCGACGGCGCCGGTGGCAGCAAATGGAATGGATACCAGAAGCACCAGTGGCTGAATCAATGACTTAAAGGTGGCCACCATGATGACGTAAACGATGGCTACAGCAGCCAGCAATGCGAGGTAGAGCTGGTTGAACGAGTCTGCCTGCTCGGTGGCAGCGCCACCAATTTCTGCGCTGGCACCTTCTGGAAGATCGACCGAATCAAGCTTGGTCGTGACTTCCTTGGAAACCTTACCCAGCATGTTTTCATCCGGGGTCAGCGTCACCGTAGCGATGCGCTCACCGTTAGAGGTGGTGACCTGCTGGACTACCTTGGTGCGATCAACCTTGGCCAGATCCTGCAGCTTCTTCGGACCAGTTGCAGTAGGGATCTGCAGGTCGCGGAGCTTCTGTACGCTATCGAGCTTGAGCCCCTCACCAATCTGGACAGTCAGGTCGGTGTAATCAAGGCGAAGCTTGCCGGCTGGAACAGGGGAGACCTGGCCAGCGACCATTCCGGCCAGCTGGGATTCGGTCAGACCCGCTGCTGCGGCCTTATCTGCATCGATGTCGATGGATACCTGCTCACGTTCAGCCGAGAGGTTGTCGGTAATACCGGAGACATGCGCGGTGTCCTCAAGCGCCTCACGCATAGTCGCTGTGGCTTCCCGCAAGCTGTCTTCATTAGGAGCTTTGATCTCCACAGTGACGTCACTTGAGGTCATAGCCGAAGAATTGGAACCGTAGGTGACGGTCATGTCCTTGGACAGATCAAGGGAATCAACTTGCTCGTGGATCGTATCGGTCAGCTTTTCCTGATCTGCGTCCTTATCGGTAATGACGGTAAAGCTTGCGGTGTCTGAACCGGAAGCAAACATGGCCGCCATGCCGCTGGCGGTACCGACGGTCATCTGAACGTCTTCTACACCATCAATGTCGCCAAGCTTAGACTCAATCTTCTTGGCTTCATTAGTGGTTGTATTCAACGCGGTACCCGAAGGCATAGTGGCCTTGACCGTGATGGAGTTTTCGCCGGTAGAACCCAGCAGGTTGGTGTTCAGCAACGGGGTCATGGCTACGGTGCCAGCCAAGATCAGCACTGAGGCCAACAAGGTGATGACCGGGTGCTTCTGGGTAGATTTCAGCACTGGCTGATAAGCCCGCTGCATCCACGACTTATCTTCAGCAACGTGAACCGTGCGCGCCTTGGTGGTCCCTGGACGGTGCGGTAAGAACCAGTAGGCCAAAACCGGAACGATAGTCAAAGAGACCAGAAGTGAAGCGAGCAGTGCGATGGTCATGGTTAGCGCGAACGGGCTGAACAGTTCACCAGCCATACCGCCAACCATTGCGATAGGTAGGAAGACTGCCACCGTGGTCAGCGTTGCAGCCGTGATAGCACCGGCAACTTCCTTGACCGCTAGCAAGATGGACTGCGCCTTGGATTCACCAAAGCCAAGGTGTCGTTTGATGTTTTCAATGACCACAATCGAGTCATCAACCACACGGCCAATGGAGATGGTCAGTGCGCCCAAGGTGAGCATGTTCAGGGTGTAGCCAAAGACGTTCATTCCAATGAAGGTCATCATCAGCGACAGTGGAATCGAGATTGCGGTGACCAAGGTGGAACGCACTGAGAACAGGAAGATCAAGATAATGATGACCGCAAAACCAAGGCCCAGCGCACCTTCGATAGCCAAGTGGCTGATCGAGTCTTCAATAAATGGTGCCTGATCAAAGATCGTGGTCATAGTGGCCTTGTGGCCCAGCTCGGACTGAAGGTCCTCAACCATGTCAGCAACCGCGTGGGAGATGGCAACGGTATCGCCATCTGGGGTTTTGGTCACCGAGATGGAAAGAGTTTCTGCACCGTTGGTGCGGGTGATGCTGGTTGCTTCATCGGCCTTGACCGAAACATCTGCAACGTCCTTGAGCAGGGCTGGTCCATTATCCGTAACGATCGGGATGTTCTTGATAGCATCCAAATTATCCGGGGTTGAGCCGGCAATAACGGGCAACTGGAGACCGTCCACGTTCATATTGCCCACCGGAATTGGTGAGCCGGCGTTCTCGATGCCGTCCTTCAAATCGGAGACGGTCAGCCCGGCACGGGACATCTCAGCGTTTTTCGGTTTCACCGCAATGTGCTGGGTCGCACCACCAGAAACTGAGGCTTCACGGACTCCGTCAATCTTCTGTAGCTTGGGAAGTGCAATTCGCTTAACGTCGTCATTGAGCGACTCCAAGGACTCATCCGAGGAGACAGCAAGCATCAGTACCGGAAGATCTGCGATGGAGCCGGCCAGCGCTGTTGGCTCAACGTCATCAGGTAATTGGGACTTGGCGTTAGAGATCGCGCGGTCTACTTGAGAACGGGCACGATCCATATCGGTGCCGTACGCAAAGGTTAACGCAATGCGGGTGAATCCGGCCTGCGAGGTAGCGCTGGAAGATTCAAGACCCTCAACAGCCTGCAACGCCGTTTCAAGCGGAGCGGCAACCTGCTCATCGATGACATCAGGACTTGAACCTGTTTGGGTAGCCATGACGGAGATCTGCGGGAACTCCATGGAGGGGATTAGTTCCTGTTTTAGTGATCCCATGGAGATCACACCAAAGATGGCGGCGAAGACCGTAATTAGCGCAATGAGCGCTCGGTTCTTCAATGACAAGGTGGCCAAGCGTTGCATGCGGGTGTAGTCCTAGCTAGGTCGCAGTACGGATGAAGTGCTTGGAACCAATTCTAGTTTGTTGTGCATGCGCAACTGTCCACTAAAGAGTTAAAACGGTAAAGATCATCCGTGAGGAGTAGTGGCACAAACAAACCCCTCGCGGACTGTTGTCCGCAAGGGGTTTGTAAGTTCTTCAAGTGCGCGGGTTAGGCACGGACGTTGCCACCAGAAACGGCCGCAAATTTGTCGATTATTTCCAATTCTTCGGTGGAGAACTCAAGATTATTGACCGCAGCCAACGAGTCTTCCAACTGCTTCACGCTCGATGCACCAACCAAGGCGGAGGTCACTGGCGTGCCAAGTGGCTGGTCGCGCAGCAACCACGCGATAGCCATCTGGGCCAACGACTGCCCGCGCTTGGCAGCAATATCGTTGAGCCCGCGGATACGGTCCAGGATCTCGTCGGTGATTGCCGACTCGGAGAGGAATCGTCCCTTGGTGGCGCGCGAGTTTTCCGGGATTCCATTCAGGTACCGGTTGGTCAGCAAACCCTGGGCCAATGGCGAGAAGGCAATAGACCCAGCACCTACCTGCTCCAAGGCTTGGAAGACGTTAGGGTTCTCTGCTTCGGTCCAGCGGTTAAACATTGAGTAGCTTGGCTGATGAATGAGTAGTGGAGTGCCAAGTTCCTTGAGGATTCGTGCTGCCTCCAGTGTCTGGGCAGGGGAGTACGAGGAGATACCTGCGTACAGTGCCTTGCCTGAACGGACTGCTTGATCCAGTGCGCCCATGGTTTCTTCCATAGGTGTCTCAGGATCTGGGCGGTGGCTGTAGAAAATATCTACGTAGTCTAGGCCCATGCGTTCGAGGGACTGGTCAAGGCTGGACAGCAAATACTTGCGGGAGCCGCCATCACCGTAGGGGCCAGGCCACATGCGGTGACCGGCCTTGGAGGAGATGACCAATTCGTCGCGGTAAGGCTTGAAGTCTTGGGCCAGGTGGCGACCGAAGTTCTTTTCAGCGGTACCATCCGGTGGACCGTAGTTATTGGCCAGATCAAAGTGTGTGACACCTAGATCAAAGGCACGGCGCAGGATTGCGCCCTGCTCGTCAAAGCGTTTGTCATCGCCAAAGTTATGCCACAGTCCCAACGAAATAACGGGAAGCTTCAGACCGCTACGTCCAACGCGGCGGTAGGGCATGGAGTCGTAACGGTTTCCCGCTGCGGTATAGGTCATTGGTACCTTTCAGCATTCCGCGCGGGGTTGGCCGGCGCAGGAAATTTTGAGACTAAAAACAGTTAGTGTGAAGTAGACAACCTTTTTGAGGATACAGGAATTGTGATCTGTGGTTCTTGGTGTGGCCCGTGTGGAATTAAATTGTTCGGAGCAAGAAGTTCTATGGAATGAGGGATGCTTCCAATGTCGGTCATAGACGAGCGTTTCGGGTTGGCAGACCGCCAGGTCGAGTCTTTTCGGTACCGAATGAGTTACCTGACGATTCTTGGTATCTAGATCTATACCGTGCCGTGGTTAGGGAATGAATAGCTTCAGCCCAAAGAGTCGCTTTTATGAAAATTTGATACTTTCTGGTGGTTGCAAGATTTCTAGGAAAAGTATTATGCCTGCTTTACGTCAACGTTCTAATGAAGTTTCTGTTCAGTAACAATTAGAGCCGTAAACTTATTTGTCTGAATTTCTCTAAAATGTCGGAAGCTGGACGTACGCTTGGGGCTACTTGGTGGGGATTGATTGGGGCCATCAAGTTCACTCTCAAATCAGTTCCTAGGAGGACAAGTTGTCCACTCGTTTTAATCCACCGCCAGCCTGGCGGCCTTACCTTCCGCACGATTTTGTCCCTGGTGTCCAATGGACCCCAGAGCCTTCTTGGGGCGCTCCGCCAGCCGGATGGCCTCTGTGGGTTGACATGAATACCGGAGCTGCTGCTGAACCGCCGATCGAGTATTCGCAGAACCCGTTCCTGTTCATGTCTGTAGTGCCGGATTGGGGAGCAACAAATAGCGCTTCACTTGGTTCCTCGCCGCTTGGGTTGCCTGTGTCTTCCGCCAAGAAGCGCCTTGGGCGAGGAAAGAAAATTGGCCTCGGCGTTCTAGGGGGAATCGTTGCCATTGTTGTCATCGCTGCGCTTAGTGGTGGGGGCGAAGACGGGGGTGGTGACCCGGTAGTTGCAAGTCCAAGCGCCAATGTTGCTGCAAGCGCCTCGAATATCGCGCTGGCCGAGGAACCGTTGGCAAGTGCCTCTGCTTTTTCTGAAGCTGACGAAAGCTCTAAAGAAGCGGCGGAGGAACAGGCCAAGGAAGAAAAAGCTGCGGCAAGTTCAGCGGCCGCTGCCGAAGAGAAAGAAAAGGCCGCGGCGGAAGAAAAAGCAAAGGCTGAGGAAGAAAAGAAAGCTGAAGCTAGCGCCAAGGCTAAGGAGGAAGCGGAAGCTTCGGCGGAAGCGGAAGAAGAAGCTGGGACACTTAGCCAGCAAAATGCGCTGAATAAAGCTGCTGATTATTTGGAATATACCGCTTTTTCAAAGACTGGTCTCGCTGGACAGCTTGAATTTGAGGGTTTTTCAAAATCCGAAGCTGCTTGGGCGGTTGAACGCGTCACTGTTGATTGGAACGAACAGGCCGCGTTGAAAGCTGCCAGTTACTTGGAATATACGTCATTCTCAAAGTCAGCGCTGGTCAAACAGCTGGAATTAGAAGGCTTCACCCAGAAGCAGGCGGCATATGGGGTAAGCACAACGGGTCTGTAGCTACGATGCTGAGTGACTATCATTTTTGTGATGGCTGAGAGGCAAGTCTCGAGCTTTGTTGCTGGTGTCTAGTTGCTCATGGTGTGGTTAACGTAAAAAGGTCCGTCCACCAATTGGTGGACGGACCTTTGAACGTAGAACTAGATTAGTCCCAGAGTCTTATCGGTAGCAGCCTTAACCTCAGCGTAGAGCGCTGGGTTTTCATTCAGCTTCTGACCGTAAGAAGGAATCATGTCCTTGAGCTTCGACTCCCAGCCGGCGAACTGCTTAGGGAAGCAGCGCGAGAGCAGGCCAACCATGATTGGGGTTGCGGTCGAAGCACCAGGCGAAGCGCCGAGCAGACCGGAAATGGAGCCGTCCGAAGAAGTGATGACCTCGGTTCCGAACTGAAGTACACCGCCCTTCTTGGCATCCTTCTTGATGACCTGTACACGCTGACCGGCGGTGATCAATTCCCACTTGGAACCATCGGCACCAGGGAAGTACTCGGTCAGCGCCTCGTCCTTCTTAGCGCGGGACTTGAGAACTTCCTTGATCAGGTAAGTAGTCAGATCTAGGTTGTCCTTGCCAACAGCCAACATCGGAATGAGGTTGTGTGGGCGCAGCGACAGTGGAAGATCAAGCTGGCTGGTGGACTTCAAGAAGTTCATCGAGAATCCAGCGTAAGGGCCGAACATCAGCGAGCGCTTGCCATCAACAAAGCGGGTGTCCAAGTGTGGAACCGACATTGGAGGAGCGCCAACCGAAGCCTGGCCGTAAACCTTAGCATTGTGCTGGTTCACGATGGTCTCATCGGTGCAACGCAAGAACTGACCGGAGACTGGGAAGCCACCGAAGCCCTTGATTTCATCAATGCCTGACTTCTGCAGCAGTGGCAGTGCGCCGCCACCTGCGCCAACAAAGACGAACTTTGCCTTGACGTTCTTTACTGTGCCGGAGGCCTTGTCCTTGACGGTCAGTTCCCAACCAGCACCGGAGCGCTTGAGGTTCTGAACCTTGTGACCGTAGTTCACCGAAGCACCAGCGGCGCTCAGCGAGTTGGTCAAATCTGCGGTGAGGCGACCGAAGTCAACGTCGGTACCCGATGTTACGCGTGAAGCTGCAACCTTCTGCGAAGCGTCGCGACCCTGAGCAACGAGTGGAGTCCACTGATTGATGGTGTCTAGGTCGTTGGTGATTTCAAGTTCCTCAAACAGAGCGTTGGGCTTCAGTGCCTCGTAACGGGTCTGCAGGTACTTGGAGTGGTCCTCGCCGATAACAAACGACATATGAGGAAGCGGGTTGATGAAGCTGTTGTCAGCAACGCGCTTGTTGTCCACGGCCCAGGAGAAGAACTGGCGGGACATCTGGAACTGTTCGTTGATGCCAATAGCCTTGGCTGGATCAACCGAACCGTCAGCAGAAGCTGCGGTGTAGTTCAACTCGCACAGGGCCGAGTGGCCGGTACCAGCGTTGTTCCAAGGGGAGGATGACTCCAACCCCGCCTTGTCTAGGTTCTCAAAGAGACCAATAGACCAGGTTGGTTCCAGCTGGTTGATCATGGTGCCAAGAGTGGCACTCATGATGCCGGCACCGATTAGTACTACGTCAAAAGATTCGGTTGACGTTTCAGAAGGCACGAGGATCTCCATCGACAGTGATACTTTGCTCTATCCCAGAGTAGACCTAACCACCCTTGGGTTAGAAATCGTTAACTGGGTTAATGCTGATTAACCCTTTAGGGCTGGTGAATTAGTCATCTGCACATCGGCGTAGCATTCGTTGAGCATCGGCGATGGGGGATAGAAGGTGACGTTTCCGTTGAACGCCAAGGCTGAGATTGGGAAGACCAGTGGCAACAAGGGTAGATCCTCATCCAATGTCTTCAGAATGCTTGCGTAGGCATTAGTGCGTTCTTCTCCCGAAGGAATGGAACGAGCAAGCAAGATTTGTGAGTCAAGTAACGCTGACTTGTATCCGAACTCATTAGCTTTATTTGCCAATATTCCGGAGAAGAAGTCATCTGCTGAGCGGTAGCCTCCGGAGAACCCGAGTAGGTGCAGCCCGTTAAATTCACTTGATTGCACGGTTTTCACATAGCCATCGGTCCACGCGATAGGACGAGGCTTGATACGAATGCCTACCTTGGCTAGGTCCTCTGAGATCTGAGCAAAGGTACGTTCAGGAAGTGGGAGATAGTTGCGCGATACCCGTAGTGGGTAGGCAAACTCAATTTCTTCTCCCTTGTAGTTGATCTCATCCAGAAGTGCCTTGGCCTTGGACTCATCATGACTCGGCGTATTTTCTGGACTGGGAATGTTCAGCGCTGGCGGCAAAATGGTGGCCGCGTACTTTGATCCCTGAATGAATAGTTTGTCAGCCAGTGAAGTCCTGTTAGTTGCATGGGCAATGGCCTTGCGGAACTCAGGCTTTGCTAGCCACTTGTTGCGCTGATCCATGCCGAGGTACAGCACGGAGAATGGGTCACGCTGAACAACTACCTTTGCATTGCGTACCAAGGTGCGCATGGTGTCAACGGAGACCATATCGAATCCATCAACTTCTTCGGCCAGCAAGGCGCCCTCCCGGTTATACGGGGAAGGTATGGAAGAAATGAGAACTACTTCTGGGTGTTGCTTATTGTCTGTGAGCCGCTTCTGATTCCAGTAGTCAGCAAAGATCTCGAGACGAACAACAACCTTGTCCAAAGAAACAAACTTATAGGGACCGGTGCCGACCGGTGCGGTAGCCAAAGATTCGGCAGGGTTATCTTCTGGTCCACCGGTCAGGCCGCTAGGTGCAGCAATGGCCATTCCTGGAAGAGTGAATGCCTCAATAAGATCTGGCAGGCGGCGGCGCAAACGTAGAGTGACTTCGTATTTGTCGGTGGCTTCCACCGACCTGAAGTAGCTTGCGCTCCCACCCTTTGACTTACCAGTAAAGAGGTTGGTGGTGAATTGCTTTTGCAGCTCCGTTAGCTGTTGAACACGTTCTTGCTGTGTGGCCAGTTGTTCTGCCGAAGCGGATTCGCCGTCCTTGACCTCCGGCTCAAGATCGTCGGCCTTAGGGAGCTTGGGAATGTCACAGTCGTAGTGGAAAACGTCAAAGAAACCCTGCGTCGACGAGGCGGTTTGGGAGCTGGACAGGGATTCCCAACGTTTGAAGTTGGCAATAACGCCGGCTGCAATCAGCTCGGTGCCGTCGTGAAAGAGCACACCTTCACGCAATTTGAAGACGTAAGTTAGTCCGTCTGTACTTTCACTCCAAGACTCTGCCAGTCCTGGAATTGCGCCACCGGTATCCAGATCAATATTAACGAGCGTCTCGTACACCTGACGAGTGACGCGGAACGACTCATTGTCGGCAACCACGGCTGGATCTAACTTGATCGGCGGAGCCGAGGCGGACAGGCGTAGGGTCCGGGGAATCGGGGTGCTTGAGGCAGAAGCATTGGAAGACGGATCGGCTTGAGTGCCAGATTTTCCAGTGCAGGCGGCCAATGCCAGAGCGGTTGTCGCCAAAGTACCGGTCAGCATTGCGCGTCGAGATACGAGACTTAGTGGCAAATCGGGCACTGGGATGGCTCATCTTCCTTTAGCAAGCAACGTTCTATGCCGCACGCACCAATAACAATGGTGGACTAACGGTATTTATCAAAGATAGCGCACCATCGCTATAGCCCCGGGGCTAAAACTCCCGGGGCGGATAAGTGTCACCTAATTGTTAGCTGCGGTGCACAACATTCTCGCCAAGATCTCCCTCGGACCATTGAACTAGCTGTCGCTTGAGGAGCTTGACCACACGCGGGAAGAAGGCTGCAGTATTTCCGCCGTTGTGGGGAATGATCAGCGCGTTGGGATGCTGCCACAAGGGGTGATCTTTAGGCAGTGGCTCCGGGTCGAACACATCCGAGGCAACGTTGAGGCGTCCAGAGGCGACTTCTTTAACCAAAGCATCGGTATCAACCACCGGTCCGCGAGCAACATTCACGATCGTTGCGCCGTCGGGCAGCTGCGCCAAGAGCTCAGCGTCAACAAGATGATGGGTGGAATCGGTGAGCGGCACAATCAAGATCAGTACTTCTATATCTGCAGCGTGCTGGGAAAGTTCGTTGGTGGAAAGGATTTCGCCGTGCTCATCTGCACGAGCTGTTGAACCAAAGCGCAGCAGGTTTACCTCAAAAGGTTCCAGACGCTTGCGAATTTCTTCACCGATTCCGCCAACACCTACCAGTCCTACGGTTCGATCAGCCAGACCAGGCCACTGCTGCGGGTTCCAGCGGCCGTCCTGCTGGTCTCGAACTGCCTGCGGGAATCCACGCAGGGACGCAATAGCCAGACCGATGGCCATCTCTGCAGTTGATGCTGCGTGGACTCCGGCTGCTGTGTTGATGTTTGCCCGGTCTCCAATCAGATCCACTAAGCCGTCAAAGCCGGTGGTCTGGGTCTGAACAATCTTCAAGTTAGGTGCCTTGCGGATGTTGTTCAGGGCGGCTGGGTTAGCCATATAAGGCATGACCGCAATTTCAATCTCGTCTAGGGGAGTCTGCGGGTCGTTGACCAGATCCCACAGCACTGGTTTGAGATTCTCGGGGAATGAGCCCACCGCATCAATCAAATCTTGGGAAGGGAAAGAAATTGTTTGTTGTCCACTCATGGATTCACTGTACAAACCGAAGCGATCCTATGGAAGTAACGCCTAGTCATATCCTGTAATGAAGGTCACCGGTCCGCGGTGGGTATCGAATTTGCGCTGGGGGATAAAGCTGGTAAAGTTTTATCTCGTTGCGAAAGCGCGGAGCCCAAAAGCTTCTAGAACATCGCAGCGGGCGCCTCTAGCTCAATTGGCAGAGCAAATGACTCTTAATCATTAGGTTTCGGGTTCAAGTCCCGAGGGGCGCACCAACATATTGATCGTTTCGATGAGCAATATGTTCACAAAAGAATAAAACGCGCCTCTAGCTCAATTGGCAGAGCAAATGACTCTTAATCATTAGGTTTCGGGTTCAAGTCCCGAGGGGCGCACCAAAGAAAATAGGTCAGACTTCGGTCTGGCCTATTTTTGTTTTCCCGGATTCTCGGGACCTAAATTCAAATTGCGTTCCTTCTGCCTGTAGGCCCGTGTTCTACGTGGCAACCACAAGGCACGGAAGGTAATGTGAGGCGCTGCATAGACAATATGGTGTGGCGTGAGTTACTTGGTGCTCAGTTGGCCTATCGTAAATCATGGGTTGACTAGTAGCTACGCGCTCATTAGCGGCAGATTGACCGGGTTTTGTTTTTTGGTCGGTTACTGCTTATGATTATCTACGTTGCAAAGACAACTTCTTCAAAAGAACTAGTCAGAGCGATATGCGCCTCTAGCTCAATTGGTAGAGCAAATGACTCTTAATCATTAGGTTTCGGGTTCAAGTCCCGAGGGGCGCACAGTAAATCCGATCTGATTCATCAGGTCGGATTTTTTGTATACCGCGAAGAAAAGAGGTCCAGTAATGAGCACTTCCGAAACAACCGCACGCCTTGCCGTTGGCGATAAGGCTCCAGAATTTACCCTGACTGACGCAGCGGGTAACTCGTTGTCCTTATCTGATTACCGCGGTAAGAAAACCATCGTATATTTCTACCCGGCAGCTTCCACTCCAGGCTGCACTAAGCAGGCCTGCGACTTCCGTGACTCGATTGAGTCTTTGAAGTCTCTGGGCTACCAAGTTCTGGGTATCTCTCCGGACAAGGTTTCAAAGCTGGAAAAGTTCGTCGCAAACGAATCCCTAAACTTCCCAACACTCTCTGATGAGGATCACGCGGTGGCCGAGGCCTACGGCGCGTGGGGTGAAAAGAAGAACTACGGACGTGTCTACGAGGGGCTGATTCGCTCAACCATCGTTGTGGATGAAGAGGGCAATGTGGCACTCGCGCAGTACAACGTGCGTGCTGCAGGTCACGTTGCTAAGCTCCGTCGTGACTTGGGGATTGACCCAAAGTAGGCCGCGTGACCCGCCGATTTCGTATCGGTGAAAACTTCCGCTACACTGATTGAGGTCGCCTTCGAGGATTTCGATTCTCGGTGTAGCGCTAGCGAGTATGGCGGAATTGGTAGACGCGCTGGATTTAGGTTCCAGTGTCTTCGGACGTGAGAGTTCAAGTCTCTCTACTCGCACCTGATAACCCTGCGGTCTGAGCAATCGGACCGCAGGGTTTTTTGTCTGCTTCATGGCAAGCCAGTGAAGCGTAGTATCAAAGGATCATAGGCAGCGAATAATCGTGCTGCTGGGCCGGGCAAGGGCGTAGGGGAGGGTGTTATGGCAGTAGAGCGGTTGCCCACAACCTATGGGCTTGTAGAATCGGATCCAGAACAGTTATTGATTGACCGGCGGGGCATTTCCCCTTCTGATCTGGCGCAGATCGAGCGGATCATGGCCGAGATGGGCCGAATGCGGCAGGTTGAGCGCAAGATCATGCGCAGCTCGCAGCGCTATATGCAATTGAATGAGACCGACATGCGTGCGCTTCGGCAATTGATCGCCGCAAAGAATGTGGGCAGGGTTACTACACCCACTGATTTGCGCGCTTATCTCGGGATCTCCAGCGCGTCCGTGACGAAAATGATCGACCGGCTTGAAGCCCATGGGCATGTTCGGCGCAGCCAGCATCCGACGGACCGCCGGTCGCAGTGCATCGAAGTCACCGAGCAGGCACATCTGGCTGCGCGCGAGCAGATGGGGCGGCATCATGCCAAGCGCTTTGAGGTGGCCTATTCTCTGACCCCTGAAGAACGCGAGGTCGTGATCCGTTTCCTGGCCGAGACCTCCGATGCCCTGGACAGCAGCCTGGAGCAGTCAAACCCCACGCGTTCCTAGTCGCGCCTAGTCCCGGAAACCGCGCGGTGCCTGTTCTGCGTCCTTCGCGATGTTGGCGATTGTCGCCGGGAAAATGACCCCGTGAAACGGGTAGACCGCCCACCAGTAGCAGCGTCCCCAGAGGCCGCGGGGAAAGAAGACCGCACGCTGGATGAGCTCAGAGTTTCCGTTGGCTTGCTGGCCGATGGAGTATTCAAGCCAGGCCTGTCCCGGAACGCGCATTTCCGCTCGTAAGCGCAACAGGCGGTCCTTCTCCAGCGCCTCGACCCGCCACCAGTCAACTACATCGCCTAGGGCCAGGGTGCTGTGCGAGCGCCGGCCTCGACGTGACCCCACGCCGCCGGCTAGTTTATCCATCAGGCCGCGCAGCCTCCAGAGACTTGGGAATGCGAAGTATGGCGAATCACCGCCGAGTCGCTGCACCACCTGGAAGAGTGCCTGCGGGGTGGCTGCCGTGCTGATCCTGCGCGTATCGGTATAGCTTTTGCGCCCAGCCCATTGTGGATCCGAGGGCAGCGGCTCGGCCGGAGCTGAAATCGGATGGGCTGTCGCCCAGGTGGTTTCCACCGCGTCCGCATGAATCTTTTCCAAGGCCAAGTGCACCGATTTGGGGTAGTCGCACAAGCCCTGCGCAGGCGGCGCAATGAGATCGTCAATTTTTCGCGATTGCATAACGCAGTCGTGCTGCAAGGACTGGACGAGCGCGGTAGCCAAAGTGCGGGGCAGGGGCGTGACCAGATTGACCCAATGCGAGGCCAACCGCGGGGTCAGCAGCGGAAGCGCCCAGATCCTCGGTTCGCGTAGCCCGGCCACGCGGGCATAGATTTGCATCAGCTGGGCGTAGCTGTAGGCTCGCGGTCCACCGATGTCGTAGGCGCCTTGGACGGGCGCTCCCAGTTCGGCTGCGGCCACGAGATAATGCAGGGCATCGCGAATGGCTATGGGCTGGACCTTGTTGCGCACCCACCGTGGTGCCGGCATCACCGGCAGTACATCGCTCAGGTGCCGGATCATCTCGAAACTGGCGGATCCCGAGCCGATCACCAGTCCGGCCTGCAGGATCAGCGTGTTCACCGAAGCGGACAGGATCTCTCCTACGGCAACACGGGATTCCAAGTGCTCGCTGAGTTCTCCCGAAGGGTGCAGCCCGGAAAGGTAGACGACTTGGCCAACACCTTGCTGCAGTGCCGCCTGGGCCATGACAAAAGCGCAATTTTTCTCCTGTTCGGCGAAATTGCGGCTTCCGGACATGGAATGCACCAGGTAATAGACGACGTCGGCACCGGAGCAGAGCTGGGAAACGGCCTCAAGGTCCGCGAGGTCTCCTTCGATGATGTCCACCTCGGCATGCCAGGGAACGTCGCGCAAACGCTGGGCATCGCGGGTGAAGACCTTGACCTGGTGCCCTTGGCGCAGCAGCCGCGGGACCAGCCGGCCTCCGATGTATCCGGTGGCACCGGTGACGGCGATCATGCTCATCGGGAGCCCTCCTTTGAACTCGATGTGCGGTGCCAGGCGATTGCGCTGGCTCCAATCAGGACTGCTGCCGCGCAGCCGAGTGCGGTGATGCCAACCAGATTCGATGCGTTGGCCCCGCCCAGGCGCCCAACGCCGATCCATAGCAGACCCCAGCAGATAGCTGCTGGAGCAAAGATGTTGCGCGCATAGAAGCTGATGGTCAGAGCAATCAGGACGGCAACAATCAAAAGCGCGACGGCCAGCTTGGGAGCCCACGCAGCATCGACGCCGAAGCCCAGCGACAACAGCCATGCCGCGGTATTGGCTATGCTGGCAACGCTTACCCATCCCAGGTAGAGGCCGAAGGTCAGCCACATGATCCAGTATTCCAGCCCCGATGATGGCGTGCCGGCACCCATGATTGCCATCATCCACGCCAGGACGGCGACGAGGCCGAAAATAATGGCAACACTGAGTCCCAACCAGCCAAGTTGCACCACGCTGATCCAAGCCGCATTGAGCAATGCCGAGAGCACGGCCGGAGTTCGCAGGGTCGCTGCCCAGGAAGAGCGCCGGCCCGATGCAGTGAGCTGGAAAATGCCGTAGACCGCCAATCCGGCGTAGATCACGCTCCAGATCGAAAATGCCGGTCCTGCCGGCGCCAGCAGTGTCGCATCAGCGCTGAGGTAGCCTCCGGCCACCTGCTGGACCGGAGTGCCGCCCAGTGCTCCGCTGCCGATGAAGGATACGACGATGGCCGTGGCCAGCGAGATTGCCGTGACCACCGACCAGGTCCATCGCGGTTCGGCAACAGGGCTGACGCCCGGCTGCAGTGCGGGTTGGTGTGAGGGTCTCATGCGTTGCTCCTAGGATCGTGGAATCTTTTTGCGGATGCGGCTGGACAAACCTATCTCTACAAAACTATATTATTAAAACATCATGTATCTAGATAAGCTAAATATCAACATAGCGAGATAAAAAATCATGGCAAGTGCACCTCCCTTCCGTACTTCGGAACTTTTCCGCTCTCTGATCTCACTTCAGCGAGCGCATGCACTGCGCGAAGTTCGATTACGCGCTGGCCTGAATCTGAACGACACGGATCTCAAAGCGCTGAACCTCATCCGCAGCTTGAGCGCACCCGGACCCGGCGAGCTGGCTAAGGAGCTGGGCGTTTCTACGGCCGGCATCACCGCGGTGTTAGATCGGCTCGAGGTACGCCAAGTGATCGCGCGCCGGGAACACCCCACGGACCGGAGGCGCACTGTGATCCATGCAGGCCCTGCCTTTCCCGAGGCAACCGGCGAGGCGCTGGCGATCCTGCGCAGCCTGCACAGGTTCTGTGCGCAGCTCGATGCTCCCTCCCGACAAGCGCTGCGCACGCTGCTCGCGGAAATCCTCCTATCGCTGCAGGCCGCCAGCACTGGGCAAGACGATAATTCCACCCCACCAGATCACCGGAGCAGTGAACTATGACAACGCATGCCAGTACCGATCAATCTTCGCCGGCCGGCCCGCGCACGATGACCGGCGAGAAGGGGTTCATCGACGAAGTCACCCGGGCGGCCATCAGCGATCGCCTCGAGCAGATCGGGTTGCAGGCTCAGCAGCGCAGTGCGGCGTATTCCGCGCAGGCCGCCGTGCTGTGGTCGCAGATCACCGCCCGCCTGTCCACAGGCAAGCTGATGCGCCCGGCCTTGGTCATGCTCGGCTACCGCGCTTTCTCGGGCTGCAATGAGGTCCGTGCCATCGATTTGGGTTGCGCCTTCGAGCTGCTACACAGTGCGCTGCTGATCCACGACGATGTGGTGGACAAGGACTTCGTGCGCCGCGCAGAGCCAACCATCTCGGCGCTGTACCGCGATCAAGCTCTAACCGTCGGGCGCAGCCAGGCCGAAGCGGAGCATGCCGGGAATTCGGTGGGGATCATCGCCGGTGACCTGCTGATCAGCGAGGCGATCAAGCTCGCCGCACGGGCCGCCGCTGGCACCGACAGCGAGTCCGTCGTGGAGCAGGCCTTCTTCCAGGCAATCGAGCAGGCCGGGGCAGGGGAACTGGAGGATCTGCTCTACTCCCTGGGTTCGGCCCCGGCGACCACCAGCGAAGTGCTGCGCATGGAGCAGCTAAAAACCGCATCGTACTCCTTCCAGTTGCCGCTGCAAGCGGGGGCGCTCTTGGCAGGTGCAACCATGGGCCAAGCCGAAAACATCGGCACCGTCGGCTGCCAGCTGGGGGTGGCGTACCAGGTCATCGACGATGTGCTTGGAACCTTCGGGGATCCTTCGTGCACCGGCAAATCCGTGGAGTCCGACCTGCGCGAATTCAAGAGCACGATCCTGCTGGCCCTGGCCGCCGAACAGCCTGAATTTGCCCAGATGCTCAATGGCCTCCGCTCCGGTCACGTGTCAGTCGGGCAGATCCGCCAAGAGCTGGTCGACCAGGGGACGGAGCAATTCGCCCGGCATCTGGCCCAAGCACTGTGCAGCCGCGCCACTGGATCGACGGCATTCCGCGACTTGCCCGAGGAGGCCCAGCAGCTGCTGCGCACCTGCAGCCACCTCATCCTGGAGCGACGCCGATGAACGCCATAAAACCGCGGGAGCTCAACCCGCGCACCCCTGCCCTGCACTTGTATTCCCGCACGGCACAACGCAGCGCGCAGGTGCTGCTTCGCCAGTACTCCACCTCCTTCTCGCTGGCCTGCCGGATGCTCGACACAGCTAGCGCCACCCATATCGCCAATATCTACGCCCTGGTGCGCCTCGCCGATGAAATCGTCGACGGCGTGGCCTTCCAAGCCGGGCTCGATCCGCGCGCGATCGCCGCGTGCCTCGATGATCTGGAAGCGGAAACGGAACGCGCCATGGAACGCGGCTACAGCACCAATCTGGTGGTGCATGCCTTTGCGCTCACCGCTCGTTCCACCAGCATCACGCAGGCGCTGACTGCCCCGTTCTTCGCCTCGATGCGGGCGGACCTGACCACCGGGCAGCACGATGCGCGCAGCCTCGAAGATTATATCTACGGCTCCGCCGAGGTGATCGGGCTGATGTGTCTTCAGGTGTTCCTGGCGATGCCCGGGGCCGTGCCGCTGGACGCGGAGCAAGCGGACCAGGCCAAACGGGCGGCCCGAAGCCTGGGCGCGGCCTTCCAGAAGGTCAATTTCCTGCGCGATTTGATGCAGGACAGCCAGGAGCTGGGACGTGCCTATTTCCCCGGCATCAACCCCGCAGCATTTAGCGAGCAGGAAAAGCAGCGCCTGGTGGCGCAGATCGAGCAGGATCTGGAAACGGCGCGTGCTGGGCTGCCACTGCTGGCGCCCGCCGCGGCGCGTGCGGTGCGCCTGGCCCACGACCTGTTCAGGGAGTTGAACAGGCAGCTGGACAAGGCTCCGGCAAAAATGCTGCTGCGCACCAGAATCTCGGTTTCCCCCGGGCGCAAGGCGATGATCGCGGTGCGGGTGCTGCTGGGCAGGCCGGGAAAGACGCAAACCAGTCACATCATGGAAAGGCGGCACTAGATGGCCAGAGAAATTCGGGACGTGGTAGTCATCGGAGGGGGATTCTCGGGCTTGGCCAGCGCCGGTCTGCTGGCCGCGCGCGGGTGCAATGTCACCTTGCTGGAACAGCACGCCACGGTGGGCGGCCGGTCCGGCCGTATTGAGCGCGCGGGATTCCGCTTCGATACCGGGCCCTCCTGGTATCTCATGCCAGAGGTATTCGAGCATTGGTTCGAGCTCATGGGAACCAGTGTCAGCGCGCAGCTGGAGGTGCGCGAACTGGATATCGGATACCGCACGTTCTTCCAAGGCCGCCCATCTCCGGTGGACGTGGGCACCGCACCGGGCGTCCGCGCGCTCTTCGAATCCCTAGAACCGGGAAGCACTCCAGCGCTTGAGGATTACCTGCGCACCGCTCGCACAGGTTACGAACTGGCCCTGCAGCACTTCCTCTACGATGATTTCAGCTCGCCCCGGTCACTGCTGGACCCTCAGCTGCTGCGTCTGCTCCCACAGCTGGCCGCCTTGTTGGGCTCTAGCCTGGAAAGCTACCTAGCCAAGCGTTTCCAGAGCAATGAAATTCGCCAGTTGCTTGGCTATCCTGCCGTATTCTTGGGCTCCAGCCCGGAGCGCACCCCTGCGCTCTATCAGCTGATGAGCCACCTGGACCTGACAGATGGCGTCAAGTACCCGATGGGCGGCTTCGCTGCGGTGGCCGAGGCTATGGCAAAGGTGGCAACCCAGCATGGAGCCAGCATCACAGTAGGAGCCACCGCCACCGCGATCGAAACCACGCCGGGCAAGAACCCGCGGGTGGCGGCGGTTCACTGGACCGATGCCACAGGGAAGCGGCAACACACCGCGGCCCAGGCGGTGATCGGGGCAGCCGATGTGCGCCATATCGACGGAAGCCTGCTGCCAGGGCACCTCCAAACTCATACGGCCAAGAATTTTGCGCGCCGGGATCCAGGCCCGAGCGCCATTCTGGTGTGTCTGGGCATCACCGGGAAACTGCCAGAACTGGAACATCACAACCTGCTTTTCAGCACGGACTGGAAAGATAATTTCGCGCGCATCCGCGACGGCCGCGAATTGCAGCCGGAAACCAGCATCTACGTCTGCAAGCCCAGCGCCACCGACCCTTTCGTCGCGCCCGCTGATTGCGAGAATCTGTTCATTCTTGTGCCTGCTCCGGCCCTGCCAGAATGGGGAAAAGGAGGCCCTGATGGTCATGGGGATCCCATGGTCGAGCAGATCGCTGACGCCGCCATCGACCAGCTGTCGAGCTGGGCCGGAATCTCGGATCTGCGCCAGCGGATCGTGGTGCGCCAGAGCATCGGGCCGGCGGATTTCGAACAGCAGTATGGCGCCTACCGGGGAGGGGCGTTGGGCCTGGCACATACCCTGGGCCAAAGCGCCATGCTCCGGCCCGGCAACCACAGCAAGAAGGTGCAGGGACTGCATTATGCCGGAAGTACGGTGCGCCCCGGGATTGGCGTTCCGATGTGCTTGATCAGCGGCGAGCTGGCCGCCAAGGCAGTTCTGGGCATCACTGCCCCTGGCCCCTTGCCCGATGAGCGACGAAGCGCCAACAGAAGGGAAGCGGGAACATGATCTATCTGGGTATTCTTCTCGGACTGCTCGGGTGCATGGCGCTATTGGATGCCAAATGGAAGCTCTTTGTCTTCCGCCACCCGCTGCGCGGGCTGGCGGTCCTGGGATTGGGGACGGGATTTTTTGTGTTCTGGGATGTCCTTGCCATCGGGCAAGGGATCTTCCTGCATGAGCCATCGAAGCTGATGACCGGGATCATGGTCGGCGAACAGTTTCCGTTGGAAGAAGTCTTTTTCCTGGTCTTCCTGTGCTATTGCGCGATGATTTTAGTCACCGGAGCGCAAGCGCTGAACCAGGTCCGGGCGCGGCGATGCCGTGCAAGCTCAGAGCTAAGGGGAAGGCGATGACCTTGTTTCTTGAGATGAGCTTATGGTTTCTCGCTGCAGCAGGCAGCGTGTTCCTCCTGGGCGTCCTGGCCAGCCGGAAAAGGCCTGCCGCTATAGCGCTGCCGTTGCTGGCCGCAATGGCGCTGATGCTGCTGCTCACGGCGATCTTCGACAACCTGATGATCTTTGCGGGGCTCTTCGACTATGGGACGCACACGCTTTCCGGTCTGCGCATCGGGTTGGCGCCCATTGAGGACTTCTTCTACTCCGCCTGCGCTGTGCTCTTGGCACCCGGCCTCTGGTGGCTCTTCGAAGGCCAGGAGTCAAGGCGCAAGGGCAGCGGCCATTCCACTCTTGACCACGACAAGGCTTGAATATGCTTCATGGAATTATCACAACTTCGCGGCCGGTGTCTTGGGTGAACACCGCCTACCCCTTTGCCGCCGCCTACCTCTTAGCTGGTGGCTCAGTGGATTGGAAATTCGTCGTGGGTACCATCTTCTTCTTGTTTCCCTACAACCTGGTGATGTACGGGGTCAACGACGTCTTCGACTATGAATCGGATCTGCGCAACCCGAGAAAGGGCGGCATAGAAGGCGCGCTACTGGCCCGCCACAGCCATCGGATGATTTTGCTGGCGAGCGCGATCACCGCCGTGCCCTTCCTGATCGTCTTGGCCGTCGCCGGTAGCGGCATCTCCACTGCTGTACTGGCGGGGTCGGTTGCTGCGTTGCTTGCCTATAGCGTTCCGGTCCTGCGGTTCAAGGAACGCGCTGGGCTGGATTCCCTGACCAGTGCGGTCCATTTTGTCTCACCGGCGATCTTCGGCTGGGTGCTGGCGGGAGCGCCGGTGCACCCCACCCAAGGGCTGGTGTTCACTGCATTCCTCCTCTGGGGCATGGCCAGCCATGCGCTGGGTGCCATTCAGGACATCCTTCCCGACCGTGAAGCGAAGCTTGGTTCGATCGCGGTAGCATTCGGTGCACGGACGACGATTTTCTTGGTGGCGGGCGCGTATGTATTCGCTGGGCTGTTGCTTCTGCTCGGGGTTCGCGGAGTCGGCTCGTTAGCTGGCTTGCTCGCCATCGCCTACATACTTAATGTGCTTCCGCATCTTGGGGTGCAGGATTCCACGTCCGGTACGGTTAACCGTGCCTGGAAGAGATTTCTGTGGATCAACTACCTATGTGGTTTCATGCTGACGATGTTGTTGATTTACACAGCTGTATTCACCCGCTAATCACCAAAGAGAAGTCGAGGATTTGATGGATGTCATCCTGCTTTCCGAGGACGGCCAGCCAGTTGGCGTCATGCCCAAGGAAACAGTGCATACCAGGGATACACCTTTGCACCAAGCGTTCTCCTGTCACGTCAAGAATTCCCTGGGCCAGGTTCTGATGACACGCAGGGCGCTGTCAAAGTCGACATGGCCCGGGGTATGGACTAATTCCTTCTGTGGCCACCCCCAGCCGGGGGAGCAGATGGAAACCGCGATCCGCCGGCATGCTGGCGGTGAATTGGGCATGGCGATCCGCGATATCCAGGTGGCCCTGCCGGAGTTCCGCTATCGCGCGGTCGATGCCTCCGGGGTTGTTGAGAACGAGATCTGTCCGGTATTTACCGCCGTGATCGATGCAGAAATCACCATGAATCCGGAGGAAGTCATGGACTACCGCTGGGTTGATCCCGTGGAATTTGCGGTAGCGGTCCGAGCCGCTCCATGGGCCTTCAGCCCATGGCTGGTCATGCAGGCCAGCGAAATGCCCCAGTATCGCACTCAGTAGCGAGCCCGGCCAGATTAGCGGCTCTTAAAAGCCAAGCGTGGTGAGGATGCTCAGCACGGTAGTAAGCCCACCGTATACAACAATATCCGACCCCGGTAATGACCCTGATTCCGATACCCCCGACCAATCCGTTTCAAGTTCTTCGCCGTCAAATTCGCTGACTCACTCTTAGCGTTAGTGAACCGGGTACTCACAAACACCAACAACTCGCACCGCCAGGCAACCAACGTCCGGAACAAAGACTGCGCCTCCACCATTTTCGATGCTTTCGCTGACTTCTCCGACACCGCCACCGGGAATGACACTCATGAACGTTCGTAGCCTGCAACAGCGTTCTCATATGCTCTTTAATCCCATAAACCACCGCGAGTTCAGTATCTGATTACAGGATCTCTTGCAGTCGTTCAATCTGAAGATGGGAAAGGTTCTCCAAGTTACAGGTCAACAGTTTCCGATACTTATACGCCGGATCAGTCACCCTGCCACGACGCTCAAAGACCTCATGAGACCGGCGTCGACGAACCTGGATGATCATATGATTCGCCCGCTGAATCAAATGAAAATGATCAACACTGATCTTCGCTTTCAGTAAGTTCTCCCGCACCGCTTTACGGAACTCTGAAGACACATCAATCGCCACATGCTCAACACTTTGACGCCGATACCGCGGCCGGGCCTTCAACCATTTCTTCACCGCCGCACCGCGGCGTGCGTCCACGATATCCACGATTTTCCCCGTATCAAGCTCAGTGAACACAATGGACCACGGCTCAATCCGAACGGCTCTTCCCGTCCTACCCCGGGCATAACGAACCTTACGAAATTGGTGTTCATCGATACCGAGGCGGCGAATAAACATCCGGTCCACATCCCCGACAACCTGACCTTCAACATTCAGCCGCGCCATGACCGTAGGCCACGACTCTCCGTGCGCTGCGGCGACCCGAGACACTGCCTGCAATTCGCAGCTCATCTCATCGACCAGACGCTGGAGAGCCGGCTGGTGATCCGTGCAAGGGGAGGGCAGCTGGGCGGTGGTTTGCACGAAGGCACGGCGTGCACAGGCTGTTTCTTGGCAGGCCATACGGCGTTTGCGTACCAGGATCTGGAGGTCGTTTCCGCCGGTTGGGATGTCTTTGACTCGGTGGATTGGCCTGGCGTGCATGCGAGTGGTGACCACCCCCACACGAGGGCCGGCAGCTTCGAGGGCTTTGGGCTCGATGAGGACTTGTTGTCCATCAGTATCGTGGGTTGCGTTGATGACGCGGTAGTCAGTGAGGTTCAGAAGAATCGACGCAGGGTCGCTTCCACCGGTATCCGTGGAACACGGCTCGTAGTTCCTTGCGTAACGGTTTGTCTAGACGACATCCATTTTCTCAGAAGGGACTGCGAGCCCTACTTATTTTGGGGCCACCACGCTAAAACTTGAAGAGCCATTTAAAGATTTCTCAAAATTCCGTTTGGTGGAGCCCTGTACCGTGAGGAGTATGGGGCCGGTCATTTTGACCTGTTCCACACAGGAAGAGAGCAACACGTATGGGCTCGACAAAAAACCTTTCGCTAGGTGTCATTGCAACTTCGCAAAAGACTGACGAAAAGCGACTACCAATTCACCCGATGCATTTTGAACGCATCGAAGAAAACTCCCGCCAGAGCATCATGATCGAATCCGGATACGGCATTCCCTGTGGCATGAGCGATGAAGAACTGGCACCATTTGTCGGTAAAATCGCCTCACGAAGTGAAATCATCGCCAGCGCAGACATTGTGCTGCTTCCCAAACCGCAATTCGCCGACCTGGAAGAAATGCGTGAAGGGCAGACACTTTGGGGTTGGCCTCACTGCGTCCAGGACGCAAAGCTGACGCAGCTTGCCATCGACAAAAAGCTCACGCTGATTGCTTTTGAAGCCATGAATCACTGGGGTGCGGACGGTAGCTTTGGGCTGCACGTGTTCCACAAAAACAATGAACTCGCCGGCTACGCCTCGGTACTTCATGCCCTGCAACTTTGCGGGGTCACCGGAGACTATGGTCGCCGGCTGACCGCGACTGTCATTGGCTTTGGTGCTACAGCTCGCGGCGCTGTCACCGCGCTGCGCGCCCACGGCATTAACGATGTTCGGGTGCTAACTAGCCGATCGGTAGCTGCCGTAGCTTCCCCAATTCACGCCGTACAGATGGTCCAGTTTGAACACGAGGGTGGTCCGAACCTAAGCGAAGTCATCACCGACGAGGGCAAATTGCCATTGGCGCCGTTCCTGGCCGAAAGCGACATTGTCGTGAACTGCACTCTCCAAGACCCCAATGCTCCGTTGATGTACTTACGAACCGCAGAATTAAGTGCTTTCAGCCCGGGGAGCATCATTGTGGATGTGTCTTGTGATGAAGGGATGGGATTCGAATGGGCCAAGCCGAGCACCTTTGCCGAACCAATGTCGAGCATTGGTCCGAACATCAACTACTACGCGGTGGACCATTCCCCTTCGTATCTGTGGAACTCGGCCAGCTGGGAGATTAGCGGAGGCTTGTTACCATTCCTCGATACCGTGCTGGCCGGAGCCGAGGCCTGGAAAGAAAACAAAACTATTTCACGGGCCATTGAAATCCAGGACGGTGTTGTTCTCAATCCTGCGATTCTTGAGTTCCAAGGCAGGGGAGCGCACTACCCTCATGAACTCTCCGCCAAGTAGCAATACTTTCTTGAGATTCTCCGTTGGTAGCTAGGCGGCAGGTTCCGATACGCTTAGTTCCCAAAGGTTTTACCGGTGAGCGCCAATCAGAACAGGAAACAAGAATCTTCATGGATGTAGTTTTGCTGTCGGAGGATGGCCAACCAATTGGCACTTGTGCCAAAGAACTGGTGCACACCACCGACACCGCACTGCACCAAGCATTCTCCTGCCACGTGCTTAATGCAGACGGACAGGTTCTGGTTACTCGCCGTTCACTGAATAAGCTCACCTGGCCTGGAGTCTGGACGAATTCATTTTGTGGGCATCCGCAACCGGATGAAGTGATGGAAGATGCCATCAAGCGCCATGCCCAACACGAACTTGGTCTGTCCATCAAGTCAGTTGAACTGGCGCTGCTTGACTTCCGTTATCGAGCGGTAGATGCCAGCGGCATTGTTGAGAATGAAATCTGCCCGGTGTTCACTGCGGTGATTGATAGCGAGATTTCGGCTAACCCGAGCGAAGTGATGGATCACCGCTGGGTTGACCCGAATCAGCTGGGGGACTCCCTTCGCCTGACCCCTTGGGCATTTAGCCCATGGGTAGTTTGGCAAGCGGAACAGATGGATTTATATCAGCGTGCCTGAGTTGAATCGAAACTGAAACTAATAACAAGGAAGCCTCCCAAACTCAAAAGAGTTTGGGAGGCTTCCTTGTCTTGTTCGGAGGTCGACGTTGACCTATACGAAGTTTTCAGTTCCTTCAACGGTGTTCATGAAGTGATCCATGAACTCAGCAAAGTCCTGAGCATCTGACTCTTGATCAATAACGGCACCAACGCTCACCGCGTCATCGATATAAAAATCAATGCTCGGCTTAACCGGGATGGTGAAGCGGAAGACTCGTCCAGTGGAGGTGGCGACTTCATAGCCGCCGTCTACAAGCTGGGCAAGCTGGTTCACATTGGTGTTATTGATATTGATGGCGTCTTCGGAGGCCCGCAAGTCACTGGAATTCACCGGAGCGATGATCAGTTCTGCTGGCTGACGCCGATAGCCGATGACCTTAAGTCCTCCAGAACCGGCAATACCGGTTCCAGCTACAAGGTTGTAGCTGGCGAAATTAGGGATCTGCGAATCGAACGCGTCGTGAAGACGCGCTTTGACCTGCTCGGCTGGATTTTCGTCTGGGCGGTTGTCCATGTCTCCTACTCTACCGATATCTTTGGACAATTTGATCAGTCATAACATTTATTGAAACATGTCATGGTTACGTCATGGGTTGCTCAATTGGTCATATTGACGACTAGAATGAAATTTATGAGCCAGGATGCTACGCCAGATATCAAACCACGTTCCCGTGTGGTCACCGATGGTATCCACGCCGCTCCGGCGCGCGGTATGTTGCGTGCCGTCGGCATGGGCGATGATGACTTCGCAAAACCTCAAATTGGTATTGCCAGTTCATGGAACGAAATCACTCCATGTAACCTTTCGCTTAATCGTCTAGCCCAAGGCGCCAAAGAAGGAGTTCACGCAGGCGGCGGTTTCCCCATGCAGTTCGGAACCATCTCCGTATCTGATGGCATTTCTATGGGCCATGAAGGAATGCACTTCTCACTGGTTTCACGAGAGGTCATTGCCGACTCGGTAGAAACAGTGATGATGGCCGAACGGCTTGACGGCTCAGTGCTGCTGGCCGGCTGTGACAAGTCGCTGCCGGGAATGCTCATGGCAGCTGCCCGACTGAACCTCTCATCAGTGTTCCTCTATGCCGGTTCCATCATGCCGGGCTGGGTCAAGCTAGAAGACGGTACCGAAAAAGACGTCACCTTGATTGACGCCTTTGAAGCTGTAGGTGCGTGCGCGGCCGGGCGAATGAGCGAAAAAGATTTAGATTCTATTGAACGTGCCATCTGTCCAGGCGAAGGTGCCTGTGGTGGCATGTACACGGCCAACACCATGGCATCAATCGGTGAGGCCCTGGGTATGAGCCTTCCGGGTTCCGCCGCTCCACCGTCAGCCGATCGACGCCGCGACATGTTTGCGCACCGCTCCGGTGAAGCCGTGATTGAAATGTTGCGCAAGGGAATTCGTGCCCGCGACATTATGACCAAAGAAGCATTTGAAAACGCTATTGCCGTCATGATGGCCTTCGGCGGTTCAACCAATGCAGTGTTGCACCTATTGGCCATTGCTAAGGAAGCTGAAGTTGAACTGTCGCTGAGCGACTTCAACCGCATTGGAGATAAGGTTCCGCACCTAGCGGACCTGAAACCATTTGGCCGTTACGTGATGAATGACTTGGACCGCATTGGCGGTGTCCCCGTAGTGATGAAGGCGTTGCTAGATGCAGGATTGATCCACGGAGACTGCCTGACGGTCACCGGCAAGACGGTTGCTGAAAACCTCGCGCACATCGCTCCACCAGATCCTGACGGCAAGATCCTTCGTGCCATGGACAACCCGATCCACAAGACCGGTGGGGTGACCGTGTTGCATGGTTCGTTGGCTCCCGAAGGTGCAGTGGTGAAGTCCGCCGGCTTTGATGCTGATGTCTTTGAAGGTACAGCTCGCGTCTTTGAACGTGAACAAGGTGCACTTGAAGCACTGGATGCAGGAAAGATTCACGCCGGAGATGTGGTGGTCATTCGTTATGAAGGACCCAAGGGTGGACCGGGTATGCGAGAGATGTTGGCCATTACCGGAGCCATCAAGGGCGCCGGTCTAGGTAAGGATGTCTTGCTACTTACCGATGGACGCTTCTCCGGTGGAACCACCGGATTGTGTATTGGACACGTGGCACCTGAAGCCGTTGATGGGGGGCCCATTGCCTTTGTGAACGACGGAGATAAGATCCGTGTGGATATTTCGGCACGGAGTTTTGACCTCTTGGTTGATCCCGAAAAATTGGAAGCTCGCAAGATTGGGTGGAAGCCCTTGCCAGCGAAGTTCACCACGGGTGTGCTGGCCAAGTACGCAAAGCTAGTCAATTCTGCTTCGACAGGCGCGTATTGCGGCTAAGCAGCAGAAAATTCATGGTGTGGGTGAGACGAAGCGTCCACACCATGGACATTCATCTCATATACTGAGATGAACGGGGCGTCTATTTGCTCTTTACCCTCGGGTAGAGAAAACTAGAGGCATGCAAACAAACTTCGATGTTCTACTAGTTATCAGGCGCGGAGCCTGAGACGCTGTCGCACTAAGCGGACAGAACATCGGTAACGCGCAAGCCCCCTTTCGTCAGTAGCGACGGCCGCGGGGCGTTTTTTATGCGCAAACGAAGAGATAGAAATGGAAAGGATCCCGATGAGCAACTCAACACCCGCCAATCCGGCGTCGGTTGCGAATTCAATCAATCGAACCAAGGATGCCGCCGCCGCTGTCTCTTCCGTTGTGGAAGCTTCGAACCCGGTACAGGGTCCGAATACTATCGTTGCTCCCACACAGATGACGGGCTCACAAGCCATCGTCCGCTCGCTGGAAGAACTAGGCGTCAAAGACGTCTTCGGATTGCCAGGTGGGGCCATCCTTCCCACCTATGATCCACTGATGGATTCGACCAAGATCAACCACGTCTTGGTCCGCCACGAACAGGGTGCCGGCCATGCCGCACAGGGTTTCGCCATGGCTAGCGGCGAGGTAGGCGTTTGTATCGCCACCTCCGGCCCCGGCGCAACCAACCTCGTCACCGCACTGGCCGATGCCAATATGGATTCGGTTCCAATGGTGGCAATCACAGGTCAGGTGCACAGTGCCTTTATCGGCTCTGACGCATTCCAGGAAGCAGACATTGTCGGCATCACGATGCCGATCACCAAGCACGCTTTTTTGGTCACCAAAGCAGAAGACATTCCCAAGACCTTGGCCAGTGCCTTCTACCTAGCTCAGACCGGTCGTCCCGGTCCGGTGCTGGTAGATATCACCAAGGATGCCCAACAGGCGGATATGACCTTCTCGTGGCCACCAAAGGTGGAATTGCCTGGTTACCGTGTGGTGACTCGTGGTCACAACAAGCAGCTACGCGAAGCAGCCAAGCTGATCGCCGGCGCAACTCGTCCGGTGCTCTACGTAGGCGGCGGCGTCATCAAGGCCAACGCTCACGAAGAGCTGAAGGAATTTGCGGAATTCATCAACGCGCCAGTGGTCACCACCCTGACCGCACGCGGTGCGTTCCCTGACTCCCATGTACAGCACGTGGGCATGCCTGGCATGCACGGTGCAGTATCCGCGGTGACTGCACTGCAGCAGTCAGACTTGCTGATCACCCTGGGTGCTCGCTTTGATGACCGTGTCACCGGTGTGCTCTCATCCTTCGCTCCTAACGCGAAGGTGATCCACGCCGATATCGACCCAGCGGAAATCTCCAAGAATCGTGTAGCAGATGTGCCAATTGTGGGCTCGCTGGATGAGATCATCCCGCAGCTGCAAGAAGCCTGCGCTACCCGCTTTGAAAACGAGCCTCAGGCCGATCTGACCGGTTGGTGGGGACTGCTGAACCGTCTGCGTGAAACCTATCCAATCGGTTACACACAAACCCAGGATGGACTCTCCGCGCCACAGAACGTGATCCAGCGTATCGGTGAACTCACCGGTCCTGACGGCGTTTACGTAGCCGGTGTAGGCCAGCACCAGATGTGGGCAGCCCAGTTTGTTAAGTATGAGCGTCCACGCTCCTGGCTGAACTCGGCCGGTCTTGGCACCATGGGCTTCTCGGTACCTGCAGCAATGGGTGCCAAGGTGGCCCAGCCTGAGCGTGTGGTCTGGGCTATTGATGGAGACGGTTGTTTCCAGATGACCAACCAAGAGTTGGCCACCTGCGTGATCAACAAGATCCCCATCAAGGTTGCCATCATCAACAACTCTTCACTGGGTATGGTTCGTCAGTGGCAGACCCTGTTCTACGACGGCCGTTACTCCAACACCGATCTGAACACCGGTCACGGCACTGCACGCATTCCCGACTTTGTGAAGTTGGCAGATGCCTACGGTTGTGTGGGACTGCGTTGTGAACGTGATGAAGACATTGACGCCACCATCAAGCAGGCTTTGGAAATCAATGACCGCCCAGTGGTGATCGATTTTGTTGTCTCGGCTGATTCGATGGTGTGGCCAATGGTTCCTTCGGGAGTCAGCAACGACCAAATTCAGATTGCTAAGGGCATGACCCCTGAATGGGAAGAGGAGGACTAAAACATGGCAAAGCACACGCTTTCGGTACTGGTAGAAGACGTACCTGGTGTACTCACCCGAGTAGCTAGCCTCTTCGCCCGCCGTGCCTTCAACATTCACTCATTGGCTGTAGGCCCCACGGAAATTGACGGCATTAGCCGCATGACCGTAGTGGTTGACGCCGAGGGCGATTCCCTAGAACAGGTGACCAAGCAGCTGAACAAGCTGATCAACGTCATCAAAATTGTCGAACTGCTGCCGGAAACCTCGGTGCAGCGCGACCACATCATGGTCAAGGTGCGTGCCGACGCGGCAACCCGCCTGCAGGTGACCCAGGCTGCGGAACTCTTCCGTGCCTCGGTGATCGATGTGTCTACCGACTCGCTGGTAGTGGAAGCTACCGGCAACGCGGCAAAGATTGAAGCGCTCTTGGCGATCCTTGAGCCTTTTGGCATTCGAGAGATTGTTCAGTCCGGCACCCTCGCGGTGGGACGTGGCGCCAAATCAATGAGCGACCGCGCACTAAAGTCCCTCTCCGCCTAAGACTGGCGAAGACATCAACGGACACGAACTACAAATTTTAGATACTTGGCACCTAGCTTAGAGATTGAGCTAAACGCCAGAGCACAAATAAGGAGAACTACAGTGGCTGATCTGTATTACGAAGACGACGCAGACCTCTCGATCATCCAGGGCAAGAAAGTAGCCATCATTGGTTACGGTTCCCAGGGTCACGCACACGCACTGAGCCTGCGCGATTCGGGTGTTGAGGTTGTTGTTGGTCTGGCTGAGGGCTCCAAGTCCCGCGCCAAGGCTGAAGCTGAAGGCCTGAAGGTCTCCAACGTAGCTGAAGCAGCTGCTTGGGCCGACGTCATCATGATCCTGACCCCAGACCAGGTTCAGGCTCAGGTGTACTCCGAGTCCATCGCAGAGCACCTTGAAGAAGGCAATGCACTGTTCTTCGGCCACGGCTTCAACATCCGCTTCGGCTTCATCCAGCCACCAGCCAACGTTGACGTTGCCCTAGTTGCACCGAAGGCTCCAGGTCACACCGTACGCCGCGAATTCGAAGCTGGCCGTGGTATCCCTGACCTGATCGCCGTGGAGCAGAACTTCACCGGTGGCGCCAAGGAACTGGCACTGGCTTACGCAGCAGGCATCGGTGGCACCCGCGCTGGTGTTATCGAAACCACCTTCACCGAAGAGACCGAAACCGACCTGTTCGGTGAGCAGGCTGTTCTTTGTGGTGGTACCTCGCAGCTGGTTCAGTACGGCTTCGAAGTTCTGACCGAAGCTGGCTACAAGCCAGAGATCGCCTACTTCGAGGTTCTGCACGAGCTGAAGCTGATCGTTGACCTGATGTGGGAAGGTGGCATCGCCAAGCAGCGTTGGTCCATCTCTGACACCGCTGAGTACGGCGACTACGTCTCCGGTCCACGCGTTATCACCCCAGAGGTGAAGGAAAACATGAAGGCTGTACTGGGCGATATCCAGTCCGGCGCTTTCGCTAAGCGCTTCATGGAAGACCAGAAGGCTGGCGCTCCTGAATTCAAGGAATTGCGTGCCAAGGGTGAGTCCCACCCAATCGAGACCACCGGTCGCGAACTGCGCTCGCTGTTCTCCTGGATCTCGGACGCATCCTCGGATGACTACGTAGATGGTTCCGTAGCCCGCTAATCGCGAGCTGAGAACTAGCTTTATTATCTGAAAGCAGCTGGCTCTGAACGATAGGAATATCGTTTAGAGCCAGCGGTTTTCGTTTAAATGCATGTTGCGTCCATTCTGCGATGAGCGCATCGAAAAGGGAGCTGCACTCCTGCTGTGTGCTGAAGTGCCGCGGCCTGAAGGAACTTTAGTATTCAATCTTTTAGTGTAAGAATTGTTCCGGGCGAGAGCAGAACGAACAATGCCGCCGCCGCTGTTCAATAGCTGATAGTTCAAGGAGCAAAAGTGGCTAGCGAAGATATT
>Ga0308166_1000332_pt1 | contig 73660 bp, 63 predicted proteins | sample PhyCR2_2_FD_202137 | JGI IMG/M metagenome (GOLD analysis project Ga0308166, IMG submission 202137) | Phyllosphere microbial communities from UC Gill Tract Community Farm, Albany, California, United States - DLSLCC.R2 | ecosystem: Host-associated > Plants > Phyllosphere > Unclassified | place...
CATGCTGTTTGTGTTCTCGGATTAGTTATTCCAAGGACCAGGGCCAGAATCCTGTGGATGGAAGGTGGCATTGCCAGCCGAAACATTGACCGAGATCTTATTCGGTGAATCCATATCCGTTGCTAGTTTGTTGCTCACGTCCCCGGCTGAGACATCTTGACGCAGGTCATAGGTGACGTCGGGGAGTTCAAGTTCCAAGGAACCGGCGCTGACTTCAGCGTTGATTTGTTTCGGTGCCTTGCCGGATAGGGTGCCTTGAAGCTGTCCTGCGGAAATATCAAAGTCAGCTTGTTCAACATCCTCTAAGGACACTTCAGCGTCTCCTGCTCCGATCTGCACTTTGGCGTTCTTCGCTGTTCCGGACAAGTCCAAAGAACCTGCACCAACTTCAACCTCGAGATTCTTATAGGAACCGACAGCATCGAGTTCACCGGCGGAGAGGTCAAAGTAGGCAGCCATACTTCCATCATTCATGGATTCAGGTAGCGTGAGCACCGCTTTATTTTCATAAGAACTGCAGCCAAAGAAGCACCAGTTACCCCATGAATCCGGAGAATCAACGGATAACTTGTTGCCTTCGCGCTTCAGCTGCCACTCCTGAGAATCCGAGCTATCCACTTCCAACGTAGCTTCTTGGACCTTGGCAAAGTGCAGATCAAAGCGTCCAGAACCGGCACTAATTTCTAAGTTGGTGACACCGGCAATGTCGGCACTCTGTGTGGAGTTTTCACGGCTCAAGGTGGCAAAGGCGCTACGCGCGGAGCTGATCAACAAGGTGAGGATCACCAGCGCACCGATCACAGCGAGGATGATATTCAGTGCTGTGCCGTTGCCGTTGGACGTAGGGGGAATCGGTGGCCTCGTCGTGGTTTGTGTATCAGTCATGATCCGTTCCGATCTGTGTGGTTGCTGCCCAGGTTTTGTATATGTGCCAGGGCGGCCAGCACACGCCGGTTGCCCGTTCCGTCGGCCTCTAAGCCGAGCTTCTGGAAGATGGAGGTGATGTACTTTTCAACGCTGGCTTCCGAGAGGAAAAGCAACGCAGCAATTGCTTGGTTGGATTTTCCCTCGGCCACCGTGGCCAGGACATTGCGTTCCCTATCGGTCAGTCGTTGCATTCGGTCATCATGATTGCGGCGAGTTAATAGCTGAGCGACAACTTCCTGATCCAAAATCGTGCCGCCGGCAGCGATCTGTTCCAACGAGGCAATGAACTCACTCACATCAGCCACCCGGTCCTTGAGCAGGTAGCCAATGGCCCCTGACTGAGTGGAAATCAGCTCCGAAGCGTAACGCTCCTCAACGTATTGGGAGAGCACCAGCAACGGCAGATCCGGATAGACTTTGCGCACTTCAAGAGCTGCTCGGATGCCTTCATCGGTGTAGCTTGGCGGCAGCCGAACATCCAAGATGGCGATCTGTGGGAAGTCTTCGGCATCCACCGATTCCAAGAAACTCATTAGCCCGGTGGCGTCGGGCAGATCCACAACCACGCGGTGACCGCTGTGATCGAGTAAGCGCACCAGTCCTTCGCGCAGTAGTACCGAATCCTCACAAATTAGTACGCGCATGGCACGCTCACTTCCACTGTTGTTGGTCCGCCGGCCGGACTTTGCAGAAGCAGGGTTCCACCGGCTGCCAGCACCCGGTTGTTGATTCCATCTAATCCGCCACCGGCAGTGATGTGTGCGGAGCCCACGCCGTTGTCTTCAACTCGCGCCCACAAATGTGGCTGACCGTTGGTTTCGCGCACCCTTACGGTTACTTGGCAGCGTTGGGCTCGTGAGTGTTTGGCCGAGTTGGTCAAGGCCTCAGCGATGGCGAAGTACACGGCTGCTTCTGCCACCCGCGGGTAGCGACCTTCTAACTGCACATCAAGCTGGACCGGAATATGTGAACGTCCGGCCACGGCCGAGAGTGCTGCGTCCAGGCCACGATCATCGAGCACTGAGGCGTAGATGCCTCGGGTCAGTTGACGTAGCTCGGTGATGGCGGATTTGGTGGAGGCGTGAGCTTCGGCCACCAGCTCCTTAGCCTGTTCGGGGTTGGAATCGATCTGCTGATGCGCCAGCCCCAAGGTCATGGCCACGGAGACCAGTCGTGGTTGGACGCCGTCGTGTAAGTCGCGTTCGATCCTAGTGCGTTCCACTTCGGCAGCACGCACCGCGCCTTCCCGCTGTACCGCGGTGCTGCGTACCCGTTCGGTGAGCGCGGTTTCCCGGGCTAAGGATCCAATGATGCCAACGGTGATGCTGCGGTGCAGGAAAGCTAAGGCGATGACTATGCTTGCGCCGGCGATGGCCAGGAGCATCAGCCATGGGGCCTGGTTTACAGGGGTGTCCACGTTGAACGGTCCGGACACTGTGTCTGTGCCGGTGAGCGGAGCGAAGGAAAGAATCGCGAAGTGCACACTCCACTGCAGAACTCCGAGCATGATGGTGCCGGTGATGCAGGAAAGCACCAAGCTGCCCAGCGCCGCCCACATGCGTGATTCGGAGACCGCCCGGCCCAGAGTACGGACATACCCGCCAAAGCCTGGACCGCGTCGAGCCGGCCAACGCAGTGGCACCGCATCTATTCCGTACAGTCCGCCGATTCGTGAAATTTCAAATCGGGCCACAACGAACATCGCGCCGAGCAAGCCAACAAGTACAAGCAGGCCAATACCGAGCAGTGGAATGAGCCCAATTCCTAGGGCCAGCCAGGTAACCAGCAGGCAAAGCCCGATGACACCGAAAGTGCCCATCACTGCTAGATGTAGCAGCGTGAAGCCTAATCTCAGTGGTGGGCGGGAGCGCGTAGTTCCCGGGGAAGACAGTGATGTCGAAGTCATAATTCAACAGTAGATTGCGCAGATCAGCGCCGATACACAGGGAACCATACAAGTTCATTATGGAAAACCCGAAGTATTTGGCTTCAGCGACTTGGTAGCCAGCCGGATGTCGGGACTGAACATGTCCAAGGAGTTTTTGACTGCGTGCTGATTCCAGCATTTACCCGGTGTTCAACTCGAATCTGATCGCCATGCACATTGACCCAATAGCGTCTTTAGTATGGGACGGCTATTTATGGCGCTAGGTGATTCCTTCACCGAAGGAGTAGGGGACTGGGAGCCTCGGTTACCTAACGGGGTGCGCGGCTGGGCGGACCGAGTGGCCAAACAGCTGTCTAAAGCGGATCCGCAGTGGCAATACATGAACCTGGGGATTCGTAGCCGCCGACTTGAACAGATCATTGAAGAACAGATCCCTGTGGCCCTTGAGCTCAAGCCGGACGTGATCACTTTTTACGCTGGCGGAAACGACATCTTAGAGTTCCGCAAAGACATGAGATTTTTCCTTGAACGATATTCGCAGGCAGTGGATGACCTAGTCTCCACCGGGGCCAAAGTACTGTTGTTCACCGGATTTGATATCCCAGTACATCCGGTGCTGGCACCGTTTAAACGTCGCAACTGGCGGTTTAATGACTGCGTGCGTACGTTGGCGCAAAAGTATCCGGAGAGTGTCGTGCTGGTGGATTACTGGCAATGGGATGCCTACCGAGACCGGCGAATGTGGGATATCGACAAGCTGCATATGAATCGTGCGGGCCATCGTTATATGGCCATCCGAATTCTTGAGATTTTAGAGTCTGAGCACCAGTTGGAATTTGATCCGCTGGCACATGCCGAGCGCGCGGGATTCTGGCAGGCCACCCAGCGGGACGTGGAGTGGTTGCGACAATGGGTGCTACCAATGTTTGGTCGACGGATGCGCGGAGTGACGTTGGGGGACGAGCTTGCACCACGTTGGCCAGAACCCATGTACCCGGCCAAGGGCATGAAAAAACAATTCCGCAAGCGCCGCGCCTCGTTCGTGGCGCAGCCTTTGCGGAATTCAGAAGTTTCTTGAGTACTTAGCCTGCTGGAGCTTCCATGGCTTCAGGGCTCATCCAAGCAATTTCCCACACGTGTCCGTCAGGGTCCTGAACTGCTGCCTGATACATGCCCGGGAATGGTTCGCTGGCTGGACGGTAGGTCTTGCCGCCGCCGGCCTGAGCGCGGGAGACAAAATCATCCACGCCTTCACGAGTCTCGGCGGTCAGGGAATTGAGTGCTTCGCGGAATCCTGAATCCAGTCCTGGCTTATCGCCATTGACTAGGAAAGTAGCGAAGAATTCTTGCTTCAAGCTCATCACAAAGATGTTTTCATCGATAACCCACGAGGTTGCATGATCATCGGAGAAGGTGGGGTTCTTGGTGAATCCAAGCGCTTCGTAGAACTTGTCTGCTGCGGCCAGATCTGCGGTTGGCAGATTGACGAAAATCATTTGTCCCATGGTGATGCTCGCTTGTCTCTATGCGGGTGATATCTAACGGCAAGATCTACTTTGCGGGATGCTGCCAGCTAGATCAAGTGCTTTGCCTCAACTGCCATGGACAAAGCACAAGACCTCGACCCGAACACATTAGATGTGTTCGGGTCGAGGTCTTGGAAGCACCCTGAATGCAGTGTGGGCTTAGGGTCTTTGGTACTGAAAGTTAGATGAGCGCAGTGGTGATTTCCAGCGGGATGCGATCCCGGGTGTAGGTGATGTGGTCGAAGCCGTGTGGCTGTGGCTTACCGTCTTCACCGATATTCACAAACACGATCTTTTCGATGGTCAGGATTGATTCCTGAGTGAAGATGTTGCGTACTTCTGCACGCAAGGTGATCGAGGTGCGACCGAAGTCGATGGCCGTGAGGCCCATTTCAATGAGGTCGCCTTCCTTAGCCGAAGCAATGAAGTTGATCTCGGACATGAACTTGGTGACAACATGCTTGTTGCCCAGCTGGATGATGGAGTAGATCGCCGCTTCTTCATCAATCCATCGCAAGAGGCTACCGCCGAATAGCGTGCCGTTTGCATTCAGATCTTCTGGGCGAACCCACTTACGCGTATGAAAAGTAATACCCTTAGCCATACTCAAAATGCTAAGTCAGATACGGGTCATTGCGCTGTTATGTGATCCACACTGTCGCCGAAAACACATAGCCTTACCGTGGAACCGGGCCTTGTGCTAGCGATAGCGTTCTTTAGGTTGCGACTTTTGGTGCCAATAGGCAGAGCTGTTGGTAGTCTCAAGTCAGATAGGCATGATTAGGCATTTTTTAGAAGCAGAGGCAGGTGGCATTGAACTATCCTTCGGAAGGCAATAACGAGACCATTCCTACGGATTTTGACGACGTAGTTCAGCAGGTATCTACCGGTGCGCTGAAAAATGACCAAATCGACAAACTGCTCAAAGAAGCCCATGAACGTTACGCAGATGTAGATGAAGGCCTGCTGGCGCACTACATTCCGATTCTCGGACAAGCGGACCCAGGACTCTTCGGTATCGCTATGTCGCACGTGGGTGGCTCGATGCACTCGGTGGGCGACTGCGCTCACCCATTCTCCATTCAGTCGATTTCTAAGATGTTCGTTTACGCGCTGGTCCTTCAGGAACATGGGCGCGAAACGGTTCGCGAACGCATTGGCGTGAACAACACCGGAATGTCCTTCAACTCGGTGATGGCTGTTGAACTCAATAATGGGCACCCAATGAATCCGATGGTTAATGCTGGCGCAATTGCCACCACCTCGTTGATTCCGGGAAAGACGGCAGCCAAAAAGTGGGAGAACGTGCAGGAAGGTCTCTCCGCTTTTGTTGGTCACTCGCTGAGCTTGGATGACGAGGTGTATCACTCCGAGTCCTTGGCCAATGAGCGCAACAAGGCTTTGGGACGTCTGCTCAAAAGCTATGGTCGGCTAGAGGATGACCCGTTCGATGCCGTGGATGTTTACACAAAGCAGTGCTCACTGAACGTCACGGCACATGACCTAGCCATCATGGGCGCAACCCTGGCCGATGGCGGGGTGAATCCGGTGACCGGCAAACGAGTGGTGGATGCCGATGTTTGCCGCGATACCTTGGCTGCGGTGGCATCCAACGGACTATATGAGCGCTCCGGTGAATGGCTCTTTGAAATTGGTTTGCCAGCAAAGTCTGGTGTTTCCGGTGGCATCGTTGCAGTGGCCCCGGGTAAGGGTGCTATTTGCTCGTTCTCACCACCTCTAGATATGGCGGGAAACTCGGTGCGAGCTCAGTTGGCTATCGGTCAGCTTTCGCGTGCCATGGGTTTGAACCTCTTCGCTTCTGCGCCCAGCCTACTGCGCTGAACTCAAGCAAGTGAGCTCTGAAGACCGTCCAAGATGATGTCCAAGCCGAGTCGGAACGTTTCCACGGAGCGGTCCTGAACATCTTGGCCTGAGTCCAAGGCTTGCCTGAAGGCGGTGGAGACCTCGGTGTCGGCAACCCAGACTTCACTCGGGGCTGCCGCGTCGAGGGCTGAGCCCAGGACGAAGGAATCAATAATGGTGATCGCTTGCAACCGCTGTTTTGGTTCAAAACCGGCAGCTGCGAGGGCTTCGGCCAAGGCATCGTAAACACGCAGTGTGGTGCTATCGCGCACCGTATAGCTGGTCATCAACGGGATGAGCCTCGGGTGCTTTGAATACGAAGCCCAGTACTCGATGGCGATTCCTTGAACGGTGTCTTGCCATGAAGAATTCTCTAGGTCATGCAGCTTGATGGCAGACATCGCTTGGCCACGCATCAACTCAATGATTTCATCGCGACCCTGAACGTGGTTGTACAGCGAGGAAGCGGAAACCGACAAAGCCTTGGCTAACTGGGGCAGGGTGAAATCTCCGTGGGCATCCACTAATTTCAGGGCTGCCTTAGCGATGGCGTCGGTGCTCAGCTTGGGTTGTGATGGCCGGGCCATACTCACTCCTGTAGGTGGAAATCTCTTGACATGAGCATACACAAAATAAACGAAAAGCATTCGTTAAACCTCTTGCTTTCACCCCGCGGAAGCATCTACGCTATAAAACGAATCACATTCGTTTAAAACCGTGAAGGTGAACCATGCAAGAAATTCTGGCCCTAGAACCACCGGTGTCCCCGGCCCGCGCCGAAGAAGCCACCCGAGGCACACTGACCGTAGCGTTGGTCCAGCACCGCTGGCATGAAAACCCGGCAGACGCCGAAGCCGAACTAGAAGAAGGCATCAAATCGGCAGCCAAGCACGGCGCCAAAATTGTCTTCCTTCCCGAGCTCACTTTGAGCAAGTACCCGGCTTTTGAAATCCCGGATGGCAACGCAGCGGACGCAACGGCGGAAGATCTGCTCACCGGCAGGACCTTTAGCTTCGCGAAGAAAATGGCCGCGATCTACCAGCTGCAGGTTCACATTTCACTGTTCCGCAAGGCCCCAGAGGCCGACGGTTTAGGACTGAACACCGCCATTATTGTTTCTCCGGAAGGTGAGCTGGTGGCAGCGACTAACAAGCTGCACATTCCGCGCACCGCTGGCTACTACGAGGACAGGTACTTCCGCGAAGGACCCAACGAAGATCCCTATCCGGTACACCGTATTCCAGCCCTAGGGGATGTGGCCATGGGCCTGCCCACTTGCTGGGATGAATGGTTCAGTGAGCCACCACGCATCTACTCGCTGGCCGGTGCGGATCTGCTTGCCTACCCAACGGCTATCGGCTCGGAGCCAGATCACCCGGACTTTGATACCGAACCACTGTGGCGTCAGACCATTGTTGGCAATGGCATTGCCAATGGTCTGTTCATGGTGGTCCCTAACCGGTGGGGAGATGAAGGAGCATTAACCTTCTACGGTTCTTCCTTCATTTCTGATCCCTACGGACGCATCCTGGCCCGCGCACCACGCGATGAATCTGCGGTACTGGTCGCTACGCTAGATCTTGACGCGCGCCGAGACTGGCTGACGCTCTTCCCATTCCTACGTACCCGCCGGCCAGAAACGTACGCAGCGCTTCGTGAAGCGCGCGAAGAGACTGGTTTGGGAGAACGGAGCAGCAGCAATGTCTGAGTTTTTCATGCCTGCAGAAACCGAAGCCCATGATCGAATCTTCATGGCCTTCCCTGCCAGTGGCTACACGCTTGGGGATACCGAAGAAGAAGCAGAAGCGGCGCGATCCACCTGGAGTCATGTAGCCCGGGCCATCACCAAGTTCACCCCGGTGACCATGGTGGTGGATCCTTCGAGCGAAGCCGACGCGCGCCGCCACCTAGGGGACTCGGTCAGCTATTCGTTCCATGAACTAAACGATGCATGGATGCGCGATATCGGACCAACCTTTGTGCGCACCGCACACAATGAACTGGCCGCCGTGAACTGGAACTTCAACGGCTGGGGTGCCCAAAGCTGGGCGAGCTGGGACAAAGACCAACTCATCGCAGACCACCTGGCGCAGCTAACAGAACTGCCCGTTGCCCGCGCGAACATCACTAATGAAGGCGGCGGAATCCACGTTGATGGTGAAGGCACCATCTTGGCTACCCGCAGTGTGCAGCTTGATCCAGGACGAAATCCTGAGGCCAGTGAAGTGCAGATCGAGGAGGAATTCGCCCGGTTACTGGGCACCTCAAAGGTGATCTGGTTGGACCGGGGATTGACGCGCGACAATCAGGAGTTTGGTACTCGCGGGCACGTGGATATTGTGGCCTGCTTTGCCGCCCCAGGCGTGGTGCTCTACCACGATCAGCAGAACCCAGAACATCCAGATTTCCTGATTTCCCAAGAGGTGCGCACACGTCTTGAAGAATCAACGGATGCCAAAGGCCGAAAGCTCAAGCTCATTGCCGTGCCCGCACCCACGGCGCTGCGCGACGACGAAGGGTGGGTGGATTACTCCTATATCAACCATCTCGTGACCAACGGTGGAGTCATCGCTTGTGCCTTTGATGATCCCAATGATGCGCAAGCAGCAAAGATCCTGGCCGAAGCGTATGAAGGCCGGGAAGTAGTCAGCGTAGATGCACGCGAACTATTCGCCCGCGGTGGTGGCATCCACTGCATCACCCAGCAGCTGCCACGCAGTTAGAGGATATCTAGTTAGCTGATCCCCAGCGCGCGCCGACGTTCTAAGAACAATGGCTCGCGCTGGGTCCGGCTGGCTGAGAACAATTCTTCTGTGCCGCGACTGCCCAAGGCCAGTTGGGCGAGGTACTCGCCGATAGCCGGAACAAATTTGAATCCGTGACCACTGAAGCCCGCACCGATGGTGATCGGTCCAAGACGATCCAAGATGAAATTCTCGTCATCAGTATTGGAATAGGTGCAGGAAATCGATTCATAGATTTCCGAATCCACCCCAGGTAGCCAGCGCTGAGCGTAGTCTTGCAATCCGCGGATCTGTTCCTCGATGACCTGATGTTCACGGTGGTTAGGATCGGTCAGTCGCCCGGAGCCATGCCAACCGACCTTGATCCCCAGTCCCGGAGTATGCATGCCGTACACGGGACCGAAGACCGGGGAACCAATATCCCGCGTGCCGTCCAAAATATGGTTAAAGCCGGGGAACTTGGCCTCGGAGGAACGCAATGCGAAGTGCACGGGATGCTCTTCGGTGACGTGGATGGCTGGCAAATCATGCTGACCCAGTAGCTGATGGGTCCAAGCTCCAGCGGTGACGATCAAATGTTTGGCAAACACAGTGCGCTCGCCGGACTCATCACGAACGCGCACCGCTACCTGTTCGTCGTTGATCACCTCGATGCCTACGACTGGGTGCTCATGCTGGATTCTTGCGCCGGCCTCGGCCGCCAATCGCTGCATTGCGGCCACGGCGGCATCAGCGTTGATCTGCCCGCCCGCTGGAATGTGCAGCACTTCGGTTTCAAACTTCATGCCACTAAAGCGTTCTTGAGCCTCATCGATGCTCAACAGTTCGCTAGCAAAACCTGCACCGGCCAGTACCTCATGCATGTGCCGTTGTTCCGCGACAACGCCGTGGTTGACCAGCCCGGTACGAGTCAGCAGTGGGGTGTTTGCCTGAGCCGAGATGTCATCCCAGAGGATATTGGCTCGCTGTAGCAGTCGCAGGTACTCGGACCGTGCGTAAGCAGGATTAAAGTTGCGGGTGCTGCCATGGGAAGCGCCCTGCTGATGCCCCGGTTCAAAGCGCTCAAGTAACAACACTTCGTGCCCGCTCTGCGCCAAAGATAACGCAGTTGCTGAGCCCATGGCCCCGCCGCCGATGATCAAAAATTCTACGTTGTTGCTCACGTTTAAAGCTTAAAACCTTAGTCAGTGCCTAGCTGCGCAATGAGTCGTATTCTCGCTGGGCTAACGTAATAGTCAGGACATCCAAAGACACAGAGGAAGAGTGGGTTTGAGCGGGGAATTAGCAACGGTGCTTTTGCTGGTAGCAGCAGTATTCCTTGGAGCCTCCACTCAGCGCATCTCCGGAATGGGCTTCGCCATGGTGGCCTCCCCATTCCTGGTCTTGCTACTCGGACCGCATGCAGGAATTACCTTGGTCAACCTGCTCGGAGCGTGTAGTAGCCTGATGATTTTTGTTCAGGTCTTCCGAAAGGTGCAATATAAAAAGGTTGCACTGATCTTGATTCCGGCAATGCTCATGACCATTCCCGGTGCCTGGGTAGCAGCCCGAGTTCAGGGTCCGTGGTTATCCATTGGCATTGCTCTGATGGTGCTTTTGGCACTGGGTTCTAGCTTTATGATCCGCAACCTTCCCGCGGCCCAAGGCAAGTCACTGGCTATTGGCGCCGGCGCAGTCTCTGGATTCATGTCGGTGACCGCCGGAGTCTCGGGTCCTGCCATTGCCGGCTACGCGGTGGCCAGTCGTTGGCCACAACGCCAATTCGCTGTCTCGGTGCAGCTGTATTTCCTGGTGCTCTCGTGCACCTCCTTGGTAGCTAAAGGCGGACTGCCACATTTACCCGCTGGTCAGTGGATCGGTTGTTTCACTGCCATGCTGATAGGCATCTTGCTGGGTAATTATTTGGCACCAAAGATCCCGTCCAAATACAGTCGCGCATTTGTTGTGCTGATTGCCTTTGCCGGTGCGCTGAGTCTGATGGTTGAAGGAATCACCGCGCTCGCAGCTCGCTGATGGCTAGCGGTGCCACGACAGTTTCTCTACGGTAATGAGAGAATAGAACACGTGCCGTACCAGTATTCCGAAGTCCCAGCTAACCGCCGGATCAGCGAGCTTGCTATTGAGCGGCGTGCGCTGTGGGCCGGACTGTTCTGTTCTCTTTTTGGCCTGACCGCGGCGCTGATCTTCTTTGCCGGTGAACGTCCCGCACTTTTTGGACGTTGGTCGGTGGGCTTTGTATCGGCGGTCTGCGGTGCAACCGCAGCAGCATCAAGTAGTGCCTATGCTTTCCGTTCGATCCTTAGATATCGCGAACCGTGGTTGCGGCGCATCCCGGTATGGCGCCAATTGGTCACCGGTATCGGGTTGATCCTGGTGCATATGGCCAGCTCAGCCATGATCATTTTGGTGGTCTTCCACCTGTTCCAACAAGCATTTTTTGGTTTGCACCTTGATGTTCTTGCTGGGGCGTTGGCGGTCAGCGCGGTGACTGGATTGACGGCCTACCTATGCTTGGTGGCCACCGCTCGTACGAGTGCTGAAACGCTCTCGGTGGTCTTGGGAATCTTCATGGCCGCCGGTGTTTTGATCAGCATGTTGCTGGCTGAAGAACAAGGCTGGTGGCGCAGCATGTTTTCCTTCTTGGGTACTGCGCAGGCTGGCCGAGGATCCTTCTGGACGTTTAACCTGACGCTGATCATTTCGGGTTTGGTCTTGGCGGCCTTCACCGAGTTCCTCACCCGTGATCTTATGTTGCTCTCTCGGACCTATCGCTGCCGACCAGCACTACGCAGATATAAACTTGCACGGAAACTACGTCCCCGTCCAAGGATTGTGCGCTGGTGCTTGGTAGTGGTGGCCGTGGGCATTATCGGGATCGGTCTGGTGCCGGTGAATGTGTCTATGGAAATACATTCGGTATTTGTGCAGCTCGCTTCGGTAGCAATGATCATCCTTTTGGCAGGTACGGCAGTCTTGCTGCCGGGTTATCCTGCCGTATTCCATCTGATGTCCTATGCGGCTGTTGGTGCAGTTTGGGTGGCCTTCCTGCTGTGGAATGACTGGGCTTACTACAACTTGACCGGGTTTGAACTCTCCGTCGTAGCCATCATGTTTGCGTGGATCTCGGTGTTCATTCGTACCACAGCGGCGATGACCCGAGATGGTGAAGAACGTGAACCTGACGGTTTTTCGCACGACTCTGCGACAAAAATTAGTTCCTAATATCCGTCGAAATGCTGAGGACTGAGCATTGGTCGGGTAGGTAGCCTGTAGGCATGCTGATCTCAGAAAAGCTCTACCTACTGATGGCCGATAATCAACAGAAGCCCGAAGCGGTGATGACAGCTGCCGGCTACGGGATGAATGCCGCAGTACTTTCTGACTTAATGATTGCTGGACGGGTTGCGCTCAGTGATGACACGGTTCCACGGATCAAACTCATTGGCGCCGGTCCTTGCCCGGATCCGGTCTTGGCTTCTTCGCTGGAAAAGTTGGAGAAAAAGGGCAGTCTCACCTTAGACGCTGCGGTCAAGATTCCAGGTCTGTGCAATGTTCGTCGGGTTACCGATTCTTTAGCCAAGCAGGGCATCGTTGAATACGGTTCGCGGACAATGCTCGGTTTGGGTAAAGAGCGGGTCAATATTCTCAACGAACAAATTGAGCGTCAGATGCGCGCGGATTTCAGCGCCCAGATCCACGGCAAGCGGCCTTCGGGGATCAGTGACACCACGGTGCTAGCAATCCTGCAAGCATTGGGAATCGCTCAAAAAGTACTAGCCGATGAGATCTCTCCGATGAGTTCCGGGCAAGCACAAACGCGTATCGCTGAACTAGCCCAAGACTCGCCGGCAGCAGATTCTGCCCAGCGGGCTGTGGCCGAGATGAATGCGATCATCACCAGCGCGCAAGTCATCCCTCCCGCGACGGGATCCAAGTAGAAAACCCCGGTGGCGGGTAACTAGGTCATAACAACTACGACTCGTTTTGATCACTTACGTGAACGGATCTGCCTTTTGGGTCCTCGCTCCCACCGGAATTCTCCCTGCAGTGGCCAGCCATGGATTCCACTGACGGGAGTCGAATGAGTGTCTTGAATCAGCGACGGAACTTCGTGGCTTCGAACCGACATGACGACGCGAAATTTAGTTATGCCAAATTCGCTTTTCTGACCGCTGGTAGGTCTAGGAACCGTAACTGTTATATCAATCTATTGCATTAATGGTGTGAGGAGTTGGAGACTGGCTGAGCCTACATTCGCGTGCAACGGCGCATGCGGAGAAAGAAGGGAATCAGCATGAATACGAAGATTCGCGGAGTTCTGTCCGCAGCTGGGGCGCTCGCGCTAGCAGTGACCGCATTCGCACCTGCCTCTGCAGCGCCACCTGAAAAGAGCAACGTCACCTGGGCCACTGCCGAGATTGCGCAGGTGGGGGAACTAGAAGGGTTCACTGGCACCTCGCACCTGATCGGATTTTCCGGGAACACCGACGGCTTTAGTGACGTTTCGGTGGTGAGCTTCAACTGCCCTGAGGGTCAACTTCCATCATGGGATCCGGACAGCGGGTGTGAAGAAGTGGGGATAGTTGGCATGTATGGCTACGCCGCTGATGTCAGCATCAATAAGAAGCTGTCACAGGCCACGGTTGATTCAACGGTTCGCGTCTACGAAGGTGAAACTGAATCAGGTGAGCCGATCTGGGGCCAAGCTCGACAGCTGAACTTCACCATGCAGGCCACCGGTGATCTCGTGACCACGAAGGACCGGCAGGACGGATACGTTCGCACCGATAGGGAACGTCCTGCCGTGGTCACCAGTGGTCAAGTCGGTGAATTGGACCTGGCTGGCAGCGTGGGAAAGATTGAACAGGTGAAAGAAACCTACAAGTACTAGCCGCTCGAATCAATTGGTGCTGCATTGTCGCTAAGCTGACGGTGCAGCACCATTAGCGCGTGCCCAAACTCACCGCCAAGACGCTTCCGATACGTGAAACAATAGGTAGTAATGACTTCCATCGATTCCACCCCACTTTCCGCTGACGAACGCAAGGCACTGCGCACCGAGCAGGCCGCAGCTCAGCGCGCCCAGCAGCTGCGCATCTCCAAGTCCCGAGCCGACGCCGAAGGGCGCGCCCAGGTCATCCCAACCGCTGAAGGTTGGAAGCAGGAGATGGGTGCCGATGGTCGTCCCGAACTACAGTTCGCGACCAAGCGCCGCGTCTCCCAGCCGCCAACGCACCTAGCCGACCTGTCGCTAGCTGAGCGTCAGGCCAAGCTGAAGGAACTGGGTCTGCCAGGATTCCGCGCTAAGCAGCTTTCGGTGCACTACTTCCAGCACTACACCACCGATCCTGAGAAGATGAGTGATCTTCCTAAGGAGCGCCGTGCGGAACTGGCCGAGGCCATGTTCCCGAAGCTGCTCACCGAGGTTAAGCGCCTAGAGACCGATGATGGCAAGACCATCAAGTTCCTTTGGCGTCTCTTTGACGGTTCGCTCGTTGAATCCGTATTGATGCGTTACCCAAACCGCATCACCCTGTGCATCTCTTCGCAGTGCGGTTGTGGCATGAACTGCCCATTCTGCGCCACCGGACAGGCGGGCCTGACTCGCAATATGTCCACCGCTGAGATCCTGGACCAGATCGTTCAGGCTAACCGCGTGATCGCCGAAGGCGGTCTGGGTGGACAGCAGCACCCAGAGGAGCGCGTTGGCAACATCGTGTTCATGGGTATGGGTGAGCCACTGGCTAACTACAAGCGCGTCATGAACGCCGTTCACCGCATGGTCGCTGAAGCTCCTGAAGGCCTGGGTATGAGTGCTCGCGGCATTACCCTCTCCACCGTTGGTTTGGTTCCTGCCATCCGCAAGCTGACAGAAGAGAACGTCCCAGTGACCTTCGCTCTGTCGCTGCACGCACCAGATGATGAGCTGCGCGATGAGCTGATCCCAGTGAACTCACGTTGGAAGGTCGATGAGGCATTGGATGCCGCGTTTGACTACTACGTGAAGACCGGACGTCGTGTCTCAATTGAGTACGCGTTGATCAAGGACATGAACGACCACGAGTGGCGTGCAGAAATGCTAGCCAAGAAGCTCAACGCTCGCGGTCGCGGATGGGTTCACGTGAACCCAATTCCGTTGAACCCAGTACCGGGTTCCATCTGGACCCGAAGCGAACCGGACATCACTTCCAAGTTTGTGCGTCGCCTCGATGAGTTGGGTGTTCCAACCACCTTGCGTGATACTCGCGGCAAGGAAATCGACGGAGCATGCGGCCAGCTCGCAGCTGACGGCGACAAGTAAGCAAAGAAAAAATCGGGACCCGAAGGGGTCCCGATTTTTTTAGTTAAGCTCAGTGAGCTGGAAGCTACAGCTTTTCCTGCGAGTCAACGTTGCGAGCGGCCGCAGTGAAGCGACGCTCAAATTCTTCGGCGGAGACCAATTCGCGCTCAACGCGGAAGGACGATTCCGGAATACCAAGCACCGCTGCAATCAGGGTGCGGGTATAGCCAGCAATCTTGCGTGACTTTCGGGTGCAGGTTACCTGATCAATTTCCGGGACCCAGATGTTCCACCAGCCGCCTTCTTTGCCGACGACGGCTTGGAATACTTTTTGCTTGCTCATGTGTTGCCTTTGCTCTCTGCGTTGTCGGGGCAGAATCCTGCCGTCTGCGTTAATAGTCCACCATACTCGTCCTTGATGGTCAGTTGCCCGGCCGCAATAAAGCTCTGATCTCTACGCCTTGATAGATTTGGTGAAGTAGGGATAAGGGGATGGTATGAATCAGAATGATGACCAGAATTTTGACCCGATGATTTACGACGTCATGCGCGAATTGACGACACAAATTGTCGGCAGATATTCGGCTTGGCAAAGGGAAGCTGCAACCGAGCGTGAAGCGAATCATTGGCGCGAGGAATGGCTACGAGTCCGAACGGAAGCACGCGAGGTCGACCCGCGCAGCCGCGCAGCCATTGAAGCTAAAACGGCCGAACTTCGTCAGGTCCTGCTCGAGTTGCCTGTAGATGCGCCGACGCTTGAGTAGTGCTCAGGATCAAGATCTCAAGATGAAGTGGACGACTGATTGGCACTATGCGCTTGGCTCAAGGCCAGCCGGTGTAGCGTTGGAGGCTGAGAGTTAGGCGCAGGTCAAGCGCGAGTGCAAGTAGTGAGGACAAAAAGTGCAGGTATCCCAGCGCGCCCAAGTTGCTCCCTTTGAAGTGATGCAAATAGTTGATCAGGTGTCCACAATGCGCCAAGCGGGTCACGACGTGATCTCCTTATGCGTCGGCGAACCTGGTGGGGGAGCACCGGCTGCGGTCAATGGGCTTGCGGCGCAACTGCACGCTGAGCAGGCCGACTTTGGGTACACCTCTACTGCTGGTTTGGCTGAAACCCGCCAAGCCCTCGCCGAGCATTACCGCAATTCTTACGGCGTGCAGATTCCGGCGAAGAACTTCGTGATGACCACTGGCTCCTCGGGTGCTTTCCAGCTGGCGTTCCTCGCGGCCTTTGATGCCGGAGATGTCGTCGCACTGGCACGTCCGGGCTACCCGGCCTACGCCAACATCCTCAGAGCGCTGGGCCTGAAGGTAGTGGATCTTCCTACCAACGCAGAACAACGCTTCCAGCCGACTATCGCCAACTTGGAACAGGCCAAAAATGAGCATGGCCGTTTGGATGGGCTAGTAGTCGCCTCGCCAAATAATCCCACCGGAACCATGTTCAGTTCCGAGGAGCTGAACGAGTTGGCTACGTGGTGCGAATCCAATGGGGTTCGGTTAATCAGCGACGAGATTTATCACGGCATCGAGTTTGATCCTGAGCGTAAGGGGCACACCTCATGGGAGTTCTCCGAGACGTCCATTGTTGTCTCATCCTTCTCTAAATATTGGGGAATGACTGGTTGGCGGCTGGGCTGGATGGTTGTTCCCGACGATCTGCTGTCAGCCGTTGACGCCTTGGCTTCCAACCTTGCATTGTGCGCACCTGCGCCAGCGCAGCGAGCTGCGGTTGCCGCATTTACGCAGGAGAGTCTGAAGGAAGCAAACCAAAGAGTTGAAGAGTTCGCTCGCACTCGCACTCTGGTTCTTGAAAACCTGAAGAGGCTAGGAATCGCTGAAGCCGCACCGGCTGATGGCGCGTTCTACCTCTACGGACGGTTGGCTCCGGAAGTACTGGAACATTTTGGTTCGGCTAGCGAGTATTCTCAGGCAGTCCTTGAGCACGCACATGTTGCTCTGACCCCTGGTGGAGACTTTGATCCGTTTGAAGGTCACCTGTTTATCCGGCTGTCTTTTGCCGCCGGATATGAGCAAGTAGCTGAGGCTCTGGAACGAGTAGATGCCTTCTTGCGGCAGAGCCTTGCTGGAGCATAGATGTCCACAACTCGTGAGCCTTAGCGTGCTGGGCCGGCTCAAAGCTGGAAAGTAATGGCAGGAGCAACAAATTGGTTGCTCCTGCCATTACGTCTTTAAGGAGTTCTGATGTCCCAGCTGCCATTACCGGTTGAACACGAATGTCTGCCTTGTTATCTGTACCGGGTTGCCGGGTCGCAGTCCTGCGATGGGACCCTGCAGATGCTCAGTCACTACCGGGACCAATGCGCCCCGCGGGCCAGTGCACTGGAGAAAAAGATGCGGTTGTTGGGCGGGTATTGCGACTGCGAGGTGTTGCTCAACGCGGTGCGGCCAGCGTCTACCCAGGCCATGCGTTTGATTGATGCGGGCGAAGATTTGGTCTGTAAAGGAGTACGCCGCGGCACAATCCAACCGTGTGAGAACTGGTTGATGCGCCGCGGCGTACAGTGGGGTGGCGGTCGTTTTAGCCGCCGAAGTGCTTAGAAATTAGTCTTCGATGTTCTTGCTTGGCTTGCGGGACTTGAGCAATTCAATACCGATCGGGATGACCGAGACCAGCACGATCAAGATGAAGATGATGTCGATATTTTCTTCGATCCAGGTGAACTGTCCCAGCCAGTAACCCAGCATGGTGACGCCGATACCCCATAGGGCTGCGCCGATCAGGTTGAAGGTGGCGAAAGTCTTGTGGTCCATCTTCGCAACACCGGCAATGACCGGGACGAAGGTACGTACCACTGGGACAAAGCGTGCGAGGATCACTGCGCGGCCACCGAACTTTTCGAAGAATTCGTGGGCGCGTTCTACGTTCTTCTGCGAGAAGAAGCGTGAGTCAGGCTTGTTGAAGATTGCCGGGCCGGACTTCCTGCCAATCATGAATCCAGTTTGATCTCCTGCAAAAGCGCTGATGAAGATTGCTAGCGCGAAGAGCCACAGTGGGATGTGGATGGTGCCAGTTGCGATGAGCATACCCACGGTGAAAAGCATTGAGTCACCAGGTAGGAAGAAGCCAACTAGCAAGCCGGTCTCAGCGAAAACGATGGCGCAGACAAGCACGACGACCCATGGGCCGAGGTCTGGGTTATCTAGGAAAACCGCAGGGTTAAGCCAGTCCGGTAGGAACGCGGCACCCATAGTTGGTGAGGCGTAATTCGTCAGCGTGGAAAGGAAAGAAGTTTGATCAAGCACAGAAAAAATCCTACGGGAAGTCACTGTGAGTTTCCCATAGGACTCGGCAGAGAAAGGTTTGTTCGACCGGAGATTCACAAGGCAAGAGATCGGCCTTTTGATCGCTAACCGGCATTGATCACTACTTCTGTGAAATTCTCACTCCAACAGCCTCGGTCCACTTCGCGACCAACTGTTGTCTAAGTCACAGCGTTTATTAAAGCTCAGGCCAGATGGTTGTTTTGTTGCAACCAGTTTGTTGAAGCCATGACAACTGTCATGCGTAGGTCATGACATTCCGCTCTTCTGTGGTGTTGTTCTGAAGCAAAGAATAGAAATATGGAAACGATAATTGGGGCCAATGCCATTTCGTTGAGTGCGGTGGAGAAAACGTTCACGTCGGGAAAAAGTACGGTTCAGGCAGTAAGAGGGATAAACCTTCAAATCGAGCAGGGACAAATTGTCGCGCTACTGGGCCCAAATGGTGCCGGGAAAACCACCACTATCGACATGATGTTAGGGCTGATTTCTCCCTCGTCTGGATCCATCCGAGTATTAGGTAACAGTCCCCACCAAGCAATCTCTTCTGGAAACGTTTCGGCAGTACTCCAAACCGGAGGACTGCTGCGCGACCTGACCGTGAGGGAAACCATTAAAGTCATCGCAGCCATGCAAGAGTGCACAGAGCGAATCGACTCGGTAATGGAACGAACTAGTCTGAATAAGATTGCCAAGCGCAAAGTTGGCAAATGCTCCGGTGGCGAACAGCAACGCATCAAATTTGCGTTGGCTCTGCTACCAGACCCAGACGTGCTGATCTTGGACGAGCCAACCGCTGGCATGGATGTGATGGCGCGTAGAGAGTTCTGGCAAACGATGCAGAGCGAGGCTACAGCAGGGCGCACCATCATTTTTGCCACTCACTATTTGGAAGAAGCCCAAAATTTTGCCCAACGCACCGTCTTGATGAGCCAAGGACAAATTGTGGCGGATGGGGCAACAGAAGAATTGCGGCATCTCATCTCTGGCCGTGTAGTTAGTGCCAGTTTCACTACTGAATCCCAGGCAGACCAAGCGCGCAATTTTGACGATTCGGTCTTCATCACCGAACGTCAAGGGCTGCGCTACACATTCCAATGCGCCAACTCTGATCAGTTCACGCTGGCGCTGTTGCAACACTTCGGGGCGCGAGATATTGAGATCTCATCCCCGAGCCTTGAAGACGCTTTTATCCAACTCACCAAGGTTGCATCATGATGACTACCTACATCCAAGTGGAGTTTGCTCGGCACTTCCGCGACGGCTACAACTTAGTTTTTGCATTGTTGTTACCGGCGGCAATGTACATCCTCTTCGGAAACATCCCGAGTTACGGACAATCCGAGCTTGGGGGAGGAAACGTCAAGTTTTATCTGATGATCTCCATGGCTGCCTACGGTGCAGCGGTGAGCACTGTTTCTATTGCAGGAACGGTGGCCACCGAAACAATGCAGGGCTGGGGCAGACAAATCGCGTTGACCAGAATGTCTCCTACCACTTTTGTTGCTAGCAAGATGATTGTCGCCGCCACCGTTGCCGCAATTTCTGCGGCCGTCGTTTTCGTTCTAGGTGCGGCCACCGGAGCGGTGGTTCTAGACAGTTGGATCTGGAGCGTTAGTTACCTAATCACCTTGCTCGGCGCCATGATCTTTGCATGCTACGGAATCGGAATGGGCATGATTCTTAAGTCGGAATCCGCTTTAGGTCTGGCGTCAGGGCTGATGGTGTTCTTCGCATTCTTTGGTAACGTCTTCATGCCGTTGGAGGGAGCGATGCTAGATGTGGCCCGTTTCACACCAATGTTCGGTTACGTAGCCCTTGCCCGTTATCCGATGCTCGCTGATATTCCTGCCGGCGAGCCTATGAGCTCAGACCCATTGTGGATGATCGCTACTAACCTAGTGGTATGGGCAATGATCTTCGCCGTCTTCGCGGTACTCGCCACGCGCCGGGCCAAGGCGCGTCAGTGAGCAACAGCGCGGGTAATGCAATGGATGCCGAAGAGCAGTTCTGGCGCCGTTGGGGATGGATGCTATCCGGCGTATGGCTTCTGTTCTTGATCTTCCCAATTCTTCAGTTGTTGCAGAACCCGTACCCAAGCCATGTGCGAATTATCGGGCTCGGATTGCTTGTAATATTTTCCTTCACGTACCTGCGGGGCTTCAGAAAATATTCGCATCATGTGGGGCAAGGAGGCACCAATGAGCCAGAAGCGCTACTCAGCTTCTTGCTCTTGGCCGTCTTGGTAGTTCCCGCGATTTTCTTCATCGAAGTCAATGCTCTAGGACTGCTCCCGTTCATTACCTCCTTTGCTGCCTTCTTGCTGACGAAGCGCTGGGTGATTGCCACCTATGCTGTTGCGACCGCGCTGAGCATTGGACTACCAATATTTTTAGGTCAGTTCTCGGATGGACTGTTCCTCATTGGTCTAAACCTGGCAATGATGGTGGTGTATGCGGTGACCGTGGCAGCGATTAGCAGATCCGTTGCCTCTGAAGAGTTGCGTGGCGACTATCTGGTGATGGCTGAACAGGAGCGAGTGGCCCGCGATGTTCATGATGGAATTGGTCATTCACTCACAGCTCTGAATCTCAAAGCACAGTTAGCCCTGCGTTTGATTGATGCCGGACAAATTGATCGGGCCCGCACGGAAGTTCAACAGCTCTCGACATTGGCGCTCGATGCGCTTGCTTCGGTGCGGACCACCGTTCAAGGACTGGAGCGTCAGGACCTAGACGCGGAGCTGGCTCTACTTCGCAAAGTCTGTGACGATTCGGGACTGTCTTTCACTTTGGTGGGTAACGCCGAGCAGATTGAGCTACGGTGGCGTTCTCATACCGCTTGGATTGTGCGCGAGGCGCTCACAAACGTTCTACGCCATGCTCACGCTGGTGCAGTGCGAGTCACGATCACTGCCGTTGAGGTGACTGTTGATGATGACGGAGACGGGTTGCGGGAGCAGGATACGGGACACGGTATCCGGGGTATGGTCGAACGTGCCAAACAGATCGGAGCAACAGCTACCGTGGGCCCATCGCCCTTTGGTGGAACTCGTCTTCAATTGATTTTTGCGAGCAGCATCAAGGAGCAACAGTGATTCGAGTATTGATTGCCGATGACCAGCACTTGGTGCGTGGCGCCATAGCGGCGTTGTTGAATCTGGAAGATGACCTTAATGTCGTGGCTGAATGCGCTGACGGTGACGAAGTGGCAGCTGCCCTAGCGACCCATCCAGCTGATGTAGCACTTCTGGATATTCAGATGCCTCGACTTGACGGGTTACAAGTAGCCGAGCAACTTCGCTCCACGCACCCTGAAGTGAAGGTGCTAATTCTGACGACCTTTGATCGGCCTGGATACTTCCGTCAAGCCTTTGAAGCTGGAGCCAGCGGGTTCCTCGTAAAGGATGCGCCGCCAGCTGAGCTGATCGCGGCGATCCGCAAAATCCATGCTGGTAATAAAGTAGTTGACCCAAAGCGAGCGATGCTGAGCGTGGAGAGCAAACGAAATCCGCTCACCGAGAGGGAACGCGAAATCCTTGAGCATGCGGCTACCGGCGCCCCGGTATCTCACATCGCCGCCAGCGTGCATCTTTCTACTGGGACAGTGCGCAACCACCTGTCTAACGCGATCGGCAAAACCAATACTGCCAACCGGATCGAAGCCGCCCGTAGGGCCAAACAGATGGGCTGGCTCTAGCGGGTCGCGAAGTGCGCGATTAGCCCGATCACCCAAATGGATGAAGCCAAAAGTACACAGCCGAATTCAACTACAATGCCTAGTCCCATAGCCTTCAGTGCGGCCCAAGAAGAACTGAACGCACCGGAGACTTCACGACGCCGCACGCTCTCTCCGAGGAACAGTCCCACAGCAAAGCCGATGAACAAACCCAGCACGGGGATGATGAAGGCTCCGGCGATGGCTCCGATCACCGCAAAGAGAATTGTTCCCTTGGGAACTTGATGCTCTTTGAGTTTGCGTCCGGTGAGTACTGCGGAGGCTGACCATCCCAAGAAGGTAATAGCCATGCCCAGGCCAGCTGCCCACCATGAAGCGCTGGAACCTAAGAGCCAACCCCACGCAAGCAGGGTGCCGATGGTCAATAATGAACCGGGCAGCACCGGGAAAATGGTGCCGAAGGCCGAAACTACCAGCAGTAGTCCGGCAAGGATGGTGTAAATAATCTGTGTATCCATGAGCCAAGTTTCGCACGGTCAATGCCATGAGAAACTCGGTAACAAATGGAGAGTTCGCCTGTCGGATAATCTTTGACGAATCAAGGGCTGTTTCTTTTGCAATAATGAGCTCATGATTTCCTCGCAAACCGCAATCGATAATGACGCTCGGCGCCCTCCGTCGATGTCAGATGTTGCGGCGAGGGCAGGGGTGTCACATCAGACGGTTTCGCGAGTTTTGAATAATCCGGACCAAGTTCGACTTGATACCCGCGAGCGGGTTCAGCAGGCTATCGATGAGCTCGGCTATCGGCGCAATGGCGCAGCTAGGGCCTTGGCCACCGCTCGTTCGAGAACCATTGGTATCCTCACCATCGGCAATGCGCATTTTGGCCCCTCGAGCACGGTGAATTCCGTAGAATCCGCAGCGCGTTCGCGAGGATATTTCGTCTCCGTTAGCTCGCTGGAATCCTCAGGTGAATCGGCGGCGCACCGGGCGTTGGCACAATTGGTTGATCAAGGCGTGGACGGGATTATTGTGGTGGCGCCCTTGATGGATGTCGCGCAAGTGGTCGAACGGGCTGCTCCTAGTGTGCCGGTAGTGGTAGCGGCTGCAAATCCGAACGCTGAACCGACGAAGATGGTGCGCTACGTCTGCGTTGACCAGCGCGCCGGGGCGCGTCTCGCAGTGGAATACTTGATCCGATTAGGACATCGAAAAATAGCCCACGTGAGCGGGCTGGACTCCTGGATTGATGCTTCTGAGCGGTTGGCCGAATTCCGCAACGTCGCCAATGAGAATGACATCGAAGCGCTGGAATTCCCTGCCGACGGATGGGCGGCAGCTGATGGATACGCGGTAGGTCTGCAACGTGCAGAACAGATTCGCTCGGAGCAAGGGCCAACAGCAATTTTCGCTGCCAATGACTACATTGCCCAGGGTCTATTGCGAGCTTTCTGGGAATGTGGAATCCGAGTTCCACAGGATATTTCTGTCATCGGATTCGATGACGTCGAAAGCTCGGAATACTTTATACCGTCGATAAGTACAGTCCGTCAGCCCTTCGATCTTTTGGGGCAAGCCGCTATGGAAGCACTGACCTCAGTTCAGTTAGGTGATGCGCCAACTGGTGGTCGCTTTGAAGCCGTCCTTGAGCCTGAATTGATCGTTCGAGGAAGTTGTGCGCCAGCACCCAGCACGCAAAGTTAGCGTCTAAACTGGCGTCCTTTTTTCGATTACCCCTATCGAAAGACCAAAGATTTACCTAGAACGCCTAGTGGAGAGCTCCGGGAACTGGACTCAGAAATTTTTGGACATTTTCAGGCAAAAAAAGAATTTTCTCTCCGACTCTTCCCACCCTGAAATGTTAGCGCTAACATTGTGATCACCGACACAGTAATCCCGCATTCGGCACCTATCACTCGACAGTCGGCGGGGACCCACGAGAAGGAAATCTCAATGAAGCGAAAGACCTTTTTACGCGCCGGAATTGCAACGCTTTCGGTTGCAGCAATGGCGGCAATGAGCGCATGCTCGGGCTCAGCATCCAGCGAACCAGCTGCAAGCGGAGCCGCGTCAGAAACGATTTCGATCGGATTCTCGCAGGTTGGCGCCGAGTCAGGCTGGCGCGCAGCTAACACGAAGGACATTCAGGACACCCTCACCGAAGCCAACGGTTTTAAGCTCAGCTTCTCCGACGCGCAGCAAAAACAGGAAAACCAGATCCAAGCTCTTCGTTCCTACATCGCCCAAGGTGTCGATGTATTGGCTTTCTCGCCGGTCGTTGAAACCGGCTGGGATGCAGTACTCCAGGAAGCAAAAAACGCCAACATTCCCGTCGTCCTCACAGACCGAGCTGTCGACACCACCGATGAGTCGCTCTACGCCTCGTTCATCGGCTCCGATTTTGTTGAAGAAGGCAAGCGCGCTGGTGACTGGGTAGCTGAAAACTTCAAGGACAAGGAAATCAACGTGGTTGAGTTGCAGGGCACCACTGGCTCTGCACCGGCTATCGACCGCAAGGAAGGCTTCGAAAAGGCTATTGCTGGTTCGGACATCAAAATCGTTGATTCTCAGACCGGTGACTTCACCCGTGCAGGCGGAAAGCAGGTCATGGAAGGGTTCCTGAACTCGCATGATGACATCGACCTCGTTTTCGCGCATAACGACGACATGGGACTAGGGGCAATCGAAGCCATCCAGGCAGCGGGCAAGAAGCCAGGTGTTGACATCAAGATCGTCACCATCGATGCCGTCAAGGACGGAATGAAGGCCCTAGCCGACGGAAAGATCAACTACATCGTCGAGTGCAATCCGCTCCTTGGTGAGGACCTCGCGCAAATCGCCAAGAAGGTTGTCGCCGGGGAATCGGTAGAGAAGCGCATTGTCGTCGAAGACGCAGCTTTCAACCAGGAAGAAGCCGCCAAGGCCTTGCCAGATCGCAAGTACTAAGCGACAACAACCCCTCGAACCGGCGGATGGAATTTCCGTGCGCCGGTTCTTCACCTAGCGCCACATCACGCATCTTCAGAGGCAACATAATGATTGCATCCACACCTCAGCAACGGCCGACAGCGGCCACCGAAGCTGAGCACCAACCAACTTCTCCGATAGTCCAGATGAGTGGAATCACCGTCGAGTTCCCCGGTGTTAAAGCCCTGGAGAACGTCGACTTCAGACTCTTCCCTGGCGAAGTACACGCCCTCATGGGGGAAAACGGGGCAGGAAAATCTACCCTGATCAAAGCACTTACCGGAGTGAACCAGATAGCCTCCGGAAGTATCACCGTCAACGCGACACCAATCCGCTTTAGTGGACCTGCAGATGCTCGAGAAAATGGGATCTCGACGGTCTACCAAGAAGTGAATTTATGCACCAACCTGACCGTCGCGGAAAATATCATGCTCGGCAGCGAACCCCGCCGCTTCGGAGGGCTGGACTGGCGCAGTATGCGTCGCCAAGCAGCGGTATTCCTGAAGCGTATGGGACTAAATATTGATCCCGGCAGCTCCTTGGGCTCCCACTCCTTGGCCGTCCAGCAACTAGTAGCCATTAGCCGTGCCATGGTGGTTGATGCCAAGGTACTCATCCTCGACGAGCCCACGTCCTCCTTGGACACTGACGAAGTGGAACAGCTCTTCGCCGTCATGCGTCAGCTACGCGAAGACGGAGTGGCAATCCTTTTTGTCTCACACTTCTTGGACCAGATCTACGCGATCTCAGACCGAATTACCATTCTGCGTAACGGTGCACTTGTGGAGGAACGGCTGACCGGTGAATTACCACAGCGCGAACTCGTCTCCTTGATGATTGCAGGCACTTCAGACGCCACCGTCGGGCAAGTCATTGAACGCAACGTGGTCAGCGCGCGCAAGTCAGATGCCAAACCGCTGTTGCAGGCCGTGGGCCTGGGTCGCAAGGGTGCGGTGCAACCGTTCGACCTAGAGCTGTACCCCGGTGAAGTTATTGGCATGGCCGGGCTGCTAGGTTCTGGGCGCACTGAATTGGCCCGGTTGCTTTATGGCGCTGACAAAGCAGATGAAGGCTCAATCCAGCTACATGGTGTCCAAGCGAAACTGCGCACACCGCGTCAGGCTCTGGGGCATAAGATCGCCTACACCTCCGAGGACCGAAAGGGTGAAGGAGTAATCGGTGATCTGAGCGTTGCCGAAAATATTATCCTCGGTTTGCAGGCGGCCCGAGGATGGACCAGACCGTTGCCAGCTACTAAAGCGGCGCAGGTTGTCGATGCGTACATCAAAGCATTGGGTGTGCGTCCGGCGAATCCGCAGGCGTTGCTCAAAAACCTCTCCGGAGGAAACCAGCAAAAAGTACTGTTGGCTCGCTGGCTAGCCACCGCACCAAAGCTCTTGCTGTTGGATGAGCCTACGCGCGGTATCGACATTGGCGCCAAGACCGAGATCATGAACCTGGTTTCGGAATTGGCCGAACAGGGGATGTCCGTGGTTTTCATCTCGGCCGAACTAGAAGAAGTGTTGCGTCTTTCCGACCGCATCGTTGTCATGCGTGACCACACTAAGGTTGCCGAAATTCCAAGCAGCCAAGATGTGGATGTACCACGCCTAATCGAAATCATCGCCACCGGGGAAGAAAACACATGACCCGTATATATAAGCATCGGCTGTTCTGGCCGTTGGTAGCATTGGCAGCATTGTTGCTGGCCTGCAGTATCAAACGCCCAGATATTCTGGGGATTACCGTTCTGGATGGCCACCTATTTGGTGCACCGATCGATATTTTGCGCAACAGCGCACCGCTTCTTTTGGTGGCCCTTGGCATGACTTTGGTTATTGCCACCCGAGGAATCGACCTGTCTGTGGGCGCAACTGTGGCCATTGCCGGTGCCGTGGCGCTGACCTTCATTGCCAGTTCGGATCAGCCAGGCTCGTTGGGTACTGCGCTGGGTGCCATCTTCGTGGCCGTGGGATTGTGCTTTTTACTTGGCTGCTTCAACGGCTTACTGGTGGCCAAGTTTGGTATCCAGCCCATCATCGCAACGCTCATCTTGATGACTGCTGGACGTGGCATGGCCATGTTGATTACCAATGGGCAGATCACCACGGTCACTAGCGCACCCTTTAGCTCTCTAGCTTCCGGCTTCCTGATGGGACTGCCGGTGGCGGCAATCATCGCTTACGGCGTGTACCTTGTGGTGTCCATATTGGTACGACGCACCGCTTTGGGCATGCTGCTGGAATCGGTGGGCATTAACCCTGAAGCCAGCCGCTTGGCCGGTGTGAAATCCAAAACCTTGGTCTTCACCGTTTACGCTCTGTGCGGGTTGCTCGCCGGGCTAGCCGGACTGATCTTCGCTTCCAATACGATGGCGGCAGACGCTAACAATGCCGGCCTGTTTATTGAGCTGGACGCGATCTTGGCCGTAGTCATTGGTGGAACTTCGCTGGCTGGAGGAAAGTTTAATCTTTCTGGCACGCTGATCGGCGTGCTCATCATTACTACCTTGAGCCTTACGGTGACCGTACTTGGCGTTTCGCCGCTGGTCACTTCACTGTTCAAAGCAATCGTAGTCATTGCGGTCACGCTGATGATGTCCACGCGCTTGCGCACCATGTTAGCGGGACTGCGTGAACGTCGACGTTTCCAGGAGGTCAGCGCATGAGCGTTGCAACTGCCACGGTCAGTGGCCGCGTTACACCTAAGCTGTCCCTAGACCGGCGTTACCTCCCGGTCATTGGCACCGTCGTCGTATTCCTATTGATGTTGCTGGTCGGAGGGGTGCGTTACGAGAGCTTCCTGTCACCGGCTGTGATTTCAAACCTCTTCATCAACAACGCTCACCTCATTGTGCTGGCCACCGGGATGACCTTCGTGATTCTTACCGGTGGAATCGATCTATCGGTCGGCGCAGTCCTTGCCCTGTCCTCGGTAATTACGGCTACCTTGCTGCAAGCCGGTATTCCGCTGATCATTGTTTTGCCGGTGGCTCTGCTCGCTGGTTCAGTGATCGGCTTGGGTATGGGAGTCATGATCCAATACTTTGAAGTGCAACCCTTTGTGGCTACGCTCGCCGGAATGTTTCTGGCTCGTGGACTGTGCTTCATCTTCGCCCCACAGTCGGTCCCAATTCGTGATCAGGGATTTGTTTCCCTGACCAACTGGGGCCTGACAGTTGGTCGCTGGCGGTTGACTGCGGCCGTGGTGATTGCCCTGCTGGTGGTAGTTGGCGCGTTGTGGGTACTGCACAGAACCCGCTTTGGCCGCACTGTTTACGCAGTTGGCGGTGGAGAACAGTCGGCAACTTTGATGGGGTTGCGAGTGGCAAGAACCAAAGTATTGGTTTACGTCATTTCTGGAACCTGCGCTTCACTCGCTGGCATTCTATTCGCGATGTTCTCCCGGTCCGGCTACGCACTCACCGGCGTTGGTATGGAACTGGATGCGATTGCCGCAGTGGTCATTGGAGGCACACTTTTGGTGGGAGGCATGGGATTTGTCGCTGGCTCTTTAGTCGGCGTCATGGTTCTAGGCCTAATCCAAACGATCATCACCTTTGAAGGAACCCTGAGTTCCTGGTGGACCAAGATCGTGATCGGTGTTTTATTGCTGGTCTTCGTGATCTTGCAACGAATACTTTCCCTGCGGCGAACCTAAATGCCGTAGCGAAAAAAGTTCAGGGTCCGGCATTACCGTGCCGGACCCTGAATCATATCCAGCCGCCTTCCGGCGGCGAATATCCCTTCCGAGAACGGTGTTTTATGTAGGAACCCGTCCTCGTCATCACGACGTTAGCACGTCGAACTACCTCACGGAGGTTTGAGTAAGTGATGCATCCTCGTCAACGATGGGCCGTGCCGTTAGCACTGCTCGTTTCTCTGTCTTTCCCTGCCTCGGCACTCGCCGCGGTTCCGCATGTGAGCAGGCCGAATATTGCGCTCACAACAACACCTGGCAATGAAGCCGATCGTGATTACGCGGCCTATGTTTTCCCCTATTTCACCGGTGAGAGCACCGATGATGGCGAGAAAATACATATGGCCGTCTCGCAAAAGAACGACCCCAATAGCTGGTACACGCTCAACGACGGCAAACCCATTTTGGAGTCAACACTGGGTACCAAAGGGCTTCGAGATCCATTCTTGATTCGATCCCAAGACGGTTCCAAATACTACCTACTGGCTACCGATCTTAAGATGTACGGGGGTGGCAGTTTTGGCGACGCCCAAGAAACCGGTAGCCACTCGTTGATGATCTGGGAATCATCTGATCTGATCAACTGGTCACAGCAGCGCGAGGTCAAAGTGGCCTCAGATAATTCAGGCAATTTGTGGGCTCCTGAGGCGCACTGGGATCCGGTCACCGAGCAATACATCGTGTATTGGGCCTCAGCGCTTTATCCGGATGATGTTCCAGCAGATCAGCGCGATATTAAGAACTCCTATCAGCGCATGATGTATTCAACGACCAAAGACTTTAAGGATTTTTCAGAACCAAAGGTGTGGATTGACGAACGTCAAGGTCCGGGCCTAGGAATGATTGATTCAACAGTGGCTGAGGTCGGTGATACTTTTTATCGTCTGACCAAGGATGAAGGCGACATGAGTGTGCGCATGGAATCTTCATCGGAACTCCTGCGGACCCAAGGGGTCAGTGAAGGGGACGGTTGGGATATGGTCACCGAGCACATCGGTGTGGGCCAACCTAATCCATGGGGCGGGACTTTCACATCCGGTGAAGGACCAACCATGTTCCCCTCGCTGACAGACGACAACTGGTATCTGATGATTGACCAGCCCTCGTACCACGGTGGCAAGGGTTATATGGTTTTTGAAACTGATGATCTCGCCGGAGGCGACTGGACGAGCGTTCCCGATGCAAAACTGCCTACGAGCCCACGTCATGGAACTGTTTTGCCGATTACCGCCGACGAACAACAGGCCCTGATTGCAGCCTACCCACCGGGCGAAGTTGAAGAGCCTCCAGGTCCGGTAGTTCCGGGTCCTGACCCGGAACTTCCCGATGGTACCTTCAGCGAAGAGTTTGATTCAACGGAGCTTAATCAGCGATTCTCAATCCTCAATGAGCAGGCTGGTGCGTGGAAGCTGGAGGATTCGGCGCTGAAGCTGACCTCTCAGCGAGGGGACACTTGGCAAGATTCGAATGACGCCAAGAACCTCTTCATGCTCGACGTTCCCTCCGGTGACTTCTCGGTGGCCACCCACCTTACTGCACCGGTCTCGCAAGACTTCCAAGGCGCCGGGCTGCTGGCATGGAAAGACTTCGATAACTATGTACGAGCTGGCCTGGCCCATGTATCCAGCGCCCCCAACGGACCAGTAGTGATTGAAAGTGCTGCCGAGTCAGCCGGAGTGTATGGTTCGCAGTTCACCGCGCGCCCCGGATCCACTACCGAGTGGCTTCGTTTGGATCGTAAAGGTAAAGAAATCACTGTTTACTACGGGGATTCCCAAGGGCAATGGGCAAAAGCCGCAAGTTTTAATTTGGATTGGAACGCTACCAAGGTAGGGCTTTACGCATTGGCAGCCCAAGATGGGACCGCACATACAGCGTCCTTCGACAGCGTCTGGCTTAACGAGGCTGGCCCTGCAGATCTGGTTCCTACCGAGCCGTTTACGCTGAGCGCCACAGGTGCCCAAAGCTATGTCACTACCGATAAACAACAACGGCTAAAGCTGGAGTCAACGCGACCAAAATCGGTACTGCGCTTTACCTCGCAGGCCGCAGATGGCGTGACCAGCGACGACCACCACCCACTGGTGCTCACTACCCCAGCAGGCAACATGGACGTTCGCAACGGGAAACTCCAATTAACCAAGGGCTCCACAACGTCTTGGCGTTTGGTGGATGCTGGTGGCGGAAAAAGCTATCTACGCTTGACCGGAGCCAGCGATGAAGATTCGGCCTGGGTAGTGCGCCATGAAAATGGTTCCCTGCGTCTAGGATCCAAAGCTAAAGCCGCAAGTTTTAGTCTTGGTTCAGCCACCGTTGGGCAGCAAGAACTGTCGATTGACGGCGATGGCACCAGCCACGAAATCAGCGACACAATGTACGGAGCGTTTTATGAAGATATCAACTACGCTGCTGACGGCGGACTGTACGCCGAGATGGTGCGCAACCGTTCTTTCGAGTTCAACAGCTCAGATAATAAGGACTTCACAGCACTGACCGGATGGAAAGCAGTAGGTACCGCCGGGAACCAAGTGAGTTCTGAACGAGATCAGTGGCTCAACGACTCCAACCGCGCATATCTACAACTCAATGCCAAGGCCAAGGGTGATGGTGTGCAGAACCTTTCCTTTAACAAAGGAATGGCGCTGAAGAAGGGAGCAAAGTACGACTTCAGTGTTTTTGCCCGAGCACAGAAGGATCAAAAACTGGAAATAAAGCTCACCGATGCTGACGGTTCCGCAGTGTTTGGATCCACCACCATCACCGTGGACGGCAACGATCAATGGAAAAAATATAGCGCGACGATGACTGCACTATCCACCGTTGACACTGGTCGACTAGAACTGCTGGCCGATACACCGGGGAGTGTGAACTTGGATATGATTTCGCTATTCCCTCAAGATACGTGGGTTGGACCAGTGAATGGTAAGTCCGTGCTGCGCAAGGACCTAGCCGAAAAAGTGGCGGACCTGAATCCGAGCTTCCTTCGTTTCCCGGGTGGCTGCGTGACCAACGTGGGTACTTTTGATACGTACTTGCAGTCCGATGGAAAGGACCGTCAACGCACCTTCCAATGGAAAGAGACCATTGGTGCCGTGGAGAGCCGGCCGACCAACTGGAACTTCTGGGGCTATAACCAGACTTACGGAATTGGCTACCTGGAATATCTGAAATGGGCTGAGGACTTGGGTGCCACCGCGTTACCGGTGGTTTCTGTAGGCGCCAACGGCTGTGGTTCAAATATTGCTGAGATGACAGATCAGCCGCGCATTGATCGTTGGGTACAAGACACCTTGGACTTGATCGAATTTGCTAACGGAGACACCACGACAACGTGGGGTGCTAAGCGTGCACAGCTCGGACACCCCAAGCCGTTCGATTTGAAGTACATCGGGTTGGGCAATGAAGAAGTCACCAAGACTTTTGAAGCTAACTTCCCGAAATTCCGTGACGCGATCGCTGCCAAATATCCCCAGATCACCATCATCTCCAATAGCGGCCCCGATGACACCGGAACCCGTTTTGATGAGCTGTGGAAGTTTAACAAGGCTCAGGGCGTGGACATGGTTGATGAACACTATTACAACGATCCCTCATGGTTCTTAGGCAATGACCAACGGTATGATTCCTACGACCGTCAAGGTCCGGAGGTGTTCCTAGGCGAATATGCCTCACGTGGTAACACCTTTGCCAATGCGCTTTCCGAAGCTGCATATATGACTGGATTGGAACGCAATTCAGACGTCGTGAAGCTAGCCTCTTATGCGCCGATGTTTGCCAACGAGGACTATGTTCAGTGGGCACCAGACATGATGTGGTTCGACAACGACCAGTCGTGGGGTTCGGCTAACTACTACAACCAGAAACTCTGGATGAACAACGTCGGTGAACAGGTGGTGCCTTCGACCCTTACCGGCAAAACTTCCACCGCCCCCGATCTCTCCGGTGGTGTTTTCCTGAGTAGTTGGCAGACGAAAACTTCCTACGACAACCTGCAGGTGACTGAGAACGGTACAGGGGAAACCCTGTTCAGCGATGACTTCACCAGTGATGCGAACTGGGAAGCTCAACGCGGGAACTGGGCAATTGCTGATGGGCGTTATGTGCAGTCCGATACCGGTGTGGAGGACGCACGTAGCCTGATCACCGGTGCCTATGACAAGGACTGGAAAAACTACACAATGGAGCTGACCGCACGAAAGGAAGCTGGGAAAGAAGGCTTCTTGATCGGCTTCGCGGCCGGGGCGGAAGATCAGTTCTACTGGTGGAATCTTGGCGGTTGGGGCAATACCCGCTCTGTGCTGGAACGTGCCGACTCGGCTCGTCAAGGCGAGGTCGCCGCTGGACCGAATACCACCTTGGAAACCGGCAAGGATTACAAGGTCAAGATTGTGGTCGATGGAAACACCATCAAGCTCTACCTCGATGGTGAATTCCAGTTTGAGTACACCGAGCCATCAGCCAAACCGCTCTACCAAGTGGTTACCCGCGATACCAAGAAAAATGAGCTGATCGTCAAACTGGTGAACCCAACGGCCACGGTTTCGCAGACCAAGATTGCGGTAGACGACGTCAAGGTTGGTTCCGTGGTCAAGGTTACCGAACTGGTCGCTGCGCCAGAAGCTCAGAACACCAAGCAGGACCCCACTAAAGTGGCGCCCCGTGAGTTCAAATTGAAGGCCGAAGCTCATGGTCTTGATTATGAGGTTCCAGCCTATTCAGTCACGTTCTTGAGACTGGCGGTGAAATAACAGTCGCCAAGAAATAGCAGTGCTCATGCCCTCTACCCGCGATGATTCGCAGGTAGGGGGCATGAGCATGTTCTCAAGTTTTGCCAAGTGAAGGGCGTGAGGATCGCGACCTGCCTGGGAGCGTTGTTCCTTGAGACGGCTATTCCTGGTCGAACTGCGCGATCAGTTCTCGCTTGAGGATCTTACCGCTGGGGCCCAGCGGGAATTCTTTGACTATCTCGATGAAGCGCGGGTACTTGTAGGCAGCCATCTGCTCACTGGACCAACGGATTAGCTCTTGGACACTGAGTGTTGAACCCTGCACCAAGGTCACCGAGGCAACTACTTCCTGACCGTGCTTGTCATGAGGTACTCCGTAGACGGCGGCGTTGGAAATTTCCGGGTGGCTGGTGAGCACCTCTTCAACTTCGCGCGGGTAGACGTTATAGCCGTTACGCAGAATCATGTCTTTGGTTCTATCTAGGATCCGCAAGTAGTCCTCTTCGTCCTTGGTTCCCAAGTCTCCGGTGCGGAACCATCCATCCACTACTGCTTCGGCGGTTGCGTCGGGGCGGTTGAGGTAGCCGGAGAAGAGGTTGTGACCACGTACCACCAGTTCACCCAGTTCTCCGCGTGGCATCAACCGGATCTCGTTGGGGTAGGCGGGGTCAGCAATTTCCACGTCCACGCCCCATACCGGGGTGCCTACGGTGCCTGGGCGAGGTTCCCGCCCGACATGGTTAAAGCAGGCTACCGGTGAAGTTTCAGTCAGTCCGTAACCCTCGTAGATCTGTGCGCCAAAACGCTGTTCAAAGGCGGAGAGTACCGACAGCGGCAGGGAAGCGCCACCGGAAATGGCATAACGGAGATTGGTTGGTTTGCCTTCGCGATTCGCGCCCGCCTCAACGAGCGCAACATACATGGTTGGTACACCGAAGAACACGTCAATCTCGGCATCCAGTACAAGATCCAAGGCAGCATCTGCGGTGAACTTGGGCAGCAACATAACTTCGGCGCCAATTCTCAGGCCAGTGTTTAGTACGCAGGTCTGGCCGAAGGTATGGAACAGCGGCAATCCGCCAAAGAGCTTGTCACCTTGTCGAACGTCCATGGTGTTCAACAGCGTGGAGTGGGTCTGCTCAATCAATGCCAGATGTGTCCCCAGGGCGCCCTTGGGTTTGCCGGTGGTGCCTGAGGTGTAGAGGATCGTGGCAATGTCTTCGGCTTTGCGAGGCAGATAGGTGGTAATCGGTTCGGCTTTGGCTGCCAAGTCTTCTAATCGAGTGGTTTGCCCTGCTTCAGGTTCCATTACGCTCAGGAGGTTTATCCCTGAGTTCTGTGCTCCCTTGGCACCCTCACCCAAGAGCCCCGCAGCGCAGACCAAGATCTTGGCTTCAGCGTCTTCTAAGACGTAGGAGATTTCGCGGGCCTTGAGCAGCGCGTGGATGGGAACTGCTGTGGCGCCGAGGGATAGCACCGCGTAGTAGACGCGGGCGAAGTCGGTGACGTTGGGAATGAGCACTGCTACTCGGTCACCCTCGGTGATGCCCTGTTCTTTGAGGGCTCCTGCGTAGGCTTTGGTTTCCTCCCAAAGTTCACGGTAGGTGGTGCTTACGCCGTTCATGGTGATGGCGTTCAGATCTGGAAAACGGGTGGCCCCCTCGGCCACGATGGCGGCTACCGAAAGGGTGAGGTTTGAAGTGGTCATAGAAGTCTCCTCGACGCTGCAGAGTGTAGGTGTGCCCCATGTCACAAACAAGCCTAATGGAACCGCGATTCAAATCAAGGTACTAAGTTTCGTAATAATGCTCGTTTCAGCAATGAACCGGAATAGACTCAGCGCATTGAGCTGGTATGAGCGCGAAATGGGGTAGCGATGCCGGTAGTCAGAGGTCCACGAGCCGAACCTTGCTGGGTGGATTTACTCACCAGCGATATTGATGGTGCCATCGAGTTTTACTCGGAACTCTTTGGATGGAAAATTCACGATGACCCGCAAACTCGCAGTGACGGATACCTTCCAGTCACGTTGGATGATCAACCGGTCACCGGCCTTGTGCTCAACGACCAAGATTCGGCTGCCCCGGATGCGTGGACCACGTATCTGAATGTGGCCGATATTCATGCGGCCGTCTTTGCCGCCCATTTACATGGCGGTCAGCGTTATCTGAAACCTGTGGCCATGCCCGGTCAGGGGACCGTGGCCCTAATTGGGGATCCCGCAGGTATCGGAGTGGGACTTTGGCAGTCCTTTGACCCGACTAACTATCCGGCACGGAAAATTCACGGTCACCGCATCTGGAATGAGCTGCATACCAAACACTTTGAAACCGCCTGCCGGTTTTACCGCGAAGCCTTGGGGTGGGATCTAAACCAGGTCGTTGATTCTCCCGGCTTCCGTTACTACACCCTGGGCCAAGGAGCCGATGCGGCCGCAGGACTCTATGACATCAGCGGCCAAGACTCTACCGAGGGCTGGCGAACCTACTTCGCGGTTGATGATGCAGATCAAATAGCGCAGCTCTGTACGAGCCTGGGCGGGCAAGTAGTGATCGCACCGCATGACTCGTACTTTGGGCGCACCGCCATGCTCAGTGATCGGGGTGGCGCCGAATTTGCGGTGATCGCACCAGCTCACAAATAGCTCGCGCGCAACTAACTACACTTCGCGATTCCAAACGTATGGCGTGGTGGTGGAAACTTTGAGCAGGCCCTGGCTTTCCAAAATAGGGCGCGAGTATTCGGTGGAGTCACTATGGACGTAGCGCAAGCCGTGGGACAAGGCGCTGCGTGCCCGAGCGTCGGTGAGCGCGCGGTAGATTCCGCGGCCGCGGTACTCGGGTAAAACGCCGCCACCCCATAGACCAGCAAATTCGGTACCCACTACCGGCTCCAAACGCCCCGCGCCCACCATGTGTCCACTGATGGTTGCTACCCACAACTCCATGCCATCGTTTCTGGCTGACCGAGCGACTAATGCATCAGTGGTGGCTGGGTCATAAGGTTCACCAAAAGCCTGGGCGACCATGCGACACATTTTTTCAATCTCGACTGGCGTCGTCACCTGCCTGACTTCCACACCTTCGGGCGTGGGCTGATCACTGATCAGCGATTGCATCAATCCGATCATGACTGACTCGGTAGGTTCAGCACTAAAGCCCAACTCCTCAAGGCGCTGAGCCAAACCCGGTGCGTGGTCGTGACCGCGAGTTTTGAATTCCACCGTACGGATCTCAGGTTGTTTGATGAAGTGGTCCAGTGCCGCAGGGGCCAGGTCCGCCAAGGACTGCGGTGCATTGTGCGTGATATGCGGATAGGTGATGAACCCGCGCCCGTGGGCAAAGGTAACCAAACGCAGTTCGCCGAGCATGGTCACGGACAGCGCACTGGGCGTCTCCGCGTCGGTTCGCAGCTGCGCGTCGTAGAGCGCTAGAAATTCTTCACTTGGTACAGGCATTTGCTCAGTCTACGATCGACCGGCCTACTGCATTGCCCAATTCACGATAATCGGCGGTAAAAACAGTATTACCAAAGTGTAGACCCACAATTCGCGGAACGAATTCGCGGCGGTCAAGGGTCACAATGAGATACTTGACCGCCACGTAATGAGCGTTTGAATATTACGGCGCGAACTTAGGCACTACTTCATCGATGAAGATCTGCAAGGATCGCTTCTTTTCTTCGTGGCTCATGGCGTTGTCGCTCCAGAAGCTGTATTCGCTCACGCCTAGTTCTTCATAGCGTCGCAAGCGGTTAATAACTACATCGGGAGTGCCGATCATTGCTGTCTCATGTAGCGACTCGGTAGTGAATTCTTCGCGTCCCGCAAACTTTTCTTCAGAACTCGGGGCAATGAATCCGTTGATAGGCGCCACCTTGTTGCCGAAGACGGCATCAAAGGTACGGTAGAACTTCTGGATGCCTTCGGCCGCCGGGCGCCATGCCTCTGGCTCTTCGGCGGAGTGCAGGTAGGTGTGGCGCAGGACCATTATGTCGGGACGCTGCTCGACCTCCGGGTGTGCCGCGATGGCACTCTCGTACTTCTCGACCAGAGCCTCGACTTCGTCATCCCCCTTCATTAGCGGCGTCACCATGACATGGCAACCGTTGGCCACGGCGTAATCGTGGGACTCCGGACTTCGGGCGGCGACCCAGACCGGAATCTGCTTCTGCTTGGGCTTCGGCACCGAGGTGGAGGTTGGGAACTGCCACACTTCGCCGTTATGGGCGTAGTCGCCCTCCCAGAGATTTTTCACCGCAGGGATGAGTTCCTGCATGGCCTGGCCACCGTCGGTGGCCTTCATGCCGTCGGTCATCCGATCAAATTCGAACTGGTAGGCACCACGCGCCACGCCCAACTCGGCTCGTCCGTTGCTAATAATATCTAGCAGTGCGAGTTCTCCGGCGGCTCGAATAGGAGTCCAGAATGGGGCGATAATGGTGCCTGCACCCAACCGAATGGTGGAAGTTTTGGCTGCAAGATAGGCCAACTGTGGGATCGGGCTAGGGGAGACCGTGTACTCCATGGAGTGGTGCTCACCGATCCACACCGTGGAAAAGCCGCCGGCTTCGGCCAACTGTGTCAGTTCAACGAGGTTCTCAAAATGCTGTTCGTGGCTGATCGAGTCGTCGTAGCGTTCCATATGGATGAACAGTGAAAAACGCATGTCTATCCTTCTTTCGGTTAACGGGAGCCCTTAGGCAGGAGTCTGGGTGTTATTGCGTTCGGCGATGGTGGTGTTGGTCCGTGACCAATGCTCATGCTCGACTTCGCGCACAATGACGGTGATGTTCTCGCTGGCAGCGTCCACGGTGTTTTCGGCCGCTTCGTGCAAGGCTTTGATGAAGGCCCGCAACTGCTGTGGGGAACGACCTTTTGCGATGGATACATCAATGAGTGGCATTTGTTGCTCCTTCGTTAGCCGCGCATGACGAATGGGTCAGCTACCGGGGATTCATCGGTATTGATCCAGACGCTCTTCAGACGGGTGTATTCGTTCATAGATTCCAGGCCATGTTCGATGCCAACACCGGAGCTCTTGAAGCCCTGACGAGGGGACATCGGAGACATCGCCCGATAGGTGTTGACCCAGATGGTGCCGGCCTCAAGTCGGCGAGCCATGCGATGGGCGCGTGCCAAATTTTGGGTCCAAACTCCTGCGGCCAGACCATATTCAGTGTCGTTGGCCATGCCCAGTAGTTCATCTTCGTTTTCGAATGGCATGATCGCGGCCACGGGGCCAAAGATTTCCTCGCGCACCACACGCATGTTGTTATTAACATCGGTGAGTACAGTCGGTGAGAAGAAGTACCCTGGCAGTTCTAGGCCCTCAGGACGCGTTCCGCCAGCCAAGACGGTGGCACCTTCATCGGCGCCGATCTTCACGTAGCCAGACACCTTATTCAGCTGATCGGCGAAGGCCAGCGGCCCGAGCTCGGTAGCGTCATTCAGCGGGTCGCCGATCACGATGGACTTCGCTCTTTCGGTAACTCGTTCAAGTAGCTCGTCGTACACCGACTTATGTGCGAAGACGCGACTTCCTGCGATGCAGGTTTGGCCGGCCGCAGCGTAGATTCCTGCAACTACTCCCATAGCTGCATTGGCGACGTTGGCGTCATCGAAGATGATGTTGGGGCTCTTGCCACCCAATTCCAATGTGCAACCGATGAAACGACTGGCGGCTTCGGAAGCAATCCGAGAACCGGTTACGGTGGAACCGGTAAAGGAGATCTTCGCTAATAGCGGGTGCGAGACCAATGCGGCGCCAGCTTCGGCTCCGTAGCCGGTCACCACATTCACGACTCCCGGCGGGAAACCAGCTTGGTCCGCTAGTTCTGCCAGCAACAGCACGGTACGCGAAGTGTATTCACTGGGTTTGATGACCACGGTATTGCCTGCGGCCAGAGCAGGGGCAATCTTAGAAGTGGTCAACGTCAGTGGCGAATTCCACGGCGTAATGGCACCAACGACGCCTAATGCCTCACGCTGGGTGTAGTTCAAAATGGCCGGGTTCATTGACGGAATCTGAGATCCTTGGACCTTGTCCGCTAAGCCGGCGTAGTAATAGAAATACTCGGGCAAAGTGGCCAGCTGACCGCGCATTTCGCGCAGTAGCTTACCGTTATCTAGCGATTCGTAGCGTGCTAGCTTCTCGGCGTTCTCTCCAATGAGATCACCAAGTCGGCGAAGTAGGTGTCCACGCGCTGTGGCGCTCAGCGAACTCCACGCGGTAGAAGTGAATGCCTTGTGTGCGGCTTTGACAGCCCGATCCACATCGTGCGCATTGCCGCGGGCAACCTCGTAGAGTTCTTCAAGTGTTGCCGGGTTGGTGCTGGTGAAGAAACGATCTTCGCTGGGAGCTACATGCTCACCGTTGATGAAATGCAGATACTGCTCACTCATGCGTGTTCCCCTTCAATGTCGCTGAAAAAGCTATTTAGTTCAAAAGCTAGAGCCGCCGGGTTCTCGACCGGAAGCATATGTCTGGCGCCTTCGATGATTCGCAGCCGTGAGTTGGGCACAGCGTCGGCCAACCGGCGGGACATCTGCGGCGTTGAACCTGGATCTTGTTCGCCGGTGATTGCTAGCGTCGGCGCCTTTATTTGAGCTAGTTCACCGGAAATCTCACGGTCCCCGTGGGCAAAGACCGCGTAGGCGTGAAGATATGATTCGAGGTCATTGCCGGACATCGTTGTTCGAATTCCCTTGATGATCTGCTGATCAACTTGGGTTTCGCCTGCCGGGAACCACCGCTCAATAGCGCGATCCACACCCTGAGCAAAATTCACACCAGCTGTTGCCAATCGTTGTTCGACGGAGGCTGCCTCTTCCTCGGTACGTTGGCAGACCGAATTTATGGCGCTCAGCGTGAGTACTCGCTCGGGTGCGAATCGCGCGATGTGTTGCGCGATCAGTGCGCCTAGAGAGAATCCCACCAAATGAACTGGTTCCACGGTTTCGAACCGCTCAAGGACATCCTCCGCCAGGCTCTTCAAACCCTGCGCGGAACGTAGCGGGGGCTGCGCGCCGTGACCTGGCAAGTCAATTGCATTCGAATCATGAACCAGAAGTTCGCGCAGTGGGTCCCACATCGTGCGGTCTAACCCCACGCCGTGCAGTAAGAGAACCTGCGGTCGTTTGGTGCTTTTCATCGGTGCTTTGCTCCGTGGTCGAATATTGCCGGGGACTACTGCTCGGTGCTCAGTGCGGCGAGGCGTTCTTGAGGACGTCCTCGGGTGGCACCGGCTAGAGCGATCAGAATTTCGCCCGAATGTGGAGCGTCGGAGATCTTCACTTCAATGCTCTGGTGGTGCGAACGGATGGTTGCGTCCGTGAAGTGCTTGAGCGGAATATCGAACTGGACTCCTGCCGGCCCACGCTTTTCAACAGCGGGAAGTAAGGTCGTTGCCTTAGCGGCGTCACGGAAGTGATTGCCGAATTTCAAAGTGTGGATAAGCGCTGAGCCATGCTCAATTTCGCCGTCTAACCCGACGATTGCTGCCTTCCCGTAGGCTTCGAGCGGCGCACCTAGAGCTTCAATAACCCGAGGCGCCAACAGTGCGCCGAGGCTCGATGCCACAGAGTCAATGCCTGGGTTCAGATCTTTGACGAATCCTTGGCCCGCCCATGGGTTATCGATAACTGCAGCGACGATGGCCACGCGTGCCACAGGGTCTACAGCTTGGCCACCTTCGGTGCTGATTTCTTCAACGATTGTCACTAGCTTGCGGTAGTTCATAGTTTGATTCCTTTCAGAATTGCAGAGGTAATGGGGCGGTCTGTGCTTCTGTCGCCGATGCGAGCGTGGGGTCGTGGCCCACCGGATGCTGCGGCGACGACGGCGATCTCTGCGGCATGCGGCGCATCAGGCAAAGAGATCTCGATGGTCTGGTAGTGGGTGCGGGTTGCCGCTGCGGTCTTGTGCCACATGGGTACTCGCAAGGTTTCGCCAGGTATCCCGCGACCGTCAACGAAGCAGATGATTGAGGTTCCTTGTAAGGCTTCGCGCAACAAATTGCCGAAGAACGGAGTATGGATCAGCGCTCCCGCGTGCTCCAATTCGCCCGCAGTGCCCACAATGGCGGCTTTGCCGAAGGCTTGTATTTGTTCGGCACCGCCGAGCGAATACAGAAGCCGGTCGGAGAGCAATTTGGCCAGTAGCGGAGCGATCGCTTCAGTGCGTTCGGACAAGTCATGTTCCGTGTTGGTGCCGAGCCAAGGGTTAGCGATTACGGCTGTAGCTGTAGCGCGAGTGATCGTTCCTAGCTGCGGGTGTGGAACCTCTTCTGCGGTGCTTGTGATTTTGCGAAGTCCGGTGGCAGTTGCAAGATCCGAATAATCCGTGAGCGTTGAACGGCGGCTCAAATCAACGGGCTGGGTTGAAACGACCAAGGGAGAGTTCATTTGATAATCCTTTGCGTGATGATCTGAGGATGGGGCTAGTTGGACTGTCCTTCATCCTCTTTCAAGGCGGCGATGGCTGCTAATTGGCTTGAAGCGGCAACATGTCTACGCATCACGAGTTCAGCGGCCAGCGGGTCCTTGGAACTGATGGCATCGATAATTGCTTGATGCTCCTTGACCGAATTTTGCAGACGGCCAGGCTGGCTTAGCGTCTGGGAGACTATTCGCTGGTAGGCAAGCTGATTCATTAGCAAGTCGTAGTGCTCGGAGAGTTTTCTGTTGTCGGCTCCAGCAACCAAAGTGCTGTGGAAGTCGTGCACTAGTTGCGAATACTCTTGTGCGTCACCGTGTTCCACTGCTTGCTGGCTGCGAGCGACATTCCCTTTGAGATGTTCAAGTTCAGGAACTGGCCCACGCTTAGCCAAAAGGCCGGCAGCAAGACCTTCGAACGATTCTTTGAGCTCAAACATCTCGTGGATCTCGCGCTGTGTTGGCTTTCGAACGAAGGTTCCGACCCTGGCGCGTACCTCTACTAGTCCTTCACGCTCTAGCTGCTTGAGCGCTTCTCGAATCGGAGTGCGGCTGACCTCAAACTCTTGAGCCAGTGCCGTTTCCGCCAAAAGCGCTCCGGGCATCACTGCACCGGTAACGATCATTTGGCGCAGCCGACTCAAAAGTGACGTATCTGTTGCGACGCTGCGTTTTACCTCAGCTACTGAACTCTGTTGCATACAAGAACAGTAACCATAGTTCCTCTTGCATGCAAGCAATCCTTGATAATTCGCTGAATTTAAAAGAAATTTGAAAATCTGTTGACTCTGTCACACGCTTTGCTAGCATTTCATGCATGCAACAAACCAATTATTCTCTCCAGCAAGTCAAAGAATCACTGCTCACCGCATGGGAGGCAGCATGGGATCGTGGCCACGTTGATTCGCTCGACAATGTTTTCCATCCTGACTTCCAGCGCATCAGCAACAAGTCCAAGAACATCTCGACCGCTCAGGCGCTGAAACAGGACATCCTGACTGTTCGCGAAGCATTCCCGGATCTGGTCACCACCATCGATCACCTATTGGTGGATGAAAGCAAAGAGTCAATCGCGATTTTCTGGCGTACCAACGGAACCTTCATCAATGACCTTCAAGGCGTACCTGCCACCGGAAATAGCGTTGAGACTCGCGGTTCAAATCTCATGAAGGTCAAAGAGGGAAAGATTATTTCCGAAGAAGTGACTTGGGATCAGAGCGAATTATTGGAAGACGTCGGAGTCCCGTCACTAAAATCGGCATTCGAGTCCGCCGAAAATGGCGTGGTGGTAGATGATCTGAGCGGAGTCCCCGACCTGGCCGCGCTCAAAGGCTTCAACCGTCAGTTCATCACTGGGGTGACCGTAGTAACCACCAAAGACGAATGTGGAAAGCCACGAGGACTGGCCGCAAATTCCTACGTTTCGGTTTCGTTAGAACCGCCTCTGGTACTCGTCTGCGTACAGAAGACGACCAGTACCTATGCGTCGCTATTCAAATCCACGCATTTGGGAATCAACATCATGAGCAACGATCAGCGCGAAACGATCGGTGTCTTCGCCTCCAAGGGGGACGACAAATTTGCTGACCTGCAGTGGCATGAAGGTCCGGACGGTAGCCCACTGCTCGATGGCTCAGCCGCTTCAATCGAGGCCGAGATCAAGGAACGTTTCCAAGCCAAAACCCACACCGTATTTATTGCGAAGGTCAAGCACTCGGAGGTCGCGGAGCTGGAACCCATGATCTACAAGGCTGGTCGGTTCTTCGACGGTGCCGAATTGCAAGCTCTCTAAAACAGCAATCAGAAGGCTCCACCAATTTTAAGGAGTGCCAGAGACATGAATACGGACATCGATGAGAATCAGGGCCAAGGCCCTCGTGGAGGGCCCACGCTGACCGGCGGTGAGCTTCGCCGAGCCAGTAGCCGGATCGAATCCAAAAAGGTATATCAGAAACTTTATGGTCCGGGCAGCGTGCTGGTCATCTCCCTAGTACTAGTTGCGGTATTCGTGCTCTGGGCAGCATTCGCACCGGAGCAGCTCAATGGACTAATGTCCACTGCCTCCACCTGGTCCGCGCAATATATAGGCTGGAGCTATCTGCTGGTCACACTGGGCTGCATTTTACTGATGCTGTTCTTAGCCTTTTCGCGTTTCGGCGGCATCCGGCTCGGGAAGGACAAAGACCGTCCAGAATTCTCCACATGGGCCTGGATCGCAATGATTCTAGGGGCCGTGATGGGTATCGGATTGATCAGTTATGGTGCCGCCGAGCCCATGAGTCACTTCATGGATCCTCCACATAACCGAGCTGAGCCAGGAACCATGGATGCCGCGGTGCTAGCGCTGCAGTTCTCTTACTTCGACTGGGGGCCGAACGCTTGGGCCTTGTTTGGTGTCTTTGGGCTAGCTATTGCCTACTCAACTCATCGGCGTGGAAATTCCGGTCTCGTGTCGGTGATGCTGCGACCCGTACTTGGCAAGTCCATGGACGGACTGTTGGGCAAGGCTATTGACGTGTTTACCGTCCTTGCTACATTGTTCGGCACAACAACTTCCTTGGGATTGGGAGCTTCACAAATTGCCGAAGGTTTTAACCGACTGTTCGGTGTTCCGACGGACATCTTCGTGAAGATCGTCATCATCGCCGGTGTCACCATTATCTTCACTCTCTCTGCCTTGTCTGGTGTGGGTAAAGGTATTAAATGGCTCAGCCAAGGCACCATGATTGGTGCTGCTGTGATCGGTGTATTTGTTCTTATATCTGGTCCCACGGGCTTCATCAGCAATATCTACTTCCGATCAGTGGGTCAGTTCCTTGCAGAATTTCCTGCCGTCGCGCTACTGACTCCGTCGAATGCGGAAGATCTGCAATGGATGCAGTGGTGGACTTACTTTATGATGGCTTGGTGGCTGAGCTGGGGCGCATTCGTCGGAATTTTCTTGGCACGCATTTCCAAGGGGCGCACGATCCGAGAGTTTGTTATCGCCGTAATGGGTGTTCCCTCGCTAGTTTTCAGCATTTGGTTCAGCATTTTTGGTGGTACTGCTATTCACCAAGAAATGAACGGTTCCACAGGGATTGGACAAGCTACGCTCACTGATACGAACAGTACGTTCTTCGCAATGCTCGCGGAGCTACCGATGCCTGCGGTTACCTCAGCTTTTACCGTGATACTCGTTGTTTTGTTCTTTATTACTGGTGCAGATTCCAACACCTATGTCCTGGGAACATTGACCTCGGGCGGCAACATGTATCCAAAGCGACCGGTGCTGACAGTGTGGGGATTGCTAACCGGTGTCTGCGCGATTGTGCTGCTCCTGGTGGGCGGGCTCGAAGCGCTGCAGCAAGCAGCCATTCTTTCGGCGGTGCCGTTTACGATCATCGTGACTCTGCTCGGAATGTCACTGGTCAAAGAGCTACGGTGCGACACGAGACTGCCTGTATCAACGGTCCTGATTCAAGGCGAAAAGTAGCACCGGAACTGCGTTTATGCCCGCGGTGTGCGAGTATTGCCCTGAGCACTGTGAAGCACCGCAAGGAGCAACCAAATGGGTCGAAAGATCGTTCGCCGTCGAGTTATTCGTGCAACCCGCGAGGGTGGCTGGCGTACCCGCGAGGAGAAACTAGCTGGCGAAGAGCCGTTGGAAATCCGTTTCGGGCACACCTCCTACACCACCTCCATGCGCACCCCCGGAGACGACTTTGATATGGTCGCCGGCTTCTTGGTGGGTGAAGGGGTCATTCGTGAAGCCGAACAACTTGTCTCCATGCGCTACTGTGCGGGCACCGATGAAGAAGGCAATCAGACCTTCAATGTCATTGAGGTGCAACTAGGTGCAGGTGCGACGCCACCTGATCTAGCCGCTGCGCGAAATGTCGTGACCAGTTCTGCCTGCGGAATCTGTGGAACTAATTCCATCGATGAAGTGCGAAAGAAAGCCGGATTTGATCTGGCTGATCGCAGCGGGATTATTGACGTGAATACCTTGCTGGACCTCCCCGATACGCTGCGTGAATCCCAGCAACTCTTCTCTTCCACCGGTGGAGTACATGCTGCTGGGCTGTTCACTACCGCCGGTGAATTGCTGATCCTACGTGAAGATGTGGGACGGCATAATGCGGTGGATAAGGTGATTGGCGCGGCCCTGCGCCAAGGGATGTTGCCACTAAATGACGCGGTACTGCAGGTTTCCGGGCGGGCGTCCTTTGAGCTGGTTCAGAAGGCTGCGATGGCAGGAATCGGGCTGCTCACCGCAGTTAGTGCTCCCTCGTCCTTGGCAGTAGATCTAGCTGAGGAAACAGGTCTGACGCTGGCAGCATTTTCGCGCAATACCAGCGTGAACATTTATACACATGCGCATCGAGTGAACGAGGCGTAGCCTAGTAATATGTGAGCTGGATATCAGGACCAGGTTACACAACCGGGAGGAGAGCCTCATGCATCGTTCGGCACCTAAAAAAGACATCAACGAAGATGATCTGAAAGTCAGCGAACCAGCCCACGCGGCGGCCGGTCTGAAGGCTGTCATGGTATCCATGGAGCGCGGATTCAGCCAGGCAGGCCCTAGCCGAACGCTGCATGCGATGTTGCGAGTTAACCAGCATGGCGGATTCGACTGCCCGGGTTGCGCCTGGCCTGAATCCATTACCGCACGTCGTAAGCCCGCAGAGTTCTGCGAAAACGGTGCCAAGGCGATTGCTGAAGAAGCCAGCTCCCGCACCGTCACCCCTGAGTGGTTCGCGCAGCACCCAATTTCGGTACTGCAGGACAAGACCGAATACTGGTTGGGTTCACAAGGCCGCATCACCCAGCCCATGATCATTCGTGAAGGTGAAAGCCACTACCAGCCAATCAGCTGGGGCGACGCTTTTGAAACCATCGCGCAGCATGTTCATGATTCCACCCCTGAACGCTGCGTTTTTTACACCTCCGGTCGTACCGCCAATGAGACCGCGTTTATGTACCAGTTGCTGGCTCGTAGCTTGGGCACCAATAACCTGCCAGACTGCTCGAACATGTGCCACGAATCCTCGGGCACCGCGTTGAACCCAACGATCGGTATCGGCAAGGGCACGGTCAGTCTTGAAGACTTTGAACACACCGAACTGATTTTTGTTGTGGGTCAAAACCCCGGCACCAACCACCCACGGATGCTCTCGGCTCTCTCCGATGCACGCAAGCGCGGGGCCCGAGTTGTCGCGGTTAACCCACTGCCAGAGGCCGGATTCTTTGGATTCAAAGATCCGCAGACCGTAAAGGGCATGCTCGGTAGTCCAGACCCGGTAGCCAGCGACTTCCTGCAGATCAAGGTGGGCGGAGACTTGGCACTGTTCCAAGCCTTCGGACACCTGTTGCTTGAAGAAGAGGCCAAGAACCCCGGCACCGTGGCGGATCACCAGTTCATTGCCGAATCCACTGATGGTTTTGAGGCCTACCGTGAAGCGCGCGCAACCTTGGACTGGGATGCCACCGAAGAGGCCACCGGTCTCACCCGTGCGGAAATCACCGAAATCGCCGGACTGCTGATCAAGTCCAAAGCAACTATCATCTGCTGGGCGCTGGGATTGACCCAGCAGCCACACTCGGTGCCAACGCTGAAGGAAATCATCAACCTCTTGTTGCTCCAGGGCAACTTTGGCAAGCCCGGCGCTGGGGCCTGCCCGGTACGCGGTCACTCCAATGTTCAGGGAGACCGCACCATGGGCATTTGGGAGAAGCCCACCGAAAAGCTGTTGGCTTCCATTGATAAAGAATTTGGCATCACCTCACCACGCGCGCATGGTTACGATTCCACCGAAGCCCTGCACGCCTTTGAAAAAGACGAGGTTGATGTTTTTGTCTCCATGGGCGGAAACTTTGCCTTAGCCAACTCCGATACAGCCGCGCTAGAAGCGGGCATGCAACGGGCCAAGCTCACCGTGCATATTTCCACTAAACCAAACCGCTCACATGTGGTGCACGGTAAGACCTCGCTGATCCTGCCCACCTTGGGACGCACCGATAAGGACAATAAGCACCCGGGCGGTGCGCAGTTCCTTTCGGTGGAAGACTCAATGTCGGTCATCAAATCAACCCAAGGACGACTGAGCCCAGTCTCCGATCACCTTCTGGCTGAACCAGTGATTGTGGCGCGTATGGCCCAAGCGATTCTGGGCGACGACCACCCCATTGACTGGCGTGCCATGGCCGAGGACTATGACGTCATCCGCGACCACATTGAAAAGGTGCTGCCAGGATTTGAGGACTTCAACCGCCGGGTACGCGAAAAGAATGGCTTTGTGTTGCCCAACCCGCCACGCGATACGCGTTCTTTCGCCACGGATATCGGCAAGGGCCGCTTCACCGTCTCACCTTTTGAAGCGTTGGAAGCTCCTGCCGGTCACCTGATTTTGCAGACCATGCGCAGTCACGACCAGTACAACACCACGTTCTACGGACTTGATGACCGTTACCGTGGCATCAAAGACGGTCGTCGTGTCATCTTGATCAACCCAGAGGATCTGGCAGAATCCGGTTTTGCCGACCGTGAGCTGGTTGACGTGATTTCCACCTTTGCAGGCACCGAGCGAAGGGCCAACCGTTTCCGATTGGTCTCGTACGCAACGGCTAAAGGCTGTGTGGCCGCCTACTATCCAGAAGCCAATGCGCTGGTACATCGTGATTTGGTGGCCCGCGAATCCAACACTCCAGGTTTTAAAGCAATGATGGTGCGTTTCGTCGAACATACCCAACAGCCGGGCGCAACATTGGACTCGTAAAACCTCAGGTCCGTAGGCCGACGGTGGTGATGGGCGAGAATTAAAAGCATCATCTACCGCAGCGAACCGAAGAGGAACAACCCCATGAGTGCTGCCAGTCGCCAACCTCCACTGAGTACAAGACCCGAAGATGAACGCCTGAGCCCCGGTCGCACGGTGGCTTACGGCTTCCAACACGTGTTGACCATGTACGGCGGTATCATTGCCCCGCCACTGGTGATGGGTGGAGCCGCAGGAATGGATACCGCCCAGATGGGTGTGCTGGTCGCGTGCTGCCTGTTTGTTGGTGGTCTGGCTACCATCTTGCAGACCCTAGGCATTCCGTTCTTCGGAGCTCAGCTGCCGCTGGTTCAGGGCACCTCGTTCTCCGGTGTGGCCACAATGATCGCCATCATGAACGGTGGAGGTGGCATGCCCGCGGTCTTTGGTGCGGTGCTTGCGGCCGGTGCCATTGGCATTGTGATTGCCCCGTTCTTCGCCAAGCTCTTGCGGTTCTTCCCGCCGGTGGTTACCGGCGTGGTGATCACCATTATTGGAGTTTCGCTCTTCCCAGTGACGGCCGATTGGGCCATGGGTGGATCGACCGCAGGGGATAACTACGGGTCGATGAAAAACATCACCCTGGCCGTTATTACGCTGCTTATCTTGCTGGCGCTATCCAAGTCCGGGGTTGCGGCACTCTCGCGTTTGTCGATTCTGCTCTCCATTGTCTTGGGTACGGTTGTGGCCGTTTTTATGGGCATGGCTGACTTCTCTCAGGTACTTACCGGTGACATTTTTGCGGTACCAACGCCATTCGCTTTTGGCGCCCCAGTCTTTGAAATCAGTGCCATTATTTCCATGATGATCGTAATCTTGGTGACCTATACCGAAACCACGGCGGACATGCTCGCGGTTGCTGAGGTGACGGGATCCAAGATTGATGCCCGTCGTATCGCCAATGGCCTGCGCGCCGATATGCTTTCCTCGACCGTCGCGCCAGTGTTCAACACCTTCACCCAGTCGGCCTTCGCGCAGAATGTGGGACTGGTAGCAATCACCGGTGTGAAGAGCCGCTTTGTGGTTGCAGCTGGCGGTGGCATTCTGGTGGTTCTGGGCTTGCTGCCGGTGCTTGGACGCGTCATCGCCTCGGTACCGCAACCGGTGCTCGGCGGCGCAGGCATTGTGCTCTTTGGCTCGGTGGCAGCGGCTGGTATTCGCACCTTGGCCAAGGTCAAAGACGGCAACATGAACATGCTGATCATCGCGACCTCACTGGCCTTTGGCTGCATCCCTATGGTGAAGCCTGACTTCTATGCTGCGTTCCCAACGTGGGTGGGCACCATCTTCCAGTCCAGCATTTCTTCAGCCACCATCATGGCGGTACTGTTGAACATCATCTTCAACGAACTATCCTGGGGCAAAGAAGAAGCCTCCACGCGTTCGGTCTACAAGTACCAGCTTGCCGGATTCGAGGACGGTGACCGCCTTATTGATGGCAAGCTCTTTGACCATCAGGGTCTTGAAGTTCAGGTTATTACCGAACAGCCCGGCCAGGCCGGTGACCGGCCCATGCCGCAAGGCTAAAGCCATAGCGTATAGATACAACAATCGCCGCAACACATGTTGCGGCGATTGTTGTATCTAGGCGAAACTACTTCGTCTTCTCATTACCAGTCATGGTGATGGGCTGAACTCCCGAATTAGGGAAGCAACCAATAGGACTCTGGTTGGATTCAGCAACGATATCCAAACATTTAGAAGTCAGCGTCTCTGGCGTCAAGGACCGTTCTAAGATCTTGTTCGCCTCTGCTTCAGCAGTGCTGGTCTGCTTGCGTTGTTCAGCAACACGCGTTTTGGCGGCTTCAGATTGCAGCTCATTGATGCGGTTCTGCGTTGGCTCATCAAAGTTGATGATTGGCAGGGTTACCGAGCGAATCTCAATCTGTGTCTTGACCTTGGCCTGCATCTTTTCTTGAACGGACTTAGCAAGCCCCTCAAGATCCTGTCCACCCTTGGACGGTTCGGTGTAAGCCAGCGGGTCATAGGAGGCCATCACTTCGTTCAAGGTGGCGCGGAAGTTTCGATCAACAAGGTTGGACTGAATACCTTCAAAGGTGCGGTAATCCAAGAACACATCCATCGCGTCATCGGTTTTCAACTGCCACTGAATCGAGGCATCAACGTTGGCGCGACCGTTGTTTCCCAAGCGAACTGGAATGCCGCTATCCGCGGAGTAGACATCGTTTTGGACCGACCCGTCCAGCTTCTCGACCTTTTCCCAAGGCCACTTCAGGTGGAAGCCGTTGCTTACGACCGAGGTCGGCTTGCCCAGTGCGACCTTCACACCCACGGTTCGTGGCTGAACGATGGTGGTACACATAAAAGCGAGAATGATCAGCGAGACAAAGAATATGCCGAAGCCGGTGAACCGAGTGGAAGTGCGGTTTTTATTCTCGGGCTTCATTGACTTGCCAACAAAGATGACAATCAGACCAATGAAGGCGCAGATGAGCGTTAAAATTGCGGGAAACATGATCTCCTCAGAGTAGTGATGACAATCAATATTCTATCGAATGGAGCATAAGGTGATTGGTTGAAACACCGCCGTCAGTATCGTTATTTGCTCATGCACCATAGACTCAAACCTATGAAATATAGTGAACTCTCACGCAGCAATCGCAAGGTCTCCGTCATTGGCCTCGGCACGTGGCAACTAGGAGCTGACTGGGGCTCGGTCGATGAAGCCGACGCCTTGGCAGTATTAGACGCTGCTTATGAAGCTGGCGTGACCTTCTTTGACACTGCGGATGTCTACGGCGACGGACGCAGTGAAGAGACGATCGGTAAGTGGCTCAAAGCCAACCCAGAAGCTGGCATCACGGTGGCCACCAAGATGGGTCGCCGAGTTGAGCAGATTCCGGAAAACTACAACCTTGACGCCTTCCGCGCGTGGAATGACCGTTCGCGTAAAAATCTTGGAGTGGACACCCTAGATCTGGTGCAACTTCACTGCCCTCCGACTCCGGTGTATTCCACCGATGCCATCTACGACGCGCTGGATACGATGGTTGATGAAGGACGCATGAAAAACTACGGCGTTTCGGTAGAAACCGTGGATGAAGCACTGGCAGCTATTGCCCGGCCAAACATCGCGACGGTGCAGATCATTATCAACGCCTTCCGCCATAAGCCTCTCGAAGTTGTCCTGCCAGCTGCACGCGAAGCTGGAGTAGGAATCATTGCTCGGGTTCCATTGGCCAGCGGTCTGCTGACCAATCGCTACACCCTGAATACCGAATTTGCCCAGGACGATCACCGAAACTACAACCGCGACGGTTCGGCCTTTGACGTAGGCGAGACCTTCTCAGGCGTTGACTATGCCACCGGTGTACAGGCCGCCGGCGAGTTCGCAGAGTTAGCTAAAGCAGAATCCCCAGAATCCACCAGCGCGCAGGTTGCGTTGGCCTGGTTGGCAGCCCAAGAGGGGATCAGCACCATCATTCCAGGGGCCCGCAATCCGCAGCAGGCACGCGGCAATGCCGCTGCCGGTTCACTCCAGATCTCAACTGAATTCAACACTGCGGTTCGAGATCTCTACGATGCAAAGCTGCGCGCACAAATCCACCCGCGCTGGTAACGTTTCGACGCTACGAGCACGGGTGGATTACGTCCGCTTAGTGTTGGGGCGCTCCGACCGGGATGTGGATGCCTAACGCCACCGGCTCGGCCGGACGCTTCTGGCCACGCTCTGGAACGTAGGCCAAGTCGGTATCCGGCTCTGCGGTGTTCACGAAGGAACGGAAGCGCTTGAGCTTGACTGGGTCAGCCAGGGTAGCGGCCCACTCATCCTCATAGTTGGCAACGTGGCGTTCCATGGCCGCTTCCATCTCTTCGGCCAGACCCAGGGAATCGTCGATCACTACCTGCTTCACACGATCCAGGCCGCCATCCAGATCCTGCAACCAGTGCGCGGTACGCTGCAGCTTGTCTGCGGTGCGGATGTAGTACATCAGGTAGCGGTCGATGTATTTGAGCAGGGTGGCGTCATCTAGGCCACCGGCCAGCAGCTGAGCGTGGGCCGGGTTGGCTCCACCATTACCGCCAACGTAGAGGTTCCAACCTTCGGCGGTGGCGATCACGCCAATGTCCTTGGCCCGAGCCTCGGCACATTCGCGGGCACAACCTGAGACGCCCATCTTGAACTTGTGTGGGGCACGCAGCCCGCGGTAGCGCAGTTCCATTTCGATGCCCATGGCCACCGAGTCGAGCATGCCATAACGGCACCAGGAGGAACCGACGCAGGTTTTCACATTGCGCAGGGACTTGCCATAGGCCTGACCGGACTCAAATCCGGCATCCACCAGTTCACGCCAAATTTCAGGCAACTGGTCGAGTCGGGCACCAAACATGTCGATACGTAGGCCACCGGTGAGCTTGGTGTACAGACCATATTTCTGTGCCACCGCGGCAATCACTGCGAGCTTCTCTGGAGTGATTTCACCACCTGGAATACGTGGGACTACCGAGTAGGTGCCATCCTTTTGCATATTGGCCAGTGCGCGGTCGTTGGTATCCTGGGCGCCGGCTAGACCTGCATCCATGGGGTGTACCGAGGTCTGCGAGGAGAGGATGTTGGCGATGGCCGGCTTACAGATATCGCAACCTGGCCCGGTGCCGAAGCGTTCCATCACTTCAGCGAAGGTGGCCGCACCGGCAACGCGGATGGCTTCGAAGAGTTCTGGGCGGGAGAAGGAGATGTGTTCGCACAAAGCCGTGGAAACCTCGGCTCCGTCCTTCTTCATCTGGGATTCCATCAGCTTTTTGATCATCGGAACACACGAACCACACTGAGTTCCGGCGCGGGTGCAAGCCTTCAGGCCGGCCACCGTGGTTACTGGATCCTTGCCCTCGCAGCTGCCGCAACCGGAGACTGCGTCGCGGATGTCTCCAACCAAAACATTGTTGCAAGAACACATCACCGCGTCATCGGGCAGTTCACCTTCCGGTGCTTCTCCGCCAATTGCGCTCAGGTAAGCACCGGGTTCGGCAGCAAGTTCACGGCCAAGCATGGGACGCAAGGACTGGTACGGGGTCGCGTCTCCAACAAAGATGCCGCCGAGCAAGGTCTTTGCGTCGGCAGAAACAACAAGCTTTTGGTACAGGCCGCGCGGTGCGTCAGCGTAAACAACTTCCAGCGCACCTTCGGATTGGGCAAAAGCATCACCGAAGCTGGCGACGTCTACCCCGGAGAGCTTGAGCTTGGTGGCGGTATCAAAGCCAGGGAATTCTGCGTGGCCGCCGGAGAGCTGTTCGGCCACAATTTCAGCCATGGAGTTGGCCGGAGCGACCAGACCGACGCACATTCCGTCGAAGTTGGCTACTTCACCGATGGCCCAGATGTTTGGGATTCCGGTGGAGCAGTTCGGGGCGATGACCACACCGCCACGTGGGCCCATGCCGAAGCGGCGAGCTTCGCTGCCGGCCTGGTCGAGGGTCTTGTTGTAGGTGCGGGCCAGCTCATCACGCGGGGAGACACCGATGGAAGCGATGACCATATCGGCGTCGATAACTTTATCGTTGGTGAGCAGGACGCCGGTGACCGCCCCGTCGTGGGTGATGATTTCCTTAGGGCGGAACCCGCCGTGCACGGTGAAGCCGGTTTCCTTGATCAATCGGCCCATCGCCTGACCGGCACCTTCATCGAGCTGGGAGCGCATCAACCAGTTACCACTATCAATAACTAGCGCTTCGGCACCTAAAGCCTGTGCGCCGGCGGCAGCTTCCAAGCCGAGCAGACCGCCACCGACGGTTGCTACTACTGGAGTGCGGCCAAGGGTAGTTTTGAGTTCCTCGATCTTTTCCGCGATAGACCAAACATCTTCTAGGGTGCGGTATACAAAACTGTGCTCGTTGCCTGGGATTTTCAGTGCGGTGGCGTCGGAGCCAGTGGCAAGTACAAGCTCGTCGTAGCCGAAGGTGCGACCGTCTTCGGTGGTGACGATGCGCTGGTCACTATCGATGGCTACCGCTTTAGCGCTGGTCTCCAAAGTGACGTGCTCTGCTTCCCACAAAGTGGTATCACCCAGGGTGAGATCAACAGTGCGGTCGGTTAGTGCCTTGGAGAGAGCAACTCGATCATAAGGTAGGTGGACTTCTTCGGTCAGCACCGTGATGTTTAGATTCTGTGGTGCGCGACTGGACAGCGACTCCGTGAAACGGTGTGCTGCCGGTCCGCCACCAATTACTAGGACGCGGCGTGCGATGTTCATTGTACCCATGATCAAATTCGACTTTCGCTTGGAAACGAGGAGTTTCAGGCTGATAGCTCTACTGTAGAAAGTCGTTTTTGCAGTCCAATTTCTCTTGTGTTTCGGTCGATGTAACTTTCTTCCCCAACAGATTTTGGGGCAGTGAAACTCATGAAACATCGTGGACTCATTGCACTGATGATCGCCTTACTTGGGCAGGCCGCGACAGATCAAAAACGTGGAAATGACGGTAATTTTGCGGTCTCACTCTGCCAATTGTGAATGTTAGTCAGGGTTTACGACCTAGCAACCGCTCACGGCGTTGAGCGAAACATGAGACTTCTATGCTCGGTATATCAGCGAACGTCCACTAGTAAAGGAACAGGTTCATGAGCACGCAATTTGCCGAAGAAACCCTAGAGAAGTCAGTCAGCTTCGCGCCGGTATGCCGTAGCGAAGAACTTGAAGCAGGCTGGGGCGAAGCCCTCTTGCTTGATGGTGCTCAGCTGGCACTCTTCCGCACCGAATCCAATTCTTTTTACGCTGCTTCACACCACTGCCCGACCACCGGCGCCAAGGTGATGGCTCGCGGAATTCTGGGTGGCACCATGGTTGATGGTCAGTCTGTGGCAACGGTTGCTTGCCCGCTGCACAAAGAGGTTTACCGTTTGGATACCGGCTCATGCTTGAACGCTGATTCACCGGCACTTCAAATGCATGAACTGGTTGAGGTCGCCGGCCAGCTGTGGCTGGAGAAGACCAAATAAACGTCGCACCCAGGAATCACAAACCACGAGCCAACAACGACATAGCAAAAAAGGAACGCAGGGACTTCGGTCCCTGCGTTTTAGTTGCGTAGAAAGTACTGATTCGGTGGCATTGATTCCAGGCACAGAGAATTCACGCAGGTCGTCAATGGATAGTGACGACGTGCGTGAGCTCATTTGTCTATGTTTTACGCGCCCAACCGCGAGCGGGTTTAGGCCAGCGCGGGAGCCTTCTTGAGTAGTTCCTCAATCTTGGATTTGCATCCACCGCAACCGGTGCCAGCACGGCAAGAGTCACCAACCTGCGCGACAGTGGTGCAACCTTCACCTACTGCATGGGCAACCTGCCCGTAGGTAGCTCCCGAACAACGGCACAACTGATCTTCATCGCTGGGAACTACGGAGCTCAAGTCCAAAGCGGCAGGATCATCCAGGCGCAGAAGCGTTGAGCGATCAACAGGCAATTGATTTCCGCGCTCATAAGCCAAGACCAGCTCGGCGCTAGTCTGTGGCAGTCCGATGGAAAGGAAACCAGTCACCACACCATCGCGAGTGACCACTTTGAGATAACGTCCGGCCGATGGGTCAGCAAATACGGTGGCCTGTAGTTCCGGTTTATCCCAGAAGCCAGCGCTGACATCTCCGGCGGCGGCCACCTCAATACCTTGACCTTTGAGCATCAACACATCAGAGGCAGAAAAATCTGGGGCCGGAACTTCGGTAGGTGTGGATAGGTGCTGGGCAAGCCAGCTGGCTTGGGCCCAGCCCGGAGCCAACAGGCCGACAGGGGCTTGGCCGTCCACTTCGGCGCAGTCACCCAAAGCGTAGATGCGCTGTTCGGTATCGGCGCAGAGGAATTGGTTGGTTTTGATTCCGCGTCCTACCGCCAGGCCACAACCTTCGGCCAGTTCGGTGCGTGCGCGAACACCGGTGGAAATCAGCAGTGCGCCGCCGAGGATCTCTCCATGGGTGGAGGTGGAAAGAGCGGTAAATCCATCTTCATTTTTGCTGATACCGGTGGCTTTAACTTCAGAGATCACTTCAACGCCGGCGTCTTTGAGACAGCGGGTGAGCAATGCTCCGCCGTCACCATCGACAACTCGGCCTAGGGGAGCGGCCCCGTGGTGAACCAGTACGGGCTTGCCTCCGCTGGCGGCAATGGCTAGGGCAGCTTCGATGCCGAGGATTCCGCCACCGAGGATCAAGATTCGTCCGCCGATGCTCAGTGAATGTTGCAGCTTTTGGGCATCATCCACGGTGCGTAAAGCGAAGACTCCGTCAGGCAACGCGGTATCGGCGTGCGGGTCAAAGTTCAGTCCATTCAGTGACGGGATCATTGCCCTAGCGCCGGTAGCAAAGACCAGACGGTCATAGGACACCGGTTCGTGATCGCGGACCAGCACCCGGCGGCGTGCACGGTCAACACCGGTGGCCTGAGCGCCAAGCAAAACGTTCACTCCAGCGGCATCAAGACGTGCGGCATCCACCATGAGCAGGTGCTCAAGTTCTGCAGCCCCGATAGCTAGTTCGGCCAGAAGCACACGGTTATAGGCCAGGTGCTTTTCGGCGCTGATGACGGTCAGTTCGCAGTCGCCAGCGGTGACCGAGGGCAGCAGCCCTTCGATCAGTGAGGCTGCTACCGGACCGAAGCCGATGATGACAATCTGTTCAGGACGCTTCATGATTCCCCTTTAATCGGGTTCAGAGACACATGGGCATGTTTAAACTCGGGCATCTTGCTGAATGGATCCACACTTGGATCGGTCAGTAGGTTGGCGGTGCCGGTATTCGGGAAGTGGAAGGGCAAGAACACCGTGTCCAGACGCATATCCGTGCTCAGCTTTGCACGGGCAATGCTGGTGCCACGCTGGTTGGAAACCTTGACCATTTGCCCGTCACTGATCTGGTGGGCCAGGGCAGTGCTCGGGTGGATTTCCAGGGCTGCCTCAGGTGCGGCGGTAGCCAGCTCATCAACTCGACGGGTCTGCGCCCCTGACTGGTAGTGCTCCAGCAGGCGACCGGTCACCAAGGAAATCTGCTTGTTTGGCAGCTGGTTAGGTGCGTAGACGGCGATGATCTGTGCCTTGCCATCACTGTGCGCAAAGCGGTCGAGGAACAACCTCGGGGTGCCGTTGCGCTCGCCGGTCTTGGTACTGATTTCACTGCCTTCGGGGCAAGGCCAGTAGATGGCTGCACCCTGATCCACGTCCTCCCAGTTCACTCCGGAGTAGTCGGCAATGCCGCCGGCGCTGGCAAGCTTTAGCTCGTCGAAGACCTCAGAAGCATTGGGGGAGAAAGTGCCTGGGGCATTGAGGCGTTGGGCCAGTTGGGAGAAGATCCACAATTCGCTTTTGGCTTGGCCGGGGGCTGGCATCGCGGCGCGGCGGCGAAGGATGCGGCCCTCTAGATTGGTCATCGTGCCTTCTTCTTCAGCCCACTGCAACACCGGCAGGACCAGATCCGCCTCGGCGGCAGTTTCGGAGAAGAAGAAATCGCTGACTACCAAGAAGTCTAGGCGGCGTAGGGCGGCAAAAATCTGGTTGGCATCCGGTGCGGAAATGACCGGGTTGGCACCGTGAACCATGAGCATACGTGCCCCGGACTTGGTACCCAAAGTGTTCAGAAGTTCAACGGCTGGGATCCCTGGACCGGGAATGATCTCTGGGTCAACGCCCCAGACCTTGGCCACGTGGGCGCGGTGTTCCGGGTCAGAAATTTTGCGGTAGCCAGGCAGCTGGTCGCACTTTTGGCCGTGTTCGCGTCCGCCCTGTCCATTGCCCTGACCGGTGATGGTGCCGTAGCCGCCCGCCAGTGTTCCTGGCAGGCCCAAGAGCAGTGCAAGGTTGATGGCTGCGGTGACGGTATCGGTACCGTTGGCATGCTGTTCAATGCCACGTCCGGTAAGAATGTAGACAGGGTTGCCACCGTTTTTGGCGCTCTTGGCCGCAGCGGCCAAGGCGCGAGCGGTGCGACGGATTTGATCGGCTGGAATACCGGTAACTTTAGCGGTGCGCTCCGGCCACCAGCTGGCTACCGAGGAACGCAGTGAGTCTAAGCCGACGGTGCGCTCTGCCAGGTAGTGGGTATCGGCCAAGGACTCGGTAAGCACCACATGAGCTAGGCCCAAAAGCAACGCTAGGTCACTTGATGGGGTGGGCTGCAGGTGCCAGCCGGCGCCTTCATCGGCCAGCTTTGCGGTGGCCGAACGGCGCGGATCCACCACAATCAGGCCACCGCGTGTCCGCACCGTTTCCAGGTGGCGGACAAAGGGTGGCATGGTGTCGGCTACGTTGGAGCCAAGCATCAAGATCATGGCCGCGTTATCAAGATCGGCCAAGGGGAATGGCAGGCCGCGGTCCAGGCCGAAAGCCTTGTTGGTTCCCGCAGCTGCCGAGGACATGCAGAACCGGCCGTTGTAGTCGATCCGTGAGGTGCCTAGGGCCAGCCGGGCAAACTTGCCCAACTGGTAGGCCTTTTCATTGGTTAGTGAGCCTGAACCAAACATTGCCACTGCGTCTGCGCCAGACTCGGCGCGGATTTCTAATGCCTTGTGGGCAATCAAATCCAGTGCGGTATCCCAATCCACCGGCGCAAAACTACCATCGGCTTGGCGTTGCATCGGGTTGGTGATGCGTTGCGGGTGCTCTAGCAATTTAGCGGCGCTGAATCCTTTGCGGCACAGTGCACCACCATTGGTCTCGAAGTCCCGGCCACGCAACGAGGTTTGCGCGCCGGTGCCTTCGAGGGTGATGCCGCACTGCAGTGCGCAGTAGGGGCAGTGGGTGTCGGCCATTTTAGACTCCATGCTGGGCGAAACGGGTCCCGCGACGAGCGTAGTTGAACCAAGTCATCAGCATCAGCCCGAGGTAGGCCACGATGAAGACGATAAACGCTGGGGTGTAGGAACCGGCGTTGGACATCGATAGTCCCAGGGCCTGCGGAATCAGGAATCCACCGTAGGCGCCAATGGCTGAGATCAGGCCCAGGGCAGCTGCCGACTTGCGTGATGCTTCGGCACCCTTGGAGCCGACACCGAGGGCAAATACTGCGGGGATCATGCGGTAGGTGGAACCGTTACCGATACCCGTGGAGGCGAAGAGCATCAAGAACAATACAAGGAATAGCCAGAAGTTCGCCAGTGGCAAGGTCACCACAACCAGTGCGGTAATCAGAGCCATGGTGGCCAGGGCGGCCACGGTGACCTTTGCTCCACCAATGCGGTCAGCCAGCTTGCCACCATAAGGGCGGGAGAGCGAACCGACCAGTGGGCCCAGGAACGCCAAGGTAATGGTTGCGGTGCCCAGTGGCAGGTGAGAGAAGGCCGGGAAGGTATCAACGATCAGCTTAGGGAAAACCGCAGCAAACCCGATGAAAGAGCCGAAGGTTCCTACGTACAGGCAGGAGATGATCCACAGGTGCTTTTCCTTCAGGCAGGCAATCGCTCCACGAACATCTGACTTAGCTGAAGTCAGGTTGTGCATGTAGCGCCATGCGCCATAAGCGGAGATGAGGATCAATGGAATCCAGATGACACCAGCTAGTGGCAACTGCAGAGATCCGGCTGCAAAAACGGTGATGGCGATGGGTACCAACAGCTGAGCTACCGCGGCACCGAGGTTACCACCGGCCGCGTTCAGGCCCAGCGCCCAACCCTTTTGGGCTGCTGGGTAGAAGTGGGTGATGTTAGCCATCGATGAGGCGAAGTTGCCGCCACCAAATCCGGTGAGGGCCGCCAGGAGCAGCATGACACCGAATGGGGTGGAGGTGTTGGCCAGAGCCAAGGACAGTCCGACCGCGGGGATCAGCAGCAGCAGAGCCGAAACGATGGTCCAGTTGCGTCCGCCGAAGCGAGCAACCATGAAGGTGTATGGGATGCGCAGGGTGGCGCCGATCAGGCTTGGCATGGAGATGAGCCAGAAGAGCTGGGAGGTGCTGTAGGTGAATCCTGCCGTTGGCAGGTAGACAACCACGATGGCAAAAAGCTGCCAGATGCTAAAGCCAAGGAACTCGGCGAAGATGGACCATTTGAGGTTACGGCCGGCGGTCGTTTGACCAACGCCGTTCCAGAAGTTGGAATCTTCAGGGGTCCAGTTGTTGATCCAGCGTCCAGGGCTGATATCAAGGGATGGTGCGCTGGAGGTGCGCAGTTGCGTACCTGGGTCGACTTGTGAACTCACGGCGGTTTATCCCTTCGCAGATGACTGATGCTTAGAGCATGACAAACCGGTATTTCACTTACGTGCGGTGGGTGTTGCACCGAGGGGAACTTAATCTCACCGACCACAATTTTGGGCCGATAGAGATTGGTAATCCGTTGGAAACGCAAAAAACAGCGATTTATTCATAATGTGAAAAAACAATCTCAAAAAGATTGCGAGCCCCAGATCACACTGATACTCTCATACGTGTCTATGGCGGGCACCCATCAATGGGTCGCTATCTACCGGGCGTGCAACTGATAAATTTCAGCAGCCAAGTACGGTCGGGTCGTGGTGGGTTACCTCGTGATGCGTCGTGCTTGACGAAAGCATGAGGAGACACGCGATGAGCGTTAATACCACTGGCCAGGACTATCTTTCGATGGCCATCGACCTTGCCACCCAGAACGTGAACAATGCAGGCGGCCCCTTCGGCGCCGTAGTGGTCACGGCAGACGGACAGGTCTTCGAAGGAGTCAACCGCGTTACCGCAACCAACGACCCATCGGCTCACGCCGAGGTAGTTGCCATCCGCACCGCGGCCGCAGCACTAGAAACGTTCGACTTGAGCGGCTGCGTTCTCTACACCAGCTGCGAACCTTGCCCCATGTGCTTGGCCACCTCATTGTGGGCTCGCATCGGTAAGGTGTACTTCGCCGCTGACCGTCACGATGCTGCAAAAGCAGGCTTTGATGACGCAGTCTTCTACGAATATTTCGAACAGGAATCAAACCGTGCGCTAATGCCGGTGCAGCACTTCGAGCACGAATCAGTTCAATATCTCAAGCCTTTCCAGGCTTGGGACTCCTTGGAATCCCGCACCGATTACTAGGCGCCGGTCATGACAACGCTTAGTCGTCAGCAAGCCCCTGTCGCATCCGCACCAAAACCAAGCGGACCAAAGAAGATTCTCGATTCCTTCTTCAACATCACCGGCCGTGGATCCACCGTCGCCCGCGAGGTCCGCGGCGGGCTGGTGACCTTCTTTACGATGGCCTATATCGTCATCCTCAACCCGCTGATCCTTGGTGGATTCAGCACCGATGCAGCACCGCTGGACGTGGCAGGAAACTGGTTGCCGGCAGCCCAGGTGGGAGCGATGACCTCGCTGACCGCTGGGGTGATGACCATCCTGTTTGGCATGGTCGCCAACCTTCCCTTCTCACTGGCCGCCGGGCTGGGGATGAATTCCTTCCTGGCCGTTTCGGTGGTCCAAGATGTCACCTGGCCAGAAGCCATGGGACTGGTAGTGATCAACGGTGTATTGATTGTCATCTTTGGAATGACCGGTATCCGTACTGCGATTTTCCGGGCCATCCCCAAGGACCTGAAGGCTGCCATCACCGTAGGTATCGGACTGTTTATCACCTTCATTGGCTTTGTAGATTCCGGGTTTGTCACCCGCACCCCGGCCGGACCTCCGGTGCAGCTAGGGGAGGGTGGATCAATTGTTTCGATACCGACCATGATCTTTGTCCTCGGACTGCTGATCATGGGGGCGCTGGTAGCCCGCGGAGTACAGGGCGGGATCCTGATTGGCATCATCATCTCTACGGTGCTGGCGGTCATTGCTGAACAGGTCTTTAAGATCGGACCGAGCAGCGATAGCAATCTGCACGGCTGGCATCTGAACATGCCCATACTTCAGGGCAATATTGTTTCGCTGCCAGATCTGTCATTGGCCGGGAACTTTGACTTGCTCGGCTCCTTCAGCCGAATCGGAGTGTTGGCAGCCACCATGCTGGTCTTCACTCTGGTCTTCACGAACTTCTTTGACGCCATGGGTACGATGACGGGTTTGGCCAAAAACGCCGGACTAGCCAGCAAGGACGGCACGTTCCCACGGCTCAAGGCAGCCTTTGTGATCGAAGGTTTGGGAGCGGTTGCTGGTGGTGCTGGATCTAGTTCGTCCAATACGGTGTACGTTGATTCGGCCGCCGGCATTGGCGAAGGCGCAAGGACCGGACTGGCTTCGTTAATCACCGGAGTATTGTTCCTTGGCTCCATGTTCTTCACACCGCTCACCTCGGTGGTGCCCATGGAAGTGGCCGCCGCAGCGCTGGTCTTGGTAGGAACCATGATGTGCGCGCAGATCCGAGAGATCAACTTTAAGCGGTTCTCTTCAGCCATGCCAGCATTCCTGACCCTGATCACCATGCCGTTGACCTATTCAATTGCCAACGGAATTGGTGCTGGGTTCATCGCCTGGGTTGTGGTCAATACTGCAGCAGGGCGCCACAAGAAGGTGCATCCACTGATGTGGGTCGTGGCCTTCGGATTCCTGATCTACTTTGCCAGAGGACCGCTCACGCTCCTGCTTGGGTGATGTGATCCGGGTTATATTTGAGTTCAGTACGCAGTTGAAGGAGAAACAACCCATGGGTGAAACCACCGCCTGGTCCAAGGGCCAGATCGCGCACGGACACTAACCGCGGTACGTCCCGCACAGTATCCATTTCATTCATGGTGCACCCATTTAGCTGGGTGCAGGAGGTGTTAACGGCATGAGTGCCGAAAATTCACTACAAACCGATTGCCAGATCACGGTCAACGGCAACCCACTGGACTTCAATGGTCCGCCACACAGCAACGCACTAGATTTTTTGCGCAACCAAGGTTTGGTTGGCAGCAAGGAAGGCTGCGCTGAAGGCGAGTGCGGTGCGTGCGCCATTTTGGTGGCACGCACCGATGCCGACGGCAGCCGTTGGACCTCGGTGAACGCCTGTCTAGTTCCAGCCGCGGCCCTAGACGGCCAAGAAGTGGTCACCTCTGAAGGCTTGGGTTCTGTTGAAAACTTGCACCCGGTCCAAGAAGAGATGGCTGATCGTGGAGGGTCGCAGTGCGGTTACTGCACCCCGGGCTTCATCTGCTCGATGGCAGCTGAGTACTACCGTCCAGAGCGTTCGGCGCAGGGCACAGCGGAGCCAGACCATGAATGCGGACCCAACGGTTTTGACCTGCACGCACTATCTGGGAACCTGTGTCGTTGCACCGGCTACCGCCCGATTCGCGACGCCGCTTACGCACTGGGGGAGCCTGCAGCAGATGATCCGTTAGCAGCCCGCCAATCCAACAGCGCACCGGCACCGGTAGCCACCGACCTGTACACCGCCGATACTCCCACCGGTGAACTTGGACGCTTCCGCCGCCCAGCCTCACTGAGCGAAGCGTTACAGATCTTGGCCGATGAACCGCAATCCACCGTCGTGGCTGGCAGTACCGACTGGGGTGTTGAGGTCAATATTAAAGGCGCTCGCGCTCGCAGTGTGGTGGCGATTGACCGGTTGGAAGAATTGCGTCAAATTCGTTGGGAGGATGACTTTCTTGAAATTGGTGCAAGCCTGACCTTGAGCGAGGTGGAACGGCACCTCGCTGGCCGCGTGCCGTTGTTGGGTCAGCTCTTTGGACAGTTTGCGTCCAGATTGATTAGAAACTCGGCCACCATTGGCGGAAATCTTGGCACCGGCTCGCCCATTGGTGACACACCACCGGCCTTACTGGCCTTGGAAGCGCAATTAGTTTTGACCAGCGTGCAAGGTCAACGAGTGGTGGAGCTAGCCCAGTACTTCACCGGCTACCGACAGACCGTGCGTAGTGCAGGCGAGCTGATTACCGCGATCCGCATTCCGCTGCCGCTGGCTACACACACCAGTTTTCAGAAGATTTCCAAGCGACGCTTTGACGATATTTCATCTGTTGCCGTGGGCTACGCGCTGACCGTGGTGGACGGAGTGATCAGCACAGCTCGAATCGGTTTGGGCGGTGTGGCCGCAACCCCGCTCCGTGCGGTGGCCACCGAGGCCATGCTGGAAGGCAAGGCCTGGAATATCACCACGATTCGTGAAGCGGCCGCCATGATGGCTGAAGAAGGCACACCAATGGATGACCATCGGGCCAGCGCCAAGTATCGCAAAGCGATGCTTGCCTCGTCGCTTGAACGTTTCTACGCCCAACAACTAGCGGTGCAAGCCCCTATGAAGGAGGCGAAGTAATGAGCCAGCTATCTCAACGACCCGAAGCGCCCATTGTTGGTCAGCGTCAACGCCATGAATCGGCCGCTGCCCACGTCACGGGCACCGCGCTGTACACCGATGATCTGGCCCACCGACTTTCGGGAGTATTACACGCCTACCCAGTGCAATCCACCGTGGCCCACGCCAAAATCTTGAACCTGGATACCAGCGAAGCGCTGCATATCCCGGGCGTTATCAAGGTCATCACTGCAGGGGATATTCCCGGAGTTAATGACCAAGGCGCCAAACACGATGAGCCACTGCTGCCGGTAGATGAGGTCATGTTTTATGGCCAACCGGTGGCTTGGGTACTCGGCGAAAATCTGGAAGCAGCCAAGGCCGGAGCCAAAGCAGTTTCCGTGGACTATGAGCCGCTGGAATCCTTGATCACCGTGCAAGATGCCATCAAAGCCGGTAGCTTCCACGGTATTCAGCCGGTGATCCAAAAGGGCGATTGGGATGCAGGTTTTGAACAGGCAGCACACGTGTTTGAAGGTGACTTCGACTTTGCTGGGCAGGAACACTTCTACCTAGAAACGCAGAACTCGTTGGCGCTGATTGATGAGAGTGGACAGATTCTGATTCACTGCTCAACCCAGCATCCCACCGAAACTCAAGACATCGTTTCGCACGTGCTTGGAATACCAGCGCACGAGATTTCCGTGCAGGTGCTGCGCATGGGCGGCGGTTTTGGTGGCAAGGAAATGCAGCCACACGGTTATGCAGCGGTAGCCGCTTTGGGCGCCAAACTCACTGGGCGTCCGGTGCGGGTGCGGTTGGACCGCACCTTGGATATGACCATGACCGGCAAACGTCATGGCTTCTATGCCAGCTGGAAAATCGGTTTTGATGACCAAGGCCGAATCCTTGCCTTAGACGCGCAGCTCACCGCTGATGGCGGGTGGAGCCTGGACCTGTCAGAGCCAGTGCTGACCCGCGCCATGTGCCATATCGACAACTCGTACTGGATCCCTAATATTCGGGTTGCCGGGCGGGTAGCTAAATGCCACAAAACCTCGCAGACCGCATTCCGTGGATTTGGTGGGCCCCAAGGCATGCTGGTCATGGAAGATATTTTGGGACGGGTCGCCCCGCAACTTGGTATCGAAGCCAGAGAACTGCGCCGACGTAATTTTTACACCGAAGGCCAGGACACTCCCTACTTCCAGCCGGTGCGTCATCCAGAACGTATTGATGCTGCCTGGCAGCAGGTGCTTGATTCGGCAGATATAGCTGGGCGTGAAGCAGAGATTGCCCAGTTCAATGCCAATAATCCGTACAGCAAGCGAGCGCTGGCTATCACCCCGGTGAAGTTCGGTATCTCGTTTAACCTCACTGCCTTTAACCAAGGTGGGGCACTGGTGCTGGTCTATAAAGACGGATCAGTGCTGGTTAATCACGGTGGCACCGAGATGGGTCAAGGCCTGCACACCAAGATGCTGCAGGTGGCCGCGACCAGTTTGGGTGTTCCGCTATCCAGCGTGCGCATCGCTCCCACACGTACCGACAAGGTGCCCAATACTTCGGCCACCGCCGCCAGCTCCGGCAGTGACCTTAACGGTGGTGCGGTCAAGGACGCTTGTGAGCAGATCCAAGCTCGACTGGCTCACGTGGCGGCCGGAAAGTTTGGGGTTCCAGCTGCAGATGTTCGTTTTGCCCACGGCAAGATCACCGCGTTGGGCAAAACCGAAGAACTGGAATGGAATGACGCTGTCCGTGATGCCTATATGCAACGCATCCAGTTATCGGCTGCCGGGTACTACCGCACCGAGGGACTGCACTGGGACCTGGCACGCATGACCGGCAGCCCGTTTAAGTACTTCTCTTATGGTGTAGCAGCCAGTGAGGTAGAAGTCAGCTGCTTTGATGGTTCCTACGTCTTGCGTCGAGTCGATATTGTGCATGACGTTGGAGATTCGCTCTCGCCCATGATTGACCTAGGACAAATCGAAGGTGGGTTTGTTCAAGGCACCGGTTGGCTGACCCTTGAAGATCTACGTTGGGACACCTCTGATGGTCCAGGGCGTGGACGGGTAGCAACCCAAGCGGCCAGCACCTACAAGATCCCGAGCTTCTCCGAGATGCCCGAAGTCTTTAATGTTGCCTTGCTGGATAAGGCGCATGAAGAAGGCGTGGTGTACGGTTCCAAGGCCGTTGGTGAACCGCCATTGATGTTGGCCTTCTCGGTACGCGAAGCATTGCGCCAAGCCGTTGCCGCTTTTGGTCCGGAAGGTAGCTCGGTCACCTTGGCGTCCCCGGCAACTCCCGAAGCGGTGTTCTGGGCTATCGACTCGGTGCGTGAGTAACAGTGGAATCGTGGATTGATGCGGTCAGCACTTTGCGCAACCAGCGCCGGGCCGCGGTCTTGTTGACGCTCACTTCAGTGCGTGGGCATGCCCCGCGCGAGGCGGGGGCCAAGATGGTCATCTCCCAAGATAAAACCTTTGGCACGGTCGGTGGTGGCAACCTGGAAATGGCGGCCATCACCCGTGCCCGTCAGCTGATCAGTGAAGGTGTAACGGGACCGGAAACCATGGAGCTGCGGCTTAATGACAAGACCCCGGCCACCTATGGTCGGCAATGTTGTGGTGGGGAAGTGAAGCTTTTGCTTGAACCGTTGCCGGTACCAAAAACTGTGGCGATTTTTGGGTTGGGACATGTGGGCATGGAGCTGGCCCGTATCCTCTCCCGCCACCCGATTGACCTGTATCTCACGGACTCGCGTCCTGAAGCGATCGAAGCCGCTTCCTTGCTGCAACCCAGTGTTGCTTCAATTCAGGCTCAGGTGGCGGTCATGGGTGAACAAGTGCTCAGTACTCTTCCGGAGGGAAGTCATGTGCTGATCATGACTCATGATCATGCAGAGGACTTCCACCTCAGTGACGCTGCGTTAGCTCATCCTTCGCTGGGTTCCATCGGGTTGATTGGTTCCAAAGCCAAATGGACCCGTTTTCGCAAAAACCTGAGCGACAGTGGACACAGCGAACAAGAGATTTCACGGATCCAGTGCCCCATTGGCATTCCTGAGGTCACCGGCAAACAGCCTGCGGTGATCGCGGTGAGTGTTGCCGCGCAGCTAATGCAGCTCTTGGGAGATCACCATACGCAAAGCCATTCTCAGAGCCACAACGTGGTTGAGCTGCGCGCCTAGTCGCCGGCCGGATGCCCAACAAGGTGAGCAGTACGTGGTTTCTGCCTAGAGGTACTGGCAACAACCACGTACACCACCAAGCCAAGGACGGTCATGGCCGAGGCTGCCAGATTTATTGCCGTGAAGCTGCCGGAGGAATCCAGTATGAATCCACCGAGCAATGAACCGAGCATGATCCCTGCGCCCAATGCTGCGGTGTTGGCCGTTCCGACCAAAGGGGAGTCTGATCCTGCAAAACGCAGCACAAAAGTTTGCAACGGAGTGAGCAATCCAAACCCGCACGCACCAAGCAAGAATAATGACGGAATGACCACCGTTTTATGGGTGGCGCCAAAAGCCAAGACAGCTAGTACCGTAGCCAGCAAAAGTAATAGGACCACCGTGGTGCGGACCAATGCGCGGTCTGCGGCTTTGCCTGAGAGCGAATTGCCCACTACCAATCCAGCGCCATAGATTCCCAATAGCCAAATCACCTGGCCACTGCTGAACCCTGAAACCTGTGTCAGCATCGGTTCAATAAAGGTAAATGAGGCGAATAGTCCTCCGAAGCCGATCGCAGTGGCGCTCAAAGCCACCCAAAGGCGAGGATTCGTGAAGGGGCGCAAACTGTTTCGGTAGCTAACCGGTTCGAGACTGCGATCGGCAGGCAACAACAAGGCCAGGCCCACCAAACTGATCAGGCTAATGATGGTGACTACTACGAAGGACGCTCGCCAGCCGGCGGCCTGACCGATCAACGTGCCTAAGGGCATGCCCAAGAGCATCGACAGGGTCAACCCGGTGAATACCAGCGCGATGGCGCTGCCCTGCTTTTTGGCTGGAACCAAGCCGGAAGCGGCCACGGAGGCAACGCCGAAAAACGCTGTGTGGGACCACGCGGTGACAAAACGGCTGCCCAGCAAAAATCCGAAGCTCGGGCTTAAAGAGGCGAGGAAGTTGCCCACGGTGAAGATCGCCATGAGTATGAGTAGGGTGCGTTTTGTTGGAAGACGCAGCAACGCCAGCGCCAGAACTGGTCCACACATCTGACCCAACGCGTAAGCAGTACTGACCATGCCGGCTTGCGCAATGGTGACGTCGAATTCGCCCGAGAGCGATGACAACAGTCCATTGGTCAGAAATTCTGTGCTTCCGATGGCGAAAGCGCCAAGAGCTAAAGCGAGCAGAGCCAGAGGCATAAGAGTGCGGGATCCTTAATGGGTAGTTATTGTCTTAGAATCCATGCTCGCTGGTTTTTCCCGGCGCAAACAGACACCTGCTTTTGGTACTACTGGCAGGGTTACCTTGATCTTCGTCCGGATGCTAGGTGGAGGACTAGACTGTCCGCGTGACGCAAACCAATGATCTAGGAACCTTCCTCAAACACCGCCGGGCCGCCGTTTCGCCAGCAGACCATGGCATTTCAGTGCGTGGAGGACGCCGGGTATCGGGCCTGCGACGAGAGGAAATTGCCCACCTTGCAGGTGTGAGCGTTGCTTATTACACACGTTTGGAACAGGGCAGTAGTACCAACGCTTCGGAACAGGTACTAGAAGCGCTAGCTAAGGTGCTGATGCTCGACGAACCTGAGCGTGCACATCTGAAGGATTTGAATGGTGCGCGGCCCGCCGTAAAGTTGCGCCGACCCAAGGCGGAAAGTGCACCGGAACCGATGTTGGATTTACTGGCTGCGATGCCGCAGGTGCCGGCACTCTTGTTGGGCCGTCGCAATGACATCCTTGCGTGGAATCAGCTCGGGCATCAATTACTTGGATGCCATTTAGACTTTGACGCACCGTTGAACCCAGCAACGCGTCCATCGACCACCCGCATGCTGTTCCTTGATTCCCAGACTCGTGCCCAAGAAGGTCAATGGGAGCACTATGCCGGGCCCCATGTCGCTTTCTTGCGGATGCTCAGCGGACGTTACCCCGAGGACCGGGACTTAGCCGAGCTCATTGGTGAGCTGATGATGCGCAGCAGTGAGTTCGCAGAATTTTGGGCGAGTACCAAGGTCCGCGAATGCAGCTTTGGACAACGCATCTTGCATCATCCACAAGCAGGAACCATCGAGCTGACCTATCACGTATTGAGCCAGCCGGCATTCCCGGATTATCGGGTCGAGTTCTATACCACCAAAGCTGATAGCCCAAGCCGACTAGCGATTAACACGCTTTCCGGGCGTTAGCCTTGTTGTGCTGCTTCGCGCACCCGGGTGATCTGTTCTGGGCTGACCTGGCAGCAACCGCCGATCAGCCGGGCGCCAGCGGCGATGAGCGCAGGGACAGCGGAAGGAAGGTCGTTGCCTTCAGTTCCCGGAATCCAGACGCGTGCTTCATGATCCCAAATCTCACCGCTGTTCGGGTAGGCGGAGAGTGGAAGATTAGTTTCTTCGCCAAGAATTTTCAGGGCGTCCACCGCTTGAGGCACTGGGCAACAGTTCACACCCACACCTGCCCAGACACCAGAGTCTTCAATCAGCTTGGCAGCTGCGCGAAGATCGGTGCCATCACCCAGCACCACATTTCCATGCTCATCGGCCCGAACCGCAAGGCTGAGCCAAACTGGCAGCGTCAGCTCCTTGGCCACTGAGGCTAAGGCTTCCACCTCGGCCAGGCTAGGCACCGTTTCAAAAATGATCAGATCCGCGTCGGACTCGGTCAGAATTTCTACTCGTGCGCGGTGCCATTGAGCCAGCTGCGCAGCATCTAGATCATAGGCGCCATCGTATTCGGTGCCGGCACCGGGTCCTGCACCGTAGGGTCCGACCGAGGCGGCGACCCAGCGTGGAGTTTCTGAAGTTTCAGTCGCGGCCGCTTCTTTAGCCAGTCGCACGCTGGTGTGCAGCATGGTTTCGAACTTGTCGGAGGAACCGACACCCGCCAGCCCCTCGAGGCTTACTTGGTAGGAGCAAGTGGTCGCAACTTGCGCGCCAGCAGCAAAGAAGTCTTGGTGTGCAGCGCGGACTTCTTCGGGACGGTCCATGAGGATCTGTGCTGACCAAAGTTCCCCAGTGACGTCATTGCCACGTTCTGCTAGATGAGTGCCCAGACCACCATCGAGGATGATCGGTGTGGTGCCTTCGGCACGCAGGGCTTGAAGGAAATCGGCGGGATGCACAGTGTTATTCACGTCCTCGAGGGTACAGCCCAAGGCGCTGAAAGACTGAGTTTGACGTCGCATGACTGAAGATGACGTGCACAGCGAAACAAAGTGATAAATCCCGATATTCTGGAACGCATTCATTTCAGAAGGAGCCCTATGACCGAGAGCACCATCAGCAACCAAGAGACCTCAGAATCTGAGTCCGGGCTGCGAAGAACTATGACCTCGCGTCACCTGGTGATGATCGCTTTGGGCGGTGTGATCGGCTCGGGTCTATTCGTATCCTCTGGTTACACCATCGCTCAAGCTGGACCACTAGGTGCGGTGCTGGCTTATGCGGTGGGCGCGTTGGTGGCCTACATGGTGATGAGCGGGTTAGGTGAGCTGTCGGCACGCTATCCGGTGGCCGGCGGCTTCCACGCCCACGCCACCCGAGATCTTGGTCCGGCTTGGGGCTTTGCTACCGCATGGCTCTACTGGTTGTGCTGGGCCGTAGCCTTGGCCAGCGAGTTCACGGCGGCCGGTCTGCTGATGCAGCGCTGGTTCCCCTCGGTTTCGGTCTGGGTCTTTTCACTGATCTTCGCCGCCATCCTCTTTGCGTTGAACGCCATTTCTTCACGTGTCTTTGGTGAGACAGAGTTCTGGTTTGCGCTGATCAAGGTTGCCGCGGTGCTGTTGGTGATCGTTGTGGGTGCTGCGACCATCTTTGGAATCAACCCAGCTAGTGACGCCGGGACTATTGGTCTGTCTAACTTCAACACCGAAGACGGTCTGTTCCCCACCGGAATCTCCGGGGTGCTGGTAACGATCTTGTCGGTGTTCTACGCCTTCAGCGGTACCGAGCTGATTGGCGTGGCCGCCGGAGAAGCCAAGAACCCACAGTTGAGCATCCCTCGGGCCATCCGTACCGCTGTGGTTCGTCTGACCATTTTCTTCATCGGTGCCATTGTTGTGATTGCCGCGATCATTCCTTTTGCTGAAGCTGGAGCGAATGAGTCTCCGTTTGTCACCGTGCTTGACGTGGCCGGTTTACCTGCCGGAGCTGACGTGATGAACTTTGTCATCATCACTGCGTTGCTCTCCGCCGGTAACTCCGGGTTGTACTCCTGCGCTCGAATGCTGCACTCGATGGGTGTTGCCGGGCAGGCGCCGAAGGTACTGTCCAAGACCAATAGCCGTGGCATTCCAATGCTGGCGTTGAGCCTATCCATGCTCGGCGGACTGGTTTCACTGTTCTCCAGTTTTATCGCTGCCGAGTCGTTGTTCCTCGCCTTGGTCTCTGTTGCCGGTTTTGCGGTAGTGGCTGTCTGGATAGTCATCTGTGCTTCGCACCTGTCATTTAGACGCCACTATGTAGCGGTGCACGGCTCCACTGATTCTTTGCCTTACCGGGCTCCGCTGTTCCCGATCCTGCCAATCATCGCCTTGGTCTTGCTGACCGCTTCACTGGTCGGTGTGGCCTTTGATCCGGTCCAGCGTCCTGCGTTGTGGTTCGGTATTCCATTCACCTTGGCATGCCTTGGGTACTACCGCTGGCGTCATGGTGCCGGAGTCTTCACCCCAGAACGTGAAGTAGCGCGCGTTGCCCAGTAAAAGGGAACTTAGTTCACTGCTGGGGAGTTAAAAGGGGAAACGCGGGCGCAGAGCGCTCCGCTTTCCCCTATATGAGGAGTGATAGTCGTGTCCATGTTTAATAAATTGATCCGCAAGGGCAAGCAAATGGCCGGCGAGTACGTGCGCGAGCAACTCAATGAGCGTAGCTCTAATGGGTCGCAACGTTCGCGTGGCAATGCTCCGTCTTATGGACAGCAGCAGCGTTCAGGCTATGACAATCAGGGCTACTCTGATCAGAACTACGGCAATCAGAATTATGCCGGTCAGCAGCCGGCGGCTTCTGGGGTTTCGCGCGAAGACCAAGCAGCTATCGAGAAGTACAAGTACATGCTGCGCACCGCTCCACCGCAGGATATGGAACGTGCCCACACTGAAGCTTTCTCACGGTTGACCCCGCAGCAGCGTGCGTTATTACAGTCTGAACTTTCCGAACAATTGCCGGCGGCAGAACGACCAGTTAGCGATCAGCCTCAAGACTTGGCCCGCGCTGCTACTCGCGCCGAGGTATCGCGCCCAGGGTTCATGGAGAAAATCCTAGGTTCTGGCTCGGGACGCTCACGCATGGCAGGTGGCTTGGCTGCCGGCGCCGGTGGACTGGGTGTTGGTTTGCTCGGTGGTGTCGCAGGTGCCTTCATTGGCACCGCGGTTGCCGGACCATTGCTGGAAGGATTCTCCGGAATTGGTGAAGAATTCGGTTCGCTCACCGAAGGCTTGGGCGACACTATCTCGGGCGCAGGAGAACAGATTTCCTCTGCTGACTCAGGAATCTTGGGTGACTTCCTCGGAGATACTGGCGGAGATTTCGGCGGTTTTGAGTTCTA
>Ga0308166_1000336_pt1 | contig 73112 bp, 63 predicted proteins | sample PhyCR2_2_FD_202137 | JGI IMG/M metagenome (GOLD analysis project Ga0308166, IMG submission 202137) | Phyllosphere microbial communities from UC Gill Tract Community Farm, Albany, California, United States - DLSLCC.R2 | ecosystem: Host-associated > Plants > Phyllosphere > Unclassified | place...
GGCTTGAGCATGACATCTACAACGATGCGGGGCATCCGGCATATCTCCTGTTGGCGAGGTTAAGTTAAATGCCACACGGAGATGCCGTCTCACACCAGGGGGATTTGGCGCTCCGCGAGCTTGCCCTAACAGTCTACCCGTGAATATGACCGGCCAGACGTGCCTGTGTCTGATCGGGCCGATATCCCTAGATATAAGTCATGTGATCTTTGGCTCACGGGGCGCAAAACTGTGTGCGGCGCGTATTCTGAAAGCGTGAAAAACTCTAGTCAAACAACGTGTTCATGCCGTGAATTGGACTCGGTCAAGCTCAGTTACGCTCAGTGCTGCCAGCGCTTTCATGACGGACGGGCGGACGGTTCGGTATTGCCTGAAACCGCTGAAGAACTGATGCGTTCGCGCTACAGCGGATTTGTGCTGGGCCTAGTTCCTTATTTGTTGGCCACCTGGCATGAGAGTACTCGCCCGCAAGAATTGGATTTGGATTCCCAGATGCAGTGGGCGGGTTTAGAAATCCTGTCCACTCGTGCTGGTGGTGCTCAGGCCACCCGTGGTGTTGTGGAATTTGCCGCGCACTATGTTGATGGGGGCAATGCAGCTGAGCAACATGAGGTGAGCACCTTTGTCCGCGAAGCTGATGCTTGGTTTTACGTTAACGCCCTGTGAGCTTTAGCGGCGGCTAGCAGTCTGCAGCATGGTTAACATCTGCGTCTGCTGGCGATCACGGGCCATCTTGAAAGCGTCGGCTCCGGTACGGTCTTTGAGCCGTGGATCTGCGCCGTTGGCAACCAACAACTCGGCGATATTCACTGAACTCTTGGTGCCTTGGCCCAGCACGATAGTTTCATGCAAGGCAGTCCAACCCAGATCATTCACGTGGTCAATGTTGATGTTAGTGCGCAACAGAATTCGTACGGCCGCAACCTGGCCGTTTTCGCTGGCCACAGTCAAGGCGCTGCCACCCATCCGATTGACCTCTTGGACGTTGGCGCCGCCCTTGATAAACATCTGCAGCGCACCGGTTTGACCGTTAGCGCTGGCGCGTAAGAACGGGGATTCCTGGTAATTGTCCTTGATGTTCGGGTTGGAGCCGGCATCAAAGAGTGTCTTGATGATGGGCTCATTTTTGGCAATGACTGCCTGCATCAGTGCCGTGCGTCCGGAGCCATCTTTGACTGCCAAATTAACGTCGGACTTCAGGACCTTTTTGACGCCCTTCAGATTATTGGCCTTGATGGCAGCAAATAGCTTGCTTGATTCGGCGGGAAGAGCCGCCACGGTGGATTCCACTGATTTCAGGGTCTCGCCGGATCCGGCCCCGGAAGCCAAAGGTGAGAGGGTGCTCTGCGAACTTGCACTACTTGGGGTGGCGCTAGCTGTAGCAATTGCTGAAGCAACAGTTGCTGGAGCACTAGTGGCTGCGGGGGCAGCTGACGGTGTGGCCGCCGTGCTTTGAACTGGTGCCTGCGAAGCGGAACTAGACGGTAGCGCTGAGGATTTTGAAGCTGTCGAAGATTCTTGAGCGACGGTTGGAGCTGGCGTGGCACTGGAGGCACTAGGGGCACTAGGGGTGTTGCTTGCCGAAGGGCTGCTGGACTGCGTTCCTTGGGCTTGCGGTGAGGACGGGGCGCAACCAGTGAATGCACCGATCGCGGCTGCCAATGGAAGCGCAATTAACGCGATGCCACGGCGGCGCGTGGAGAGCCCGGTTAGAAGTGCCATCTGTCCTTTCGCGGTTTCGGCAACCGTTTCCCATGACAATTAATGCCAATAGGGGATTTCGCTTGGAAACTTTCGATTTCCTTTGTGAGCATATCGGCTGAAGCTGAAAATTTACGGTCAATCAGCGCCAAAAATTCTTGGCGTTTGTTGTAGCAGATCTTCGCTAAAATCGTAGACATCATGGAATGCCTCTACTTTTCTGCCTCCCGTTGCCGCTCATGCACACAAATGACGGTTCCTTATGCCCGCCAGTTGCAAGCAAAAGTTGAGGATTGCCAACATCTGCTTGCCGACTTTGACACACTGAAATTCTTGCCCGCTCAACCAAGCAATGAACAGGGCTTCCGCAATAAAGCCAAAATGGTCATCTCCGGAACGACCCAGGCTCCGACCATCGGCATCCTCGATACCGAGGGGCACGGCGTGGACCTGCGCAACTGTGGCGTCATTGCACCAACCTTGCGCACACTGTTGCCGGTGATTGAGCGATTCATCAAAGAACTCAAACTCATCCCTTATGACGTTCCCAAGCGCAAGGGTGAGCTCAAGCATGTAATCCTCACACTTTCGGACACCGGAGCGGTGATGGTGCGTTGGGTCTTGCGCACAAAGAAGCACTTTGTGGCCTTGCGCGATTCGCTGCCACAATTCTTGGAACTGTTGCCGCACCACAGTGTGGTTTCGGTGAACTTCCTTCCGGAGCACAAGGCAGTGCTGGAAGGTGAGGAAGAAATTATCCTTACCCGTCGCACTACCTTGGAATTTGGGCTCAACGGTGTGCCAATGCATCTGCGTCCACAAGGTTTCTTCCAAACCAATACCGAGATTGCTGCGGCCCTGTATCGTCAGGCACGCCAATGGATTGATGACGTTGAACCTGAAAGCGTGTGGGACCTGTATAGCGGAGTCGGTGGCTTTGCCCTGCATACCGCTGGCGAAGGCCGCACCGTCTACGGAATTGAAACTAGCGAAGAGGCAGTTGCTGCCGCAAAGATCAGCGCTGAATCAATGGGTTTCACCGATGCGCACTTTGTTGTCTCAGATGCCACCGAGTTTGCACTGAACGCAGGCTGGGCCCCGGACGCAGTGATTGTGAACCCACCGCGACGAGGGATCTCAGCTGAACTTTCGCAGTGGCTGAACAAATCTGATGTGCAGCACCTGATCTATTCCAGCTGCAATGCCAAGTCCTTGGCCCGGGACCTTGAGCGTCTAGAAAACTACACGCCTCAGGTGGCCCGTGTAATGGACATGTTCCCGCAGACTGACCACTACGAAGTCATGGTCAAGCTGGAGCGCAAGAGCTCCTAGCGGTCCAAGGTGGCGGTGCGTCGGTCCAAGCGGACAACAATCTCGTCCACCAAATGCGGATCAATATTCGGTTCGCGGCGAGCCTTGAGCAACTCGTCGCGGGCCGCTTCCAAGGCAATGGCCTGGATCGAATCTGCCTTGGCGATCACGGCGCGAATCTGAGTGTATTTTTCATCAGAGATCGCATCGTGCGGGTCCGGATCTTTAGACAAGATTGAATGCAATGAGTTCATGCGGCGGCGTACTGCCTGCTGGTAGTTCTCCGGTAACTCCTGCAAGTCAACGTTCTTGCGCAGCGTTGACATTGCAACAGCTTCAGCGCGACGGGCCAAAGCACGACGAGCACGTTTGGTGTCCTGCTCGTTATTGCGCAGCTTCAGTACACGCATGAGAGCTGGAAGGGTCAGACCTGGCACCACCAAGGTGCACAGCAATACCGCGCACGCGGTCACCACAACAAAGTTGCGTTCTTCGATGACCGTTCCGTCGGCTCGTACATGAGGTAGCGCCAAGGCGAGGGCCAAGGTTGCCAGACCGCGCATGCCACACCAGGTGAGTACCAGTGAGTCCTTGCGTGCGGGGATTTTGGCCTTGCTGCGGTTAGGCAAATAATACGTGCCGAACATCCACAGTGCACGTATCGCGATTACTACGAAACAGATGGCGGCAATACCCGGGATGTAGCCAATCAGGTTGCTGCCTTCCTCCTGAATAACCTGGTTCATTTCGATGCCCATCAAGCCGAAGGCCAGACCGGTGGCGAGCAGTTCCAGTACTTCCCAGAAGGCCTGACGGGTCAAGCGTTCCGCCGAGTCCTGAGGACGGTCACGACGAACCATTTCCAGGGCGGTGACCACCACTGCAATAACCCCTGAGACATGGACTTCTTCAGCGATCATGTACACCGCGTAGGGGGCCACCAAGGTGGCGGCGCTACGTGCGGCCAGGTTAGGAACAAAGCGGTTCAGCGCACCAATAGCCCAACCCATGGCTAGACCCAAGACCACTGCACCAGCAGCACCGATGACAAACTGTGGGATGAGCTCCAGCCCGACACTTGAGTTATCCACGGTGGCTTGAACAGCCAACTGGAAGATCACGATAGCCATGGCATCGTTGAACAGACCCTCGGTTTCCAGCAACGAAGTTAATCGTCGTGGCATTTTTACCTTGGTCGCAATGGCGTCCACTGCTACCGGGTCAGGCGGGGCAACAATCGCGCCCAAAGCCAGTGCCAATGGGATCGAAACGACGGGGGTGAAGGCCATGGCTGTGGCCGCGACCGTACCCGCAGTGACCACAATGAGCACTACCGCTAGCCGGATCAGGGCTTTCCACCGAAGTCGGAAGACCGACCAGCTGCTTCGCTGCGCTGTGGCAAAGAGCAGAGGCGGTAGGAATATTGGCAGGATCAGTTCTGGTTCGATATGCATTTCGGGCATGAACGGGAGGAAGCCCGCCAGCGACGCGAATATCAACATCAGGATCGGGTAAGGCAGTTTAATGCGTTCTCCGACACCGACGATCAGAATAGTGGCGAACAATAATCCGATGACCAGAAGGAAAAAATCCATAGTCTTCTAATTGTAGTAGATTCTTGCAACTAATTTGTGGTTTGTTTCCCTCATGTACCGGAATCCAAGAGGAATTTTGCTGCGTCCCATTGGCTAATCAAGCAGCCGTCGGATCGGGAGAATTCGAGGTTTACCGCTTGTCCGCGCAACAGTCCAGAGACCTGGGCGCGTTGCGGCCCACCGTAAATTTGGGTACAGACTTTAGTGGGGTTGGGCGAGGAATTTACTAGGGTAGTTAACTTTTCCAAAGAAGCACAGGCAGCCAAAGCATCGGGCAGAGTGCTGGTATTGGTGGCCTTTTCCCCATTGCAGTCCAGGGTGTGCTGGGCGGTAACTTTTTCACCGTCGGCACGGAAGATGATTTTCAGTTGAGTTTGCGCAGAAGGTTGCTGTGGCGCTGAGCAAGAAGTCGCCACCAAGATCAGTACGACGATGAATCCATGGATTAGAACCCGACTAGGGCGAGTATTGGTGCCCATAAAAACATTGTGCGCCGTGACCCTAACCAAGATCTAGTCTTGGACGATAAGCGGTAGGTTGTTGGCGACTTCCAGCAGTCTAAGACGCAGCACATCAGCCCTATCGGCAAATTGTTTTTGCAGCCGAACGTATTCGGCTTTTCCGCTAGGAGTCTCGATACGAATCGGCTCATGGCCCCAGTCGCCCAGGTCATAGGGAGAAGCTTGCATGTCCATGGTGCGGATATCCCATGCGAGTTCAAAACAATCCATAACCAAGTCGCTAGGCACGGCTGGGGAGAGCTTATAGGCCCACTTGTAGAGGTCCATGTTGGCGTGCAGGCAACCGGGCTGTTCCAGGTCGCGTTGAGTTTCGCGGGTGGGCTGTAGCTCGTTGAGGCCCACTGCTTGTGGCGTATAAAAACGGAAGGCATCAAAGTGCGTGCAACGAATTTTTTCGGTTTCCACTACTTCGTCGGTAGCCGCTGCGCCCACGCGCAGGGGTAGGTACTCATGACGGATGCCATTAACCTCAGATTTGTAGGCCATGGCCCATTCGTGCAGGCCGAAGCACGCAAAATTGCCGGCCCGCTGCGAGGTGCCAGCCAGAATTACTCGGGCAAAATCTATGGCCCGGGCACGTGCCTGAACAAAGGCCTGTGCATCAAACTCGTAGCCGGTGCCCGAGGCGGTTTGAACCGGTCGATAGAACTTCCAATCAGCACGCTGTTGAGCCTGCTCCCCGCTGAGCACAACATTCATTCCTGGATGCCAGCGATACAGCTGCCCCGGTTTTTGCGTGTAGTAAGTGAAAAGAAAGTCCTCAATCGGATGCTTCTTTCCCTTCATGCGTCGGTCTACAAATGGTTCACCGAAGGCACGCGCGCGGGCCTCGTGGTGGTTGGCCAAGGGCGTCCACTGTGAGGCTTCCAAAATGGTGGCGGTAACGGGCATACTTCTCATTATTCAATTCATCGCTCGGTGAGACCACTTTGGTACGCCAACTCACACCAACCTCAGGAGTAGGCCATGGATGATTTTCCTGTTTGGGAACCGCCAGTGTTTGCTAGCGAAGAGCTGCACCTATTTGCCATGCTTGATCGGTTGCGGGTGACTTTTAGGTACAAGGCTGACGGGCTGCAGATCACGCAATTAACTGCACAACTGCCCAGTAGTGCCTTGAGCCTTGGCGGTCTGCTCCAACACCTTGCAGCAGTTGAGGATGAGAAATTCACTTATCTCATTGCACAAAAGCGTCCCGAAGTGTTGCTGGAACTCACCGCTCAGGGACACGATCCATTTGCTGTAGACAGCTCTCAAACAGCTGAAAATCTCTATGAACTCTATGACCAAGCGGTGGCCAATAGTCGAATGATCACGCAACAGATCCTCGAGAACAACCTGTTGGATACCGAATCAGCCCTGGATTTTGACGGACAATTTTTGTCGGTACGTCGGATCGTTTGCGACTTGATTGAAGAGTACGGCCGGCATACCGGACACGCTGATTTACTGCGGGAAGCCATCGACGGCAGGGTGGGTGAAGATCCGCCGCAGGATTTTCTCCCCTCATGGTTTGACGCTTAAAAATGCGGCGTCCCGCAGTGCTCAAGATTGAGGACTGCGGGACGTCGCTTTTGAACTAATTACTGTCTGCGGGCATTAGCCCATGTGGATTGCTCCGAAGATCACACCGGTGGCAAGCATAACCAAGGCCACAACCAATGCGCGCCACAATACCTTCTTGTGGTGATCGCCCAGATCTACGCGAGAGAGCGATACCAGCAGCAAGATGGCAGGAACCAGTGGGGACTGCATGTGTACCGGCTGGCCGGTGATCGAGGCGCGAGCCATGTCTACGGCTGGAACACCGAAGTGTGCACCGGCTTCGGTGAGCACTGGCAGGATGCCGAAGTAGAAGGCGTCGTTGCTCATCAGGAAGGTGGCCGGGATGGAGATCAAACCGGTGATAACTGCCATGTATGGGCCCATGGAGTCAGGGATGATATCAACCAGCCACTGGCTCATGGCATCAACCATGCCGGTGCCGGAGAGCACGCCGGTGAGTACTGCTGCACCGAGAACCATGGAGACCACAGCGATGATTTCGCTGGAGTGCGCTGCAATCATCTTCACCTGGTCGGAGACCTTCGGGAAGTTCACTACCAAGGCAACTGCGGTACCAACCATGAACAGGTAGGACAGTGGAAGAACGTCAACAACCAGCAACACCATGATGGCTACGGTGAGCACCAAGTTGAAGTAGAAAGTCTTTGGACGCAGGGTCTCGCGGTTTGGATCCAGTACGGTGCCGTTCATCGTGGCAGCTTCTGAACCATCCCCCTTGCGGGCTACAGCTTCAAGGACAGCAAGGTTTCCACCGGATGGCGAAGTGCCAGCTGGTGAGGTGCCACCGGTTGGGGAGCTCATGTTGCCGCCACCGAATTCGGTGCCCCAGAGCTCTGGGCGTTCACGCTGCAAGCGACGGCGTTCAGCAACGCCCATCTGCCATGCGAACAGGGCAATAACAACCAGTGCGACACCCAAGGAAGGAAGCATTGGAACAAAGACGTCAGCTGCATCAACCTTTAGCGCTGCGGCAGCACGAGCGGTTGGGCCGCCCCAAGGAACGATGTTCAGCGTGCCGTTGGTCAAACCTGCAACGCAGGTCAGTACTACTGGGCTCAGGCCCAGACGCTGGTAGATCGGCAGCAGGGCTGCGGTGACCACGATGAAGGTGGTGGAGCCGTCACCATCTAGCGAGATGACTGCGGTGAGCAGCGAGGTGCCCATAACTACCTTGGCCGGGTCATTGCCTACAAGCTTTTGAATGCCAGCAACCAGGCGGTCAAAGAGGCCAACATCGATCATGATGCCGAAGTACATGATGGCAAACATCAGCAGTGCTGCGGTGCCGGACATGTCCTTGATGGAGTCCATGATCATGTCGCCCAGGCCGAAGCCGGCGCCGGTGAACAAGCCGAAGATGGTTGGGACGAGAATCAATGCCAGAAGTGGCGTCATGCGTTTTGTCATGATCAGCGCCATAAAGGTGGCGACCATGAGGAATCCGAGTGCAACAAGCATTGCCCCGACCTCCATTTCGGTGAGTGGTACGTCTTTGTGTCACCCAGAAGTTCAGGGCACCAGTCAAAAGTACGTGGCGGGGCTCACGTTGCGCGCCTTGTGCTGATTATTGAACGCTTAAGTTCTTAACCATCTTTTTGCTCTTTAAAATCGCGTTGGCTCTTCAGTGCGTCTATGCTGGGTGGCATGTTCCGTTCTGGCCCTCGCTCGAGGCATTTTGCATCGCGCATTATGCGTTTGCAGTTCCTTGTTGTTGGTGTACTCATCGTGCTGGTCACCGCCGGAACGCTTTATGCCAGTTATGACCGGGTGTATTCGCGCGCCGAAGACACCTCGCTGACCATCGCTAGATCTGTCGCGGTACTTCCGGAAGTTGTTGACGAGGTGAACCGCTACTCGGCGATGGAAGACCTTGATGAAAAAGAGCTATCCAACGGGAAATTGCAGCAGCTGGCCAATGCCATTCTGGAACAAAAACAGGCGTACTTTGTGGTGATTACCGAGGACCGCGGACTGCGCCTGAGTCATCCCAATCCAGCAGAAATAGGCCAGATGGTTTCCACCGATCCGGTGGCACTGGACGGAATCGAAGCGGTGTCTAGGGAGCATGGCACCTTGGGCGAATCGGTGCGCGCCAAAGTCCCTATCCATGGCGGATCCGGCCAGATCATCGGCGAGGTTTCGGTGGGCGTGACCACCCAGTCACTGACCGGTGCGCTCTTACAATCGTTTAGCTGGATTGTGCTTTTTGCCCTCTTGGCTGCCGGGCTGGCCACGGTGGCCGGACGGATCACCGTGCGCCGACTCAAGCGCCAGACGCTGGGACTTGAACCGACCGAAATTGCCCAGCTGGTTCGTGATCAGCAGGCGGTTCTCTACGGTGTGACCGAAGGCGTGATGGGCATCGGCGTTGACCGGCGGATCACCGTGCGCAACAAAGCGGCCCGGCAACTTTTGGGCCTGCCACATCGCACCGAACTTGAAGATGTGGTCGGGCGGCACTTTGAATCTGCTGGTCTAGACCGACGGTTGGTCAAGGCCATTAAGGAACGAGATCCTGCCCCGGTGCGCCTGGAAGCCAACGGCAATTCACTGGTTGCCCGAGTAAACGAGGTGAACCGCGACGGTCTGGATCTGGGGCAGGTGGTGCTGCTCCACGATGTCACCACCATCGAGGCCCTGGGTACCAAGCTGGATGCGGTCCAAGATATGGCTGATGCCTTGCGTGCTCAGCGCCATGAGTTCGCCAACCGCATGCACGCGGTACTGGGACTTATTGATTTGGGCAAAATTGAGCAGGCCGAAGCTTACCTGCGTGAAGTGATGGAAACCGGGCCGAAGATCGCACAGGTGCCCGGACTGGAAGCGATCCAAGACGCCTATCTTTCGGCATTTATCTCGGCCAAGGCGGTCCGTGCTCACGAACAGGGCATCAAATTGCGGGTGTCGAGTCAATCGATGCTCTTCGGTCAGATCGCTTCGGCCCACGACGCTCAAGACGCCACCGCGGTGCTGGGCAACCTGCTGGACAACGCCTTTACCGCAGCCCTGCGCGGCAGCGGAGAGCCGTGGGTGGAAATTGATTTGCTCTCCGAGGCGACAACGCTGCACCTGGCGGTGGCAGATTCCGGTCCCGGCATCACCACCACGGAAGACATTTTTGCTCGGGATGTCAGTACCGGATCCCATCTAGGCAATGAACATGGGCGCGGGGTCGGGTTGCCCTTGATCAAGCGACTGGCACAGACCCGTAGTGGGGATGTTTGGATTGCTGATCCGGGCAACGGCACCGACGGCGCGGTGTTTGCCGCCCGATTGCCGGCTGTACTGATGGAACCATCCACCCCAGAGAACAACAAGAATGAAGGAGTGCAGTGATGAGCGAAAACGCCAATGGAAACTATCAAGTCATGATCGTCGATGACGACTTTCGTGTAGGTGCCCTCCACGCAGAGATGGTCAATTCCATTCCGGGTTTCCAAGCTTTGGAACCAGTCCAAGACCCGCGCACGGTACCCAAACTTGTCACCACGCTTAAGCCTGACTTGTTGCTCTTGGACCTGTACTTGCCACATGTCAGTGGCATTGAGCTGCTGCGTGAACTGGACGTAGATGCCATCATGATCTCGGCGGCCACCGAGCCAAAAAACATTGACAAAGCCATTCGGCACGGCGCCCTGGCATTTATTATCAAGCCTTTTGACGCTAAAACTTTGAGTGCCAAACTCAAAGGGTGGGCACGATATCGACGTCAACTCACCGGCGTGACTGAATTTAATCAGCAGGGTGTTGACCGACTCTTCAGAGCCTTGCAAGGCAGTGAAGAAACAGCCCCGAGTGTGGGTGCTGCACCCACCGAACAGGCGGTACTTAACTGTGTGAAGGAAGCGGCTGAACCAATGAGCGTGGCCGAAGTGGCAGAAGCCGTCGGCGTTGCACGAGCTACTGCCCAGCGTTATCTCGCTGCCCTGGTAGCCAACGAATCCTTGGAGCTGCAGTTGGGCTACGGGACCCGAGGCCGTCCCGAGCATCGCTACGTGGCACGCTAGAAACGTGGATTAGGTAGCGTCCCAGATACGTGATGACGGTTGCCGCTAACAAGGCAATCCTGCCTTTGGCTGATCTGAATACTAGATGTTGAGGTTCAGGTTAGCACTCAGCGTAACTGAACTGTCCGTAGTGCGAATCCTCTAGCGCGTAGCTGAAACTGATCCGGCATCAATAAGCTTCGGAGACAAGTAATCAGTGTTGTCAATGATGAAGGTGGCGCGTTCCCACGGTTTGGCGGCTTCGAAGTACTGTCGCTGGCCGCCGACGTATCGGTTCATCGTTGGATGCTCGGGGTCTGGATTGCTGCCGTTGCGAGCTGCCATCCGAGCGGCAGTTTCTATGAATGGGACGTCGAGGAACATTGAGCAATCCCAGTGTGAAACTAGTTCGTCACGGTGGAGGAACATGCCTTCAACTATGATGAGTGCATTTGATGGGGCCAGTGCCTTGTCAGCCAACCTGAACTTGTCCATTTGTGCGTCGTATGAAGCCGGCGAATACTGTCCGTTGCCGTTGGCCTTGAGTGGTTCTAACACGTGGTCTATCAACGAATGATAGTCATAGGTGTCTTCCCAAAAGCCTTTGGGGGAGGAGCGCCCCCGGGCATGACGGATTGAAGCTGGATTCAGAAAATTGTCTACGTGGATGATGATGACAGGCCGTTCATTGATCTCCGCTATGAGGTTAGCTGCGAAAGATGTTTTGCCGCTGCCGTCCACACCGTCGATCGCCACTAGTCTGCGTCCTGGCCCGACGTTGTCGAGAACTCTTTCTGCCAATGACTTCATGAACTTCTTCATGGACTCATTTTCCATGAAATCAGCTGAAGACAAGTGCCGGATTACGGATGCGCTGAGAGCCGAGTGCAATGAACGAAACCCTACTTTGGCTCCTCCCCGCTTTTTGCCCAGCTGAGCATCGCGGAACGAAGATGCTCTGGGGTTAGCATGAACTTCGGTGTTAGCTCTTCCCAACCTGGCTGCTTAACTTGGCGACTGTATCCTGCGTGGGTCGCATCAATAGCGTGCTCCTCATCGAGACCAGACCCCTCGGTTCCCGTGAGGCTCAGGTGATACATCCATGCTGAACCATCAGCTTCCTCATGGCGGAAGGTCGCTTCAAAAACTGCACGTTGAGCAGGTATTGATGCGAGGCACTCATCGTATCTATCGTTGAGAACGGACATCCATTCTTCAAACTTTTCTTCTTGGCCTTCAACGATCTTTGAGCGGCTGAGCTCGAGACGTAACCCCTCTGGCACGGACAGTGGCATCAGGTGCCCCGCGAAGTCGCGTGGTTCGGGACGAAATGGGATGGCTGGGTAGGTGTTATCCATGACAGAATCCTGCCAGATACGCGCACCGGAAACCTTGATTGAACCAGTTCGTCGACTAGCCTCGCAGGATAAATGCTCCGCGGGATTCCGTAAATCACCGAGCATCTAGTCCACGTTCTGTACTGAAATAATGTCCTTCTCGAATCTGAGTACCGGATGCCATGTCGAGTCAGGCCCGAATTCAATGATTCCGCGTTCGCGGTAACCGAGCCCTTCATAGTATCTACGTAGATTGTCGTTTGTTGCGACGCAGTCCAGTCGGGCAACAGCACGACCGCTGCCTCGAATTTTTTCTTCCGCCCATTTCAAGATAGCCTGACCAATCCTTTGCCCGGATAGAGAACGATCAACCATCAGGCCGTGGATATATGCCGCAGCTGGATTGCGGTCAGGCCAAATGAGGTCGTCAGTATTTGTTAGGCGTACGGCGGCTGTGACATCTTGTGCGTCGGTGCGAATCCACCATTCAGCAAGGCTGATTTGTTCTGCAACGTCGCTAACGGGGAGTTCTCCTGGCGACCATTGCTGAATCGACTGTTCCTGTTGCCAAAGAGCTAAAGAGTCGCGAAGTTCAACGATTCCATTTGCTGATGAGCGAGTGGCACGATGCAGCGGAGCTAGCGTATCCATGCATTGAATTGTCGCATGTGACCAGCAGGCAGAGTGACTTCGGACCACGTCCAATGACGCCGAACTTCAATGAGCGTCTAACCGGCAAGTGCACTGCTTCACCGCTGAAACAGCGCCGTGAGGGGTGTGCCCGGAATGCCATTTTGGAGAGTCCCGTGAGCCGGTCGTCTTACGGGACAGGCGTCGATCTGACTCGTGATGATTTCATGACTGCGAATTCTCAAAAGTTTTGATTTCCCGTGCACCCCGCCGGATAGAATTCTCGGAGTAGGGGCCCATTCAATACAAGCTGTGACACCATGTGAGCTTGGCATTTGAAGAAGGTGCTTTCAAGCGATCTAGCCCAGCGAGTTTTCGGTGCAGCTGTCGCTAGGATAATTTCTCTTTGTATTCATCTCAGCTCAAGGAAGCGGCTGAATTAGTCATGAACACTGAATTCCATGACTAATATTTCGCGTCGAAATTTGCTGACCGGCGCCTTGGGCGCAGGAGCCCTAGGCCTCGTTGGGCCCACCGGTGCCGCTCTGGCCTCTAGTAGCCCACGCTTGGTCCGTTCACGTTTGGGACTCACCAGTGGTTTCTCCATGGGTGACGTTTCCACCAATAGCGCAGTACTCTGGGCCCGCAGTTCAGCTGAAGGCCGACTGCGCGCACAGTTGCGTGCCGTGGATGAAACCGGACAGATCATTCGCGGTCGGGGATCCTTCGCCCGCACCCTAAGAGGTGCCGAGGCTACCGAGGCGAGCGACTACACTGCAAAAATCAGTGCTGCCCATCTGCCAGCTGGAACACGCTTCTCGGTAAGCATCGGTTTTGAAGATGAGAACGGAACCGTAGGTGAAACCGAACAGGGCTGGTTTAGCACCGCACCATCCCTCAACGGCCGCCGCAACCATGAGGCTGCCCGAGCGCAAAGCTTCGTTTGGTCGGGCGACACCGCCGGTCAGGGCTGGGGCATCAATGAGGAAATCGGAGGCATGCGTGCCTACGCCGCGATGCACGCCACCAAGCCTGACTTCTTTGTGCACAGTGGTGACACGATCTACGCTGACGGCCCGATCCTTGCCGAGGTTAAGGAAGCCGATGGCCAGATTTGGCGCAACCTAGTGACTGAAGAAGTTTCCAAGGTTGCCGAAACTTTGGCCGAATACCGTGGGCGCCACCGCTACAACATGATGGACGCTAACGTCCGGGCGATGTATGCACAAGTCCCTGTCATCGCTCAGTGGGATGACCACGAAACGCACAACAACTGGTGGCCGGGGGAGACCATCACTGATGAGCGTTACACCGTGCGTGATATCAATACCTTGGCATCCCGAGGACGCCAAGCGTGGCAGGAATATCAGCCTATCGCTGATCCTCGTGCGTTGCGCGGTGGCACCGGTTTTGAAGCTGCACGAATTTACCGCAAGATTTCCCGCGGTCCGGCCTTGGACTTGTTCGCATTGGATATGCGCACCTTTAAGTCAGAGAACACCGCTGGCATGGAGTCAAAGGAAACTGCGATCCTCGGTGAAGAACAGCTGAGCTGGTTGGTCGACGGGCTAAGCCAGTCCAAGGCGACCTGGAAAGTTATCCTCAATGATCTGCCTCTGGGCATCATCGTTCCTGACGGCAAGGCACAAGAATCCATTGCCAACGCTGATCACGGTGCCCCGTTGGGTCGAGAACTGGAATTGGCGCGACTGCTCAAAGCCATTAAAGACCGTGGCATCAAGAACGTCGTCTTCCTGACCGCGGATGTGCACTACTGCGCGGCACACCACTACTCGCCCGAGCGAGCAGCGTTCAGCGACTTCAACGAGTTCTGGGAATTTGTTGCAGGCCCGGTTAACGCCGGTTCCTTCGGCCCTAACAAGATGGACGGAACTTTTGGGCCGAAGGTGGACTTCGCTCTGGCCGGTACCGTCGCTAACCAGTCACCTCGCGATGGCAAGAGCCAGTTCTTTGGACATGTTGATCTGGATGATCAAGACATGTTTACCGTCAGCCTGCGCAACGGGTTGGGCGAAACTGTCTACTCCAAAACTTTGGAACCAGCCAAGTAATCGAAATATCCGCTCAAAAGATCAGGCCGGTGTTCGCTGAAAATTCAGCAGACACCGGCCTGATCTTGGGTAGAGCGGACTTAGCGTCCGGTGCCGCCGTAAACGGTAGCTTCTACGTCGGTATCCAAATCAAAAGCGGTATGGATGGCACGCACAGCGTCATTAAGCTTGTCAGCGTCGGTGACCACAGAGATGCGGATTTCTGAAGTGGAGATCATATCCACGTTCACGCCTGCGGTGTGCAGGGCTTCGAAGAAGGTGAAGGAGACACCTGGGTTCGAGCGCATGCCAGCACCGATCAGCGACAGCTTGCCGACCTCGTCGTTGTGCTCAATGTCTTCAAAACCGATCTCGCCCTGAGCGGTGGTGAGCGCGCCCAATACGTTCTTGGTTTCAGTCATTGGCAGGGTGAAGGAGATATCGGTCTTGCCCGAGCCGCGAGTCGAAATGTTCTGCACGATCATGTCGATATTGGCCTGAGCTGCGGCGATAACACCGAAAATCTGGGCTGCTTTGCCAGGGATATCCGGCACGCCGATAACGGTGACCTTGGCTTCGGAGTGGTCGTGGGCGACACCTGAGATGATTGGCTGTTCCAAGGGTTCTCCCTCTTGAATTTTGATTTTGTCGTCGGGGTTCGGGAGCACCCAAGTGCCCTCGTGAGTGCTGAATGAAGAACGCACATGCAGCGGCACACCAAAGCGTCGCGCGTACTCCACACAACGTAGGTGCAGAATCTTTGAGCCGCTAGCGGCCATTTCCAGCATTTCTTCGCTGGTGATTTTTTCAATCTTCTTAGCTGAGGCGACCACGCGTGGGTCAGCAGTGTAAATGCCGTCAACATCGGTGTAGATTTCGCAGACATCGGCACCGAGGGCTGCAGCCAATGCCACTGCGGTGGTATCAGAACCACCGCGACCCATGGTGGTGATGTTGTTGGATTCCTTGCTCATGCCTTGGAAGCCAGCAACAATCGCGATGAAGCCGCGGTCAATGGCCTTACGCACACGCTGTGGAGAGACCTCCATGATGCGTGCTTTACCGTGGGATGAGTCAGTAATCAGACCGGCCTGGGATCCGGTGAAGGAAGCAGCTTGCTCACCAAACTGGTTGATGGCCATAGCGAGCAAAGACATCGAGATGCGTTCTCCGGCGGAGAGCAGCATGTCCATTTCACGTGCAGGTGCATCATCGGTGAGCTGACCCGCCAGATCCAGCAGGTCGTCGGTGGTGTCACCCATCGCGGAGACGACAACTACGACATCGTGACCCTGGGACTTGGTTTCAATAATTCGACGCGCCACACGCTTGATGCCGTCGGCATCCGATACGGACGAACCGCCAAATTTTTGAACAATTAGGCCCATGGGCACTCACTCCACCTGTTTGAAAGCTATGTCTCGGCGTTGGTGCTGCACGGGTAGAAACGTTCAGGTTTCTAGTCCATGGCACAGCGCAAGACATCTACCAAATAAATATTGTGTCAGTTGCAGGCCAAGTTCACCTACTTGTGACGGTAAACATTGGTCATATTGCCTAGAAACTTTCACAGCTGTTGTTGAAAATCGCTGACTACTTCTTGAATTCGGCCAATATTTGTCGCCAAAAGCTCTTCCAATCCGACAACTGATCTGGTGTCTTAGCCTTAGTAACGTTAATGGCAATCGAGGATTTGTCCCCTTTGAGCCCAATGTCTACTTGGGTCTTGGTGCCGTCGGAAAAACTCGCACGCCAGTAACGCCAGCGTTCGGAGCTACTGGTACGGGCGGGGTCGCTGAGAGCTTGGGAATTGAATTTGTCTAAGTGTGCAATGGTAGATTCCCACTTGGCCAGTGCAGCGTCCAAATCGGCATCGGTGGTGGTGCTGACCGAACCTTGGAAGGTTCCATCTTGGGCCTGTCCAGGTAGACGCCGTCCAATTTGCTGCTCGTAGGCTACTGCTACGGACTGCGCCCACCAGCCTGGGTTCTGCACTGTTTCGGACATGTGAGCGTAAGCGAGCTCGGCAATTTCCTTATGTGTCAGTGCGCTTGCGTTCTTCGACTCCAGCGTTGCGCTCCACTGTTCCCACGAGGTGCCGGTGGCATTGGCGATGGCGCCGGTATTGCTGCTCTTGATTCCCATAGCTGAAGTTTAGGCATGGCCAGTTGCTTCGGACCAGAAAAGACTCGGGCACCACGGGATTTATCCCGTGGTGCCCGAGTCTTCGCACCGATCTTGTTGACGAAGCAGGCTTGCAGCTAGATTGTCTGAATCTCCGAGTTCAACCTACCCAGAAGATCAACCAACGTATCCAAGTCCGCATCTTCCCAGTTGGTCATACGTGAGCGAAGTTCTCCTCGCCATTGCTCAAAGCCGCTACGCCAACGACTTTTTGCGTGCTCCGTTGGTAGCAAGTCGAAGGCCCTGCGGTCCTCGGCATTGACTTCACGAACAATCAGATCAAGTTGCTCCAGCTTGGAAACCATCCGAGACAGCGTGGCCTTATCGATCAACAGCTTTTCGCAGATCTCGGATTGGGTGATGCGCTCAGTGCGCAAAATAAGTCCGAGTACCGGCAAATATCCCGGGGTCAGCTGACCATGGAGGCGGACCGCTAGTTCACGTTTAAAACGCGAGGTGAGGGCAATCAAGGAAAACAATTCCTGTTCGGCCTTCGAATAGCGGTCGGTGCGCTCCTGGCTACAGACTGCGTCATCCGTTCTAGTGGTATCCATGGGAATACTCCTAGCTATCGGCTGACTTCTGCGCTGACTGCGAGGTTGCGCTGTGTGCCGCAACAGCTTCCTTTGTCTCAGCCTCGCGCTCAGCGTTATTGCTGGTGCCGGTGGAACTAGCTCCAAGAACGGCGGCCTCGGCTTCAACTTCCTGCAGACGCTCGGAAGCGTTCTGAGTGGTTAGTGACTGATTAGGGATCAGGCATACGGCGACAACAACGAGCAAGGACAGCGGAGCTGCGAAGGTGAACAGTGAAGGCACTGCATCACCATAGATGGATTCGAAGATCACTCGTACCGGCTCTGGCAGGGTGGAGACCGTTGGCAGGTTGCCCGAGGAGAGAACCTCTGCCACGGCCTTGCCCTTTTCGCCGAGCGATCCGATGGCCTGCATCAAATCTGCCTGGCGATCAGCGATCATGTCCGGGATGGTGGCTGCCAAGATGGCACCCAAACCTGCGGTACCTGCGGTGCCGCCCAAGGTGCGGAAGAAGTTCACCGAGGAAGAAGCAACACCCAGTTCCTTGATGTCCACCGAGTTCTGCACTACCAGCACCATGTTCTGCATGACCAGACCCATACCGGCGCCAAGGATGAACATGAAGGAAGCAACTACCGCGTAGTTGGTGTCGTAGTGGATGGTTCCCAGCAGGAACAGTCCAATGACGATGAGTGCCGAACCGGTGACTACCAGTGCTTTCCACTTACCGGTGCGCGAGATGATTGCGCCACCGATGGTTGAGATCACCAGCAGGCCGCCCATCAGTGGGAAGGTCATCAGTCCGGCCATGGTGGCTGAGGCACCACGAGCCATGATCATGTACTGGCTGAGGAACACCGAGGTGCCGAACATTGACACGCCAACAGCCAACGAGGCAATGACAGCGAAGGTGAAGGTGCGGTTCTTGAACAGGGACATGTTCAACAGTGGTTCTGAAGACTTGATTTCAACAATGATGAATGAAGCAATCAGAACGATCGCGCCAAGGACCATCAGGAAGCTGGTGGTAGAAGCCCATTCAAATTCGGAGCCGCCCAGCGACATCCAGATCAAGAGCAAGGAAACGCCGCCGGAGAGCAACACGATGCCCCAGTAGTCGATCTTGACCTTGCGCTTGGCAACAGCTGGCAGGTGCAGGGTGCGCTGAATCAGGATGACTGCAGCGATGGCAAATGGCAGGGCGATAAAGAAGTTCCAGCGCCAGTTGATGGTGTCAGTGACAAAGCCACCGATCAATGGTCCACCGACGGTACCGATGGCCATCACTGCGCCGAACAGCCCCATGTACTTGCCACGTTCGCGTGGGGAGAGGAAGTCGGCCATGACAATCTGTGCCAGGGCGCCAACGCCACCACCGGCAAGACCCTGGATGACACGCATGGAAATCAGGAAGGCAGTGTCCTGCGAGAAGCCGGCAGCCGCTGATGCGAGAACGAAGATTGCCAGCGAGATCTGCAGCAACAGCTTACGGTTGCCGAGGTCAGCGAGCTTTCCCCAGATAGGGGTAGAGATGGTAGTTGCCAGCAAGGTGGCGGTTACTACCCAGGTGTAGGAAGTTTGGCTGCCGTGCAAATCGGAAACGATTACCGGCAGTGAACTGGAAACGACGGTATTAGCCAAGATCGAGACGAACATGCCCATGAGAATGCCGGTGAGGGCGGTGAGGATTTCTCGGTGCGTCATCTTTACCTTGACGACCGGTGCGGTTTCGGTCATTAAAGCTCCAAAGAAAAAGGGTCGGCTATGAGAGCCGATTGGTTGATTTGTATCAACCATACGCCGATAGTTGATAATTCTCAACTAAGCGTGTTCCATCGCACACCTATGTATTGACCGTCGGCTTAAACTAATAAACCCCGCCGTTCCCGCGAGCTGCGGGTGGGCGAGGTTCACTAGGCGAAGCCTTGATTAGTTACCGGCTACGGTGGTCATCCATCGGTGGAACTACCGGGTGTGACGAGCGCGAAGCTTCATCGGCGGGAGCCTGATCCGGGTTAACCGCGCGGAACAACCGGGGTTCTGCGCTCGAAGAAGCGGGTGCTTTGTCCTCTTCTGCTTCGTCGTTTCGCGCTGGAGCAGATGTAGGTGCATCGTTGCGTCGTGCTGCCGCAGAGTTTGACCCTGCGGTGCGTCGACCTTCAAAGGCACGAGCCAAGGTGACCTCATCGGCGTACTCCAAGTCGCCACCCACCGGAAGTCCGGAGGCCAGGCGAGTGATTCGAATGCCCAAAGGAGCCAGCGCGCGCACCAGATAAACTGCCGTGGCCTCGCCCTCAAGGTTCGGGTCGGTAGCCAGAATCAATTCGGTGATGGACTCATCGGCCAGGCGGGTGACCAATTCACGGATGTGTAGCTGTTCCGGGCCAATGCCAGCCAACGGATTAATCGAGCCACCAAGCACATGGTATTTGCCACCAAAGGCGCGGGTGCGCTCGATGGCCATGACGTCTTTGGATTCCTCGACGATGCAGATCTTGGTTCCGTCACGACGTTCATCACGACAAATTGCACATCGTTCTTGCTCGGAGATGTTAAAGCAGATCTCGCAGAACTTAACCTTTTCCTTGACCAGCTGGATGGAAGCGGCCAACCGGGTCATATCCTCAGAATCGGCATCAAGAATGTGGAAAGCAATGCGCTGAGCCGACTTTGGGCCGATGCCAGGTAAGCGACCGAGCTCGTCGATCAGTTCCTGTACAGCACCTTCGTACACGTGCGCCTTCTTTCTTGCCTTGCTTAGATCTAGTGGAAAACTTCCGTGTTACACCTTAGTGTCTCACCCCGACAGTTCGCCGTGGTGCGGGCTACAGGCTGCGCTTGATTTCCACAACATTGCCGTTAACGTCTCGCTGCTCAATGACCAAACCACCGAGCAACCGTTCCACGGCGGGAACACCGATGAGCGCTGAATCTTCGACCTGGATGTCGTCGTCGCTCGGGACGAACTCTTCAGGCTCTTGGATCGCGGCGCGATCCGGAGCTGCGCTCGGACCGCCCCAACCGCTGGCGGCTTGAGTCGGTGCTGGTGCAGTGGGCGAATCCTTGGCCTGGTTCATCAGCTGCTGGTAGCGGCTCATGCGTTGTCCTGCGGCACTGGCTGCTGGCTCGCTCGGTGCAGCGGCTTGTTCCTGTGGCGTGCCCCAACTCGGGGCTGCTTCTGGAGCCGGTGCGGCGTGAACCGGCGCAGCTTGAACCGGCGCGGGCTGCTGTTGCTGTTCAACCGGCGCCGAGGCAGGCGCAGGAACAACGGCGGGAGCAGTGGTCGGTACGGTAGCTGGTGCCGATGCTACAGGTGACTGCGGCTGTGGCTCCGACTGCGACTGCGGAGCAGCGACAGGTTCTTGAACCTGCGGTGCTGGATCCGGCTCAGGGGTAGTCAAATTCTGGAACGACGCAGTTGTGCTCTGCGGATGCAGCGGCGTGGAAGAGACTGGGCGCGGAATATTGAGCGCTCCGCCCTCAGCTTCACGCGCGCTCATGCCAGCGGTCATGCGTGGTTTAGGCGCGACCGGGGGACCACCAAAACTGCGCGGAGCACTGGACTGTGGAGCAACAACCTCAGCACGCTGCGGCTGTTCGGTTACCACCTGGACAGGTGCTTCCGCTACCGGTTGAGAAGAATAATATGGATCATCCGGGTACGGAGGCTCATCCATAAAAGGCTCGTCGTAAGGCGGCGGAACGTCGTCATAGCTACTGGTGTAGCCATCGGCAGAGCCCGAACGCGGTGCAACTGGTTGCGGTGCCTGTATTGGGGCCGAAGGCGAAGCGCTCGGATCCGGTACAGGAGCAGCGGCCTGCGCACGTGCTGCGGCACGTGCGGCTACCCCAGCGGAAGTTACAGGCTTGTTGAACTTAGTTGGTGCTGGGATTTGCGCCGGGAGTGGCCGGCGCTCACCTTTTGGGGAACCACCACCGCCCGGGTTAGAGCCGCCCTCGGTAAGGACAATCTCTATTGGTGAACCAGCGACCTGGGACACCACACCGGTGAGGGTATTCATCAAATCTGGACGATTACGCAGATTCACAATCGGGCCTGTGTTGCTGAAGGCCAGCGTGAGCGTGCGACCATCAAAGCCGGCCACCGAACCATAGGTGGCCACCATCGAATGGAGAACTCGCGAACTGCCCTGCAGTTGCTCCAGAATCATCGGCCAAGCCTGCTGGAACTTCTGCACGCCAGAACTTGCAGCCGGTTGCTGAGCCTGCGCCTGTGGTGCAGTTGGTTGCTGTTGTTGGGCTTGCTGTTGAGCTGCGCGTTCGGCAGCTTCGCGCTCAGCTTGCTCACGTTGGGCCTGTTCGCGCGATGCAGTTTCTTGAGCTTCACGTTCAGCTTGTGCACGCTGAGCCTGTTCGCGTTGCGCCTGCTGCTCCTGCTGTTGCTGAGCCTGCTGGGCAGCCTGACGCTGCGCATCAATTTGAGCTTGAGAAGGCTGCTCAGTTTCAGCCGGTGCCGCTGGCTGTGTCGGTGCTTGAACCGGCTGCGCTACTGGCGCTTGCGGTGCCTGCGGTTGCTGTTGTGCGGGGGCTGCTGGTTGCTGAGTGCGGTTTGCCGCGGTGCGACGAGCGAATTCGGCCATGGCAGGGTTCTGTTTGACGTCATCAATAGATACACCGGTGCCGAAGGACAAATCTTCGCCACTAGATGGGTCAGGAACCAAGCTGAATGGGGCAACACCCTCTGGACGTGCAGCCGGAACACTAGGACCAGGCTGAACTTCAGTGGTGACCGAACGACTATCGTCCTTTGGTCCCCAAGTTGCTCCCCAGTCCGCGGCTTCGCCGGTATTCAGCGAATCTGCGCCCGGATCCAGTGGTGCATTTGGATCTTCGTTTTCGACAGCTGGTGCCTGCGGCTCGCCCTGTGGTTCGGCAGGCTGTTCGTGCTGAACCGGCTGCTGAGCTGGTGCTGGAGCTGACGGCTGCTCTTGGACTTGCGCCACTGGCTGCTGGACCGGCTGAACTGGTTGCGTTGGCTGCTGGACCGGTTGCGCTGGTTGTTCCTCAGGTGCAGCGGGTGCTTCGCTGGCAGCAGGCATTGGAGCGCCTTCACGGCGGGCCTTGGCTGCCGCTAATGCTTCACGTACTGCGGCAGCACCCTGACGGGCGGCTACCGGATTAACTGGCGCGCCCAAGGAAGCAGCAGCTGTCGCTGCATCTCCTTCTTCAAGGGCCGGCAGTGGGCCGCCAGTCATTGCTTGGCGTTCGAGTCGATCCAAACGGGCTGCAAAAGCAGAATCAGAATTCTCTGAACCCGGCAGCATCAGACGAGCTGCCAGCAATTCCAGATGCAGCCGCGGCGAGGTCGCGCCGGTCATCTGGCTCAGAGCCTGATTGGTGACATCGGCCCAGCGCGAAAGCTCGCCAGCGCCAACCAACCCTGCCTGCAGATGCAATGCCTCAAGCTGATCTTCGGGGACTCCACGCAAGATCTTTTCCAGACCTTCAGGCATTGCCTTGGCAATGATCAAGTCACGGAAGCGCTCAAGAATATCTTCAACAAATCGGCGTGGATCCAAGCCAGTCTGGATAATGCGATCGATAGCGCCAAAGAGCCCAGCACCATCAGATTCGTGAAGCGACAGGGTTACTTCATCCAGCAAGGTGGAGTGCGTGTAACCAAGCAACGCAATCGCAGTTTCGTAATCCAGGGTGCCTTCCCGAGCGCCAGCCATCAGCTGGTCCAGAACGGAGAGGGTATCGCGGACTGAACCGCCACCGGCACGAATTACCAAGGGGAGTACACCCTCGGCTACTGCAACGTTTTCGCGTTCGCACAACACCTGCAGGTACGCCAACAGCGCCTCTGGTGGAACCAGACGGAATGGGTAGTGGTGGGTACGCGAACGGATAGTGCCGATAACTTTTTCAGGCTCGGTCGTCGCGAAGATGAACTTGATGTGAGCCGGTGGCTCTTCAACAATTTTCAGAAGCGCGTTGAAACCTGCAGCGGTGACCATATGAGCCTCATCGATGATGAAGATCTTGTAGCGGTCACGGGTAGGAGCAAAAGTTGCACGTTCACGAAGGTCACGAGCATCATCCACACCACCATGGCTGGCAGCGTCAATTTCGATAACGTCTAGGGAGCCCGGGCCACCATTGGCTAGCTCCACACAGCTAGGGCACGTGCCACACGGAACGGGAGTCGGACCCTGTTCACAGTTCAGGCAACGAGCCAAGATGCGTGCCGAGGTGGTTTTGCCGCAACCGCGAGGGCCGGAGAAGAGGTACGCGTGATTCACACGGTTCTTTTCCAGAGCCGTCATCAGGGGAGCGGTAACGTGCTCTTGTCCGATGACGTCGCCAAACGTATCGGGACGATATCTGCGATATAGCGCTGTACTCACACCGGTTCCCTATCGGTTGCGTGATGCTCGGGGCATCAGCTGTTGGACGATATTTTCAGGTTCTACGATCCACGGTTCACGAGGCAAGTTCACCGGATCGAAAGCTTCTAGGGCTGCCTGCAAACTTGTGCTTGGCAAGCCCAACGACTCTAGCAAAATCGCCACAACATCGGCTGGATGTACCCCGTGTTCGGTGATCTCTTCGAGTGTTACTGCACCATCACGCTTGGCTAAGCGCTGGCCTTTGCTATTCAGTGCCAGCGGCACATGAACATAGTCGGGAATTTCGTAGCCCAACAGTGAGGCAAGATAGCCTTGGCGCGGTGCCGAGGAGAGCAAATCATCACCGCGCACTACCTGGTCGATTCCACAGGCAGCGTCATCAACGACTACAGCCAAGTTGTATGCTGGCGCCCCATCGTTACGGACCAAAACAAAGTCATCCACGGTGCCACTGTAGTTACCTGCGAACTGGTCATGAACAGAAAATTCGTTCACTTCAGCGCGCAGGCGCAGGGCTGCGGGACGGATTTTCGCCTTAGCTTCGCGTTCACTATCGCTCAGGTTTCGGCAGGTGCCCGGATAAGCCCCGGGTGCGGCATGCGGTGCACTGCCAGCTTCGGCAATGTCCTTGCGTGAACAGAAGCATGGATAAACGAGATCTCGTTGTTTGAGCTGCTCAATGGCTGCAAAGTAAATCGGGAAGCGCTCTGACTGACGCAGGAGGGGACCAGCAAAATTCAGTCCCAAAGCTTCAAGTTCAGAAATTTGGGTGGCTTCGGCACCGGAACGAACTCGGTCCAAGTCTTCAACGCGCAGTAGAAATTCGCGTTGTGTTGAGCGGGCAAAAAGCCAAGCGAGAATAGCAGTGCGTAAATTGCCAAGGTGGAGTGGCCCAGAAGGGCTAGGGGCGAAACGGCCAGCGCCCACGTGGACTCCATTCGACTTGCGTGAAAAAGTAAAGACCCCTCATGCACCTGCCAGAGCCTATCTACCCTTGCTACCTTCCGGTCCTGGGGGAGTTCAACAGGATGACACCACACGAGGGGTCACCCAAAATACTACCCGAGACTCGTGCCTGATAAAAATCGGTGAGCGTGCGCTTGCTCTCAGCTTTCAAGTGCAATGAAGAGCGCAGATTAAACGCATCTCAACTAGGTTGTTTTCACCCTGTTTCTTGATCTGGCGGATCAATCCAACCTAATACTCGGCGTACCCGATCGGTCAGTTGCATGGGAGGAAGCATCGGGGTCTGGTCCTTTTCAAAATCGAAATTCTGCACATTGGTGACACTGCCTGGCAGCTCAATGCAGATCACCCCGTGCGGAGAACGCCAATTCACCGAACCATCAGCCAAGTATGTGGCTTGCCAGCCCAAAGCGTGTTTAAACATCTGGTGCCGCTTGCACAGCAGATGGGTGTTGGTCCTAGAGGTATGTCCACCGGCAGCCCATGCCTCAATATGATCTATTTCTGAAGTCTCGGCTGGCCGATTACAGCCAGGGAACCGGCAACAGATGTCCCGGTTGCGCAAGAGGTCCCGCAAGGCCTTTGAAGGACGATACTTTTCTCGCCCAACATCAATCACAGCGCCGGACCACGGATCGGTGAGTACCTTCATGAATGACGGGGCGTCCTGAGCAATGCGCAGCGCGGTCCCAATAGGTATTGGTCCGTAGCCTTCTAAATCTGCCAGTGCACGCTTCGGGTTGGCCAACATCTCCAGTGCGGGGATCGTCACGGCGACTCGTGCCTTCAACGGCGTTCCCGGCGCGGCAGGCCAACCGTCGATCAGGGCATCACAAATAATGTCCAGTCTTCGTTGCTGTTCGGTTCGTTCATCATCCGGGTCATCATGCTGCGAGGCGTGCCAGTTGACGGTGTTGATGATGCTCAAGGCCTTTTCTGCAGGGACGTGCAACTGTAGCGTCGACATTCCATTGGGCTCATGCCAGTAGATGACCTTGCGGTCCTGGACGCCCTTTTTGTGGCGCTCTTCAATGGGTTGAGGATGTAACCGTTCATGAATTTTTCGTGCCCTATGAGCCACTGCCGAATCAGCTGCGGTTCGCGCGATAGGCAAAAGCGTCTGTTGCATGTAGCGCACGTCTGCTGGTTCAAGATCTTGAGACTGCTTAACGATTTCCTGCGCGGTCCTGGTGGTGATCTCACCACAACTGAGTTCTTCAAGAGTCTCCGGGCATAAATGTCGCAGACCTTCAGCGATAAATAATCGATCTCTAATGTTGGCTTCGGATGCACGTATGGCTATGGACGCCTCGGCAACGAAGGAAGAACGCACTATCGCCTCATCGGAGGGATTCACGCTGTAGTACGCGGTGGCTTGCTCTTGAAATGGGTCTGGTGACGAATCAATGAGCGGCTCTTGGGTGCCTTGAGCAGATGCTGACTTCACGGCATGTTCAAACGAGTCAGCTAAGACGGCGGCTTCTGCAGCATCAAGCATGCTGCGTAATCGCGACATAGTCTTCAAGGCATCCAAACCTTGGGCCGCTGAAGAAACCGGCGGTTGTTCATAGAGCTGCCGGGCGGTGGCCGCAATTTGCGTGAAGAGATTATCTTGATCTAGATGCGCTGCCCACCGGCCGAAATCACCCGGAGTTGTCCGCGTTCCGGGAGGGCTAATGTGCAGGCGCCGAGGATCATCGGTGCTGTGAAATACCTCTCTTTTGCTCATAAATAGCAGTATCAATGCTTCTGTGGGTTGCAAAACGGGAAAGTTCCGAGCTGGGCATAACCCATAAAATCACCGGATTTCAGGGGAATGCGCCTTGGTTTCTTCGGGCGGATACGATGGGAGAGTGCCCGATTCGTTATTGGGCGAGAATTTAGATATGCTGGACTCTGCTCCACGGAGCAAACTGAGGAGGATTCGCCTAGCGGCCTATGGCGCACGCCTGGAACGCGTGTTGGGTTAACGCCCTCAGGGGTTCAAATCCCCTATCCTCCGCCAAATTTAATGTCTTGGTTCATCATGAAAATGATGAATCAGGACATTATTTTTTTGCCTATCAAGATCCCGTGAGCAGTTCCCGGTAGGATCCGAGACATCTATCAATCGATGAATGACTCGACGAGGCAGTAATCATGGCAAGCGTTTTGAGTGAGATTTCCATTGACTGCGCTAACCCGGTGCTCTTGGCTCGCTTCTGGAGTGAAGCGCTAGATTATCGAGTCTTTGAAGAAGAAGTCGGGCTGATCAGCATTGGTCCACAATCGCAAGAAGTGTTTCCCGTGATCTTGACCTTCGCTCAAGTCCCGGAAGCAAAAACCATCAAGAATCGATTGCACCTAGATGTGAGCCCGCGCGAGCTTGGTCAGCAACAGGAAGTTGACCGGTTGCTGTCCCTAGGTGCTTCCTACGCCGATGTTGGTCAAGACGTAGACGTGAGCTGGGTAGTTCTCGCTGATCCTGAAGGTAATGAGTTTTGCGTGCTCGCCGGCAAGGATTATGTAGCAATAAAAAAGACCTGTTGATCTCAACTTCGAAAATCAATTTCGAGCTGAGACCAACAGGTCTTGTCTGTCTTTGCCCAGAATCAGGGTAGAGAGGAAGAATTAGGCGCTTTTCTTGGCCTTGGCAATCTCCGGGTAGTGGATGGCCGCGGTCTGTGGGTGAGCACGCAACCAACCCTTAAGGACGTTGGCCCCGTAGGAAGCCAACATTGGGTTCTGCGGATCATCAGAAACACCACGGGCGTCTGCAGCTAGTTCTGCTGGCAACTCGACCTTGTCGATGACTGCATCTAGACGTGGTGAGTAGAAGAAAGGAACCGAGTAACGGTCAACACCCGCTGGTGGTGCAATGACGCGGTGGATGGTTGCCATCAGGTAACCGTCGGTAGCAACCTCAAGCATCTCGCCGAGGTTCACCACCAAGGCTCCTGGAGTTGGTGGAACTTCGATCCACTCTTCTTGACCATATGGCTGGACCTGCAGTCCGCCGACCTGATCCTGAAGTAGCAGGGTGACAAAACCGTAGTCTGCGTGCAGGCCAACACCCTGGTTGCCCGATTCAGGAACTACATCGCCGGAAACGTAGTGAACCAACTTGCCCATCCATGATGGGGTGTTGGCGAACGGTTCGTCGAAGTGATCTTCGGACAGGCCTAGACCTACTGCGATGGCCGACAGTAGTTCATGTCCGGTTTTGTTCATCAGCTCTGCCCAGGCCATGGCGCGGTTTTCGAGCTGCGGGAAATCTTCTGGGAACTGGTTAGGGCCCTGCAGGTTCAAGTAAGGCTTGTCCTGGGGAACAACGGCCAAGGCATCACGCTCTGGTCCATAATCAATCTGCTCACGGGCGTCGGCACGACCACGGGTGATTTCGGTGCCCATGCGGGTGTAGCCGCGGAACTGTGCGCTGTTGCGGTTATCTAGCTTGATCTTCTGCTCTACAGGCTTGTTGAAGAATTCAGCGATGGTGTCCAACAGCTCCTGATCTTGACCATTTTGGGAGCTGTAGCCAACGATTTGGAAGAATCCAACACGATGGGCCGCATCGCGAAGTGCAGCGACGAAATCTTCGTCGAAGCTTCCGTCTGCGTTACGCGAGGTAGAGATGTCGAGGAGTGGGATCTCGGTGACTACGTTTTTCATAACTCCAGCGTGCACCTTATGACGCGACTGTTACCAGCTAAAGTTACGCCCGGTTCCCTCAAGTTTCTTGCGCTGTAACATTGCTTGCAAAGCGCCTGGGAGAGGAAGATAATTCGCCCTCACGCACTTAGTGCAAGTGGCGAAACCCTTGAATCTTCAGGAAAAATCGCGTGGAGTCGGCAAATCCGTCACCAGCTTTCAACAGCATAGGGTCCGCATGCGGATTGCCGCGCATGGGTTACGCGGTAATGTAACGGTCTCCCGAGCGCCGGTTTGGAAGCTGTGACGAACTTGAAACTCGGATGTTTACCAAGAAAACTTGCTTAAGCGCACATCACTAACGCGTAAGTTCTTTCCAGCGATTCAAACACTCAGATCGTATGCTTAATGGGTGATATTTCGAGCAGTAGGCGATGGCCGTCCGTACCCAGAACACGGGTTGGTTTCTTCGCGCGATTGGAGCGAAATCCCACCACAGCAGGTGAAGTTGGATCAGTTGGTCACGACTAAGTCGACTCTGGATCTTGAAACCTTGCTGTCTGAAGATTCCACCTTCTACGGGGATCTGTTTTCACACGTGGTCCGGTATGAGGGCGTCTTGTATCTTGAAGACGGGGTGCACCGTGCATTACGTTCTGCGTTACATCACCGTTCCGTAATACACGCCCGGATATTGGATTTGGACGTCAATTAGATAAGCTATCGCCACGAGGATAACGAAGCTGTTCTCCTCAGCTAGTTACAGCCGAAGGGTTGCCGGAAGCTAGGTGGGAAGATGCGTAAAAGTGAAGACCCGGATCAATGGCACGGGGCACACATCGTTAATGGGCAAGATTTGAGCTTCAGCTCAGATCACAAAGCGAAAAAGTCTGCGCGCAGACGACAGAATATTGTCTTTATGGCGATGGCGGTACTAGTTCTTGCAGTGACCGTTGGAGCGCTACTCATCGCCACTGGAAACTGGAAACCGGGCGCGAAACCCACCGTCGCGAACGAAGTAACGCCAAGTCCCACAAAAATTGAAAACACCAAGTGTCCTGAAGTGAACTTCTCCTATCAGGACCCCGCGAGTTTCCGTATCCGGGTTTTGAACACCACTGAAATTTCCGGCCTGGCCGGAGATACAGCCAAGTCCTTGGAAGACCGTGGCTTCAAGATTTCTTCGCTAACGTCTGGCTGGAATTCCCTGTCAAACACGGTTGGAGCAGTCATCGCCGGACCTGATGGATACGCTCAAGCCTTTACCGTACAACGACAGGTGCCAGGAACGGTCTTCATCTTTGACGAAGACAAATGGGGCAGCAACGTAGACCTGGCGCTCGGTGAAAAATTCGAAAGCCTGCAAAAGGACCGCAAATTGGATACTTCTGCAGGCAAACTCGTCTGCGAATAGTCGGAGGTACTGATCCGACCATCGGTGTCTACTAGGCGTTAACCTTCTCTGCGTAAACCTCGGTTAGTGCGTTAGCAAATACCTCGGCTGGTTGTGCACCGGAGATGCCGTATTTACCGTCAAGAACGAAAAACGGAACTCCCGTGACACCGATCTGCTGGGCTTGGGAGATGTCCGCCTTGACGTCCTCAGCGAAGGCGCCAGCTTCAAGCTGCGTCGCTAACTCCTTGGTATCGAGCCCCAATGATTCGGCAATTTCAAGCAACGTCGGGGTATCGCCGGTGTTCAGGCCCTTTTCGAAATGTGCAGAGAGCAATGCTTCCTTCATCTCGTTGCCTGCGCCATGCTGCTTTGCGTATTCCAGTACACGCAAAGCGGTGAACGAGTTTGCAACCTTTAGGTTGTCAAAGTCGTACTTCAACCCCTCGGAAGCTGCCTGAGCGGTCACATGTTCGAGCATCTGCTGAACCTGGGACTGGTCTATGCCCTTCATTGCTGAAAGATACTGAGCTTCGCTACCTTCATAGTTATCGGGCAGGGAAGGATCTAACTGATAAGCGTGCCAGAACACGTCAACATTCTCCGAGTATTCAAAAGCTTCAACGCCATGCTCAAAACGACGCTTACCAATGAAGCACCAAGGGCAGGCGATGTCGGAGAAGATATCTACCCGCAGGCGCTTAGATTCAAGAGGCTGATTGCCAGTATTTTCAGTCATGCTTGACTCAACAACTTTTATGCCGATTGCATTCCACTATCCCTTTGTACTGAGTACGACCTAGAGCTGGAATAATAGAGAAGGCCTAGCGCCTCAGCAACGAGGCGAACACCGAAAACAAAGAAAGCAGTGCACGTGGCAAAGAATCTTCGCTGGCGAGCTATCCTCTTCGCAGGAACCATCACCGCCATGGCAGGATTTGTCGACGGTGTCGGCTTTGTGCACTTTGGTGGCTACTTCCTATCGTTCATGTCCGGTAACTCCACCCGCTCTTCGGCCGCACTGATGACCGGGGATAACACCGGTTGGATTAACGCCATGTCGCTTGTGGCTAGCTTTGTTATCGGCGTAGTTATTGCAACGTTGATTACCGCTCCACTGGCAGCTCTACGCAGGCCCGTAGCCATGTATTTCAGTGCCGCGTTACTTTTGACTGCCGCAGCAACCGGTTCGGCTTTCCCACATGCCACGGCCTTGTTATTGGCTGGTGCGATGGGCGTGGTGAATGTTTCCTATACCCGTTCCGGGGAAGTGTCACTCGGTCTGACCTATATGACTGGCACCTTGGTGAAATTAGGCCAAGCGCTCGGCGGAGCGATCCTTGGGCTGTTGACCGGTTCCAATCAAGGAACTATTCGGCTGTTATGGCTGCGCTATGCGGTGCTGTGGGTAATGATCACCATCGGCTCCCTTGGCGGAGTGCTGGCCTACCTAAACCTCGGTTTAGCCAGTTTGTGGATCGTGGGACTGAGCATGTTGCTGTGGGCGTCTCTGGCGCTGTTCCAAGAATTGCGCTCCGTTGCAGATCCTCTTTCAATCGCAGAACGCACCGGGGATAGACGCCGAGTCGACTAGATTCCTGCTTAAAAACAGTGGCACCCAGCTTCACGATGAAGCCGGGTGCCATATTGCAAGCGCCGGTTATTAGCCCAGCAGCGAGTCGCTATCTTGTTTGCTTGAATCGGTAGGGCGCAGCAACACCTTGTAGAGCACACCCAGCAAGATCAACCAGACGACGCCGGTGTACAAGGCCACGCGGGTTTCCGCGCTCAGTGCTAGCAGTACTACAACAAAGACCATGAAGATCATCGCTGCCCAGGCTGCGATGGTTCCGCCCGGTACTGCGTACTCGCGAGCTACCGAATTATCGCGCCCAGCCTTCGCTTCTTTGCGGCGCATGGCTAGGTAGGAAGCCAAGATCATGATCCAAACCCACACGGTCGCGAAGGTGGCGATCGAGGCGATAATCGTGAACAGCGCTTCAGGCAACAGGGCGTTGAGCACCACGCCAACCAGCAACACAATAGCCATGACTATCACCGACATCCACGGCACGCCGTTGCGTGAAACCCGGCCGAAGGACTTCGGTGCATGGCCCGCCAGAGACATGGCGTAGAGCATGCGTCCAGCGCCAAAGGTATCGGCATTAATGGCTGAAATGGCCGCGGTGATAACCACGGCGTTGAGTACGTGTGCAGCTGCCGGCAATCCCAGTCCGTCAAAAATTTGCACAAATGGCGAGGCGGAGCCGTCAATCTGGCGCCAATCAAAGAGCATCATCACTACAGCCAGGGAAGCTACGTAGAAGAGCAAGATACGCCATGGCACAGTGTTGATGGCCTCTGGAACAGACTTCGAAGGATCATCAGCTTCGCCGGCGGTAATACCGATGGTTTCGATGCCGCCAAAGGCAAACATCACCACGGCGAAGGACAATAGCAGGCCCATAAAGCCGTTGGGGAACAGCGTGCCGGCACTCATGAGCGTGGCAAAGCCAGTAGCGGTATCGGTGTCTGGGGCGTTAAAGCCGAAGATGATCAGGGCAACACCGCCAACGATCATGGCGATAATCGCCGTAACCTTCACAATGGCCAACCAGAATTCGGTTTCGCCAAAGACCTTAACCTTCATCAGGTTAATGGTGGCGATCAGCAGCACCACCACCAGAACCCAGATCCACTGCGGTACCTGCGGGAACCAGAAGCCCATATAGATGCCAAAAGCGGTCACATCGGCGATGGCCACAATGGCCATTTCAAAGCTGAAGGTCCAGCCAGTGACAAAGCCTGCAAAGTTGCCCAAGTAGCGCGAAGCGTAGTGTGCGAAGGATCCGGAAACCGGATGCTTCACGGCCATCTCACCCATGGCGCGCATAACGATGAAGACGGCTGCGCCGCCAATCATGTACGCAAAAAGTACGGCGGGGCCGGCAGCCTGGATAGCGGAGGAGGAGCCATAAAATAGGCCCGTTCCGATCGCTGAGCCCAGGGCCATGAAGCGGATGTGGCGGGCCGTGAGCCCGCGGGCAAGTGAGGCCTTGATATCGGTCACGATAGTATTGCTCGGATCCTATTGGGGTGCATTCGATCTGGGCCTGAAAGCGTTCAAAAACAGAAATCAGCCGAGAAAATCCTATGTGTTCACAAGGCTTTGGTGTGTAGAACGTGGCACAGATCAATCGTGAGCTTGACCACCAGCGGTTGCCCGGTAGCACCATTGAGGTGGGAGAATGGGCTTATGAAACTTGGATTCGTCCGCCACGGACAGACGCAATGGAACCTTGAAGGCCGACTGCAAGGCTCCAGTGATATTCCGCTGAACGACACCGGACGGACCCAAGCAAGCGAAGCAGTGAGCGTACTCGCCGGCGGTAACTGGGACGTTATCGTTTCCTCCCCGCTATCCCGAGCACGGGAAACCGCGCAAATCATCGCCGACGGTCTGGGCCTGGAACTTGGTCCTAGCTACGACCTGCTGATCGAACGCGACTACGCGCAGGGTGAAGGCATGGTGGAGGCCGAAGCGCTTGAACTGTGGCCAGATAAGCTCGGTGGCGGCATTGAACCACTGGACTCCGTCGTTGACCGGGGCCTGCGCGCAATCAATCAGATCGCGGCAGACTACCCGGGCAAAAATGTTGCCATCATCTGCCACGGCACCATCATTCGCTACACGCTCTCGCACCTAGCCGGCTACAAGCTGGATACCATCCGCAATGGCTCGGTAGCCATTGTGGGCCAGGACCAGACTGGGGCCTGGGAGCTGGAACTGGTCAACGACGCAGTTCCAGAAAAGTTGGTCCGCTAGTTATCCAGTACTTCGTTGCCTTCGGGTAATACCGCGCGGATGCAGGAGGCCAACTGTGAATCACGTTGTCTGGTTTTCAGGGCGGCAAGCCACGAGCCGAGGCTACGGTAGGCGGAGGCACGCACCGGTGGGGTGGACAAGAAGATGTCGTGTAGTGCTCCGGGAAGGCGCACAATATGTAGTTCTCGTCCTAGGTTCAGGCTGCGCTGCGCCACCGTTTGGACGTTGAGGGCGACATCAGCACGGGTGGCTGTGTCATTCCAACGGGGCAGTAAGTAGTTATGCGCTGAGAGCATCACCAAGGTGGGCATCTGTAGGTCTAACCCCTTTTTCACCTTGGCCTGTGCGGAAAATACTGCAGAGATGAAACCGGTGGTGAGTTTAAACCCGTTGGCCGGACGCCACGCAAGGTCATAGTCCCACTCGCCAGCAAATTGGCTGGAGACGGTACGGGTATAAAACCCGGGATCAATGGTGGGCAAAAAACGGTGCGGGTTTCGTGTGGTGGCAGGTTGAATCATCCGGGCCAGAGCGGTGCGTCCAAACTCGCTGGCCTGAAATTCCAGCCAGGGGCTGTTGAGCGCCAACGCATCTACCTTGTGAGGATTGGCGCTGGCATAGAGGCAAGCACTCAACCCACCGGTGGAATGTGCCAGCAGGACAAAGCGGGTGCCCGGGTGGGCACTGGAAATGATCCGGTGCGCAACATCAAACTCTTCAAAATATTCTTCGAGGTCGGTGGTGAACCCCGGGCTGGTTTTTGCATGCAGACCATGAGCCTGGTCGGCGGCGAGGTTGCGTCCGTAATGGCGCAGGTCCAGTGCATAAAAATCTGCGCCGGCTTCGCTGAGGAATTCAGCCAACTCTTTTTGGAAAAAATAGTCAGACCAGCCATGTACGTAGAGCACCGCAATTCCACGCAATGGTGGGGAGAAACGTAGCCGTTGCTTCTTCTTGGGCTTGTGCCTAACTAGCGTCGCAGTAGAACCATCAACCAGTGGCAGTTGGCGCGCAGAAAAGTTCTCGCCCAGTACATCGGGTTGCCAAAGATCCTCGGCTGGATTCTTGAACTGGAAGGCCATGGCTACAGCCTAACCAGTGCACACAAAAAACGGCATCCGCCCGCTGGACTGGTTACCAACGGATGAATGCCGCTTTTCGTGGCCGATCTTGAGGACGACTGGTGACAATCGGCCGGGTATTAGTAGCTACTTAGCCTGCCATTTCCAGCGTGCGAGCTGGAGCATCAAGGTAGCGCAGGTAAGCGTTCTTGGTCAGGAAGGTTGGGAAGTCATCACGCAAGGCGCAAGCTTCAAAGATTTCCAAAGCTTCCTCAAAACGGTCTCCTTCAAACCGCTCCAAGTGATCCATGGTCTCTTCGGCCAGATCCTGTACCCAACGACGGGTGATGATTTCGCCTTCATCGGTGATGGCTGACTGGTGGATCCACTGCCACAGCTGGGATCGTGAAATCTCAGCGGTAGCTGCATCTTCCATCAGGTTACGTAGGGCCACTGCGCCATTGCCGCGCAACCAGGACTCGATGTAACGGATACCGATTTCGATATTGTCGCGAATACCGCGCTCGGTGATCCTGCCACTCACACTCTGAATGTTCAGCAGTGCCGAATCCGAGACCTCAACATCTTCACGGGTGCGCTGCAACTGATTCGGTTTTTCGCCGAGCACTTCGTCGTACACCTCGCGGGCTACCGACACCAGATCTGGGTGAGCCACCCAGGAACCGTCAAAACCATCGGCAGCTTCGCGAGCCTTGTCCTCACGCACCTTGCCAAAAGCGATCTCGTTGATCGAAGCATCCTTGCGGTTTGGAACAAAGGCGCTCATCCCGCCGATTGCGGTGGCACCGCGTCGGTGGCAAGCACGAACCAACTGCTCGGTGTAAGCCCGCATGAACGGTGCGCTCATGGTTACCGTGTCACGGTCAGGGAAAACAAAGCGTGGTCCGCGGGAACGGAAGTTCTTGATGATCGAGAAGATGTAGTCCCAACGACCTGCGTTCAGCCCCGAAGAGTGTTCACGCAGTTCATAAAGGATCTCTTCCATCTCAAAGGCAGCGGTGATGGTCTCAATGAGAACCGTGGCGCGAATGGTGCCGCGCTTGATGCCCATCAGGTCCTGAGCCATGTTGAAGACGTCGTTCCACAAACGTGCTTCCAGATGGTTTTCCAGCTTTGGCAGGTAGTAGTACGGTCCACGACCTGCAGCTAGCAAGCGGTGTGCGTTGTGGAAGAAGTGCAGTCCGAAGTCCACCAGGGCACCGGACATTGGGGTACCGGCAACCAGCAGGTGCTTTTCTGGAAGGTGCCAGCCACGAGGACGAACCACAATGGTGGGCAGTTCGCGCAGCTCGGTGTGGTTCAGCTTGTACTCGCGGCCATCTGGTGCGGTGAAGTCCAGTTCCTTATCCAGGATGCGGATCAGGTTTACCTGATTTTTGATCACGTTCTGCCAGGTGGGCGAGCAAGCATCTTCCATGTCAGCCAGCCATACGTTGGCGCCGGAGTTCAAAGCATTGATGGCCATCTTGCGCTCGATTGGACCGGTGATTTCTACGCGGCGATCTTCCAGCCCCGGAGCAATCGGAGCAACCTGCCATGAATCATCGTCGCGAATTGAGCGGGTCTCGTCCAAGAACTTTGGATCGCGTCCGTTGGCAATGCGTGCCCGGTTGACCTGGCGACGCTGCATCAGTTCGGCACGGCGGGTTTCAAAAGCACTGTGCAGGGATGACAGGAAGTCCAAGGCATCGCTGGAGAGGATTTGTTCCTGATGGCGAACTGGGATAGCGGTGATGGTGATGTTGTTCAAGGTGATGGGGGAGTTCATGGCAGCGTCCTTAAAAATCAAAAATGGTGGTGGTGCTAGCCGGCGACCTTGCCGGCTAGCACCATCGACCCATTAGGGTCTAATGGAATTGGCCTTCTTCGGTGGATCCCACCAGGGCCAGGGTGGAGGCGTTCGGGTTCAGCGCCGTGGAGATTGCGTCGAAGTAGCCGGTGCCAACTTCGCGCTGGTGCTTGGTGGCGGTGTAGCCGGCAGACTCGGAAGCAAATTCGCGTTCCTGCAGTTCGACGTAGGCGCTCATGCCGTCCTTTGCGTAACCCTGGGCGAGATCGAACATTGAGTGGTTCAATGCGTGGAAACCAGCCAGGGTGATGAACTGGAAGCTGAAGCCCATGGCACCAAGTTCACGCTGGAACTTAGCGATGGTGGCATCGTCAAGGTGCTTCTTCCAGTTGAACGAAGGTGAGCAGTTGTAGGCGAGCATCTGATCCGGGAAGTCCTTCTTGACCGACTCAGCGAACTTGCGGGCCAGCTCCAAGTCCGGGGTTCCGGTCTCCATCCAGATCAAATCCGAATACGGTGCGTAGGCCTTGGCTCTGGCGATGCAAGGCTCGATGCCGTTGGTGACCTTGTAGAAGCCTTCCGGAGTGCGCTCGCCGGTGATGAACTGCTGATCTCGTTCATCAACATCCGAGGTGATCAGGGTTGCTGCTTCTGCGTCGGTACGGGCAATCACCACCGAGGGTGTGCCAGCCACGTCGGCGGCCAGGCGGGCCGCGTTCAGGGTGCGGATATGTTGTTGAGTTGGAATCAGCACCTTGCCGCCGAGGTGGCCGCACTTCTTTTCGCTGGCCAGCTGGTCTTCCCAGTGAACGCCTGAGGCGCCGGCCGCAATCATTGATTTCATCAGTTCGTAGGCGTTCAGTGGACCGCCAAATCCGGCTTCTGCGTCAGCGACGATTGGGACCATCCAGTCTTCAACGCTGTGAATGCCTTCGGAGAATTCAATCTGGTCGGCACGCTGTAGTGCGTTGTTGATGCGACGAACCACTTGTGGGACCGAGTTTGCTGGGTAGAGCGACTGGTCTGGGTAGGTCTGGCCTGAAAGGTTGGCGTCTGCTGCAACCTGCCAGCCTGAAAGATAGATGGCTCGGAGTCCGGCTTTGACCTGCTGTACTGCTTGGTTGCCGGTCAGTGCGCCCAGTGCGTTGGTGTAGCCACCGGTTGGGGTTTCCTCGGTGAGCTGCTTCCACAACTTCTGCGAACCACGCTTAGCCAGGGTGTGCTCTTCTTGAACTCGTCCCTGCAGCTTTACAACGTCAGCGGCAGTGTAATCACGAGTGACATTGTTCCAGCGGGGGTTGTTCTCCCAGTCAGTCTCGATAGCTGCGATGCGGTTGTCGATCGAGGTTTCGTTGGTGTTCTCGGTAGTCATTACCTTGGCTCCTTTGCGCAAGTTCCGGGTTCATGTTGATCGGTAGATGATCTTGTGAACTTCTTCGTGAGAACTACTTTTCCTCAAGCGCAAGGGTTGAAATAGGGGTTTTCTACTTTAAGATCTTCACTTCTTCTCAAATATGAAAGATTTACGCTTCTTTGGTCAAAAGTATCCCAAAGCGCAAAAAATCGGCCAGACCTAGTGGTCTGGCCGAGAAGAAGTATGAAATTTTAGAATGTCTCGCGTGATGACGAGCGTGCAGATAACCGAAACCCTCTGTTGAGGGGTGCACTGTGCCGGCCCTCTACGGGAAAGGACGTGCGCTTTTAGGCAAGGTCGAAAGAAACAACCGCCATGACACCGCGACCGGAAATGCGTGGCTCTTGAACGTCCGAACCTGCCACGGTGTCGCGAAGATTAACGGGCAGCTGATCTTCGCCGAGTAGCAAGGTGGCTGAGCCTTGGAGCAGGATGCCTAGCTGTCCATCAAAGAGGTACTGCTCGCGCTTTTTGGACAGCTCGACGATTCTCACCGTAGGGCGAACCTTCTGCGGATCGGCGGCAACATAAACGGTGAGTAGTTCTTCGGTAGGCTGGCTGGCTCCAACCGGTGCTTCGGTGGTGAACTTCAGTGGACGCAACGGTTCTAGACCGTGCTGCTCTCCATCAACATCCAACTCAACGAAGTCTCCAGCGATCAAGGTAATAACTTGGGCTGGGAGAGTGGCAGTGAAAGAAGCTTCCTTCTCAATGGAGCGAATGGAAACTTGCCAGGACGCTTCAGCTTCACCGCCTCGCTGCAAGGTGCCGTCATCGGCCAGAGTGCCTGCGGCGATAAGTCGGACTTGGCCCAGTTCCCACTGCTTCTTGGTGCTCTTGGAAAGCTCAAGAATGGTTCCGGGTGCGTAGGTAGCCTGTGCTTCGCTCATGAGTCGAGTCTACTTGCCTGCGATCATGCGTAACTGATCAACCAATAGCGTCGTCGGCTTTGATGCATCAAGTACCAACCAGTCGTTGAGTTCGGCCAAACGAAGGTATTCGGTTCGTGCTGCCTGAAGGTATTCCACGGATTCTTCGTCTTCATCTCGCGCATTGATGCGTTGTGAGGCGAGGTAAGGATCAACGTCCAGAAGAATGACGGTGGTTCCCTCGGCGCTTTTCTTCGCAAGCCACGGCAAGAGGATCCCCGGCTTGTGGCCGCGAACGTGGCGTAGCACCAACTGGCAATACAAGTGGCGGTCCATCACCGTGAGGCCCGGAGCTTGTGCGGCGGTGAGGGAGTTTCGGGCAACGTTGAAGAGTCGAAACGTTGTCTCGATTAATTCCTGAGCAAGGTGTGGCACCGGGATGCCGGAGGTTCGCGAAAAGTTATTAAGCCAGCGGCGCCCCGCAACATTAGCGAGTTTGCGTGCCGGGATCTGCTCATTATTTAGTTCTTGCACCAGAGCGGTGATGACGGTGCTCTTACCTGCGCCGTCGATACCCATCACGACAAAAGTCTGTGGTGGATCGTGGGCGGAGTTTTTCGCGGATAGTACTTTTTCGACAATGGCTGTCATGGCTCTCCTCGTAGTTCACTATTGATATTTTCAACGAGTGGCAGGGGTGCAAGATTCCGGTGTAGCGCTGTGCATTTGTTGTGAGTGACGAGGCTTAGAGGCAATCGGAAGAATTGAAAATATTTCCTTGGTTGCGCTCCGCAAGACCGGAGTAATGGATCTTTTCTCTCGGACTTCTGGAAAAGTTGAGCGTTCTTCGCCTAGTCTAGGTATGTGACTGCAACCACATGGAACCGCGCAAAGAAGCCGGAAAATAGCAACGGACCCGGAGAAGCTCCGGAGATGGACGCCATTGCTCTGGGACGAAGGATACGTTTCCTTCGCAAAAGTAAGCAGATGACTTTGGACGATATATCGGCCGTGGTTGATACTGCGCCGAGCCAGCTTTCACTGATTGAAAATGGCAAGCGCGAACCAAAACTTTCTTTGCTCAAGTCGCTGGCCGGGGCCCTCGACGTCGGAGTTGATGACCTGTTGGGCACCGAGCCTCCTTCACGTAGAGCGGCCCTGGAAATCGAGTTGGAGCGCGCTCAACGTGGACCGCTATACGAGTCACTAGGTTTACCCACCGTACGTGTGGGTACGCGCCTTCCCATGGACGTGCTCGAATCATTGGTTGGACTTCAGCATGAACTTGAACGCCGACTGAACGACCAGGCAGCGACTCCGGAAGAAGCCCGCCGAGCCAATACGGCATTGCGTCACGAGATGCGAGGTCGCAATAACTACTACAAAGAAATTGAGCAAGAAGCTTCCAAGGTTCTTTCGGCGGTAGGCCACGATGCTGGTCCGCTGTCTCATCACCGTGCAGCAGACATTGCTGAACATCTTGGCTTCAGTCTGCGCTTTGTAGGCAACTTGCCTCACTCCACACGTTCGGTGACCGATCTGAAGAACATGCGTATCTACCTGACTCAGGCCAATCGCACTGATCATGATCCGCGGTCAGTTCTCTTGCAGGCCTTAGGGCATCATGTCCTGGGACATAAAACACCGACGGATTACTCTGACTTTCTGTCCCAGCGTGTGGCCACAAACTACTTTGCCGCAGCATTGATGATGCCGGAGAAATCGACTGTTGATTACCTGCGTCGTGCAAAGAACAATCGTGAGCTGGCCATCGAGGACCTGCGCGATGCGTTTGCGGTGTCCTACGAATCGGCTGCTCACCGATTCACCAATCTTGCTACCGAACACTTGGGTATGACTTGCCACTTCCAGAAGGTGCACGAGTCAGGAATCCTGCACAAAGCTTATGAAAACGACCGCGTGAATTTCCCTGCGGATCATACGGGCGCCATCGAGGGACAGAGCATCTGCCGTTATTGGACCAGCCGAGTGGTCTTTGAACAGATGGACAAGTTTCGGTCTTTTGAGCAGTACACGGATACGGTCAATGGCACTTACTGGTGCTCGGCACGCACCGAACGGCACTCCTCAGGGCTGTATTCGCTATCAATCGGTGTCCCGTTTGAGCACGTGAAATGGTTCCGCGGTCGTGACACCAAAGAGCGTTGTCAGTCCACCTGCCCGGACGAAAATTGTTGTCGCCGCCCACCGGCAGATCTTTCTGACCGCTGGTTTGGCAACGCGTGGCCAGCCACTCGTGCCAACACGCACTTGCTAGCTGCAATGCCGACTGGTGCCTTCCCTGGTGTGGATGAAACAGAGGTTTATAGCTTCTTGCAACGTCAGCAATACTGATCCTGTGGAAATTTCTCAGATGTTCATGCCGGTGCGCCGGGTGGAAGCTATCGACCCTCAGGCTCTAGAGGGAAATCAGCAATGGCCTTTTGTTCTTCCTCCGGTGCGTCAGCTTCTTCATGATGGTCTGGACCTAGGGCAGGTCACGATTCTTGTCGGCGAAAACGGTACAGGAAAGTCGACACTCGTTGAAGCATTGGCCATGGTCTATGGAATGAATGCTGAAGGTGGCTCCACGGGTGCTATGAACACAACGCGAGCCAGCGAATCGGAGCTATGGCAACAGCTAAAGCTTCAGTTCGGTGCGGCAGCTTCGCGCAAAGGATTCTTTCTGCGTGCTGAAACCATGCACAGTTTCTATACCTATCTTGAAGAATCGCGATTCAAAACAAGGTTGCACGAGCGAAGCCATGGCGAGTCCTTCCTTGATCTTGTAGAAGAGAGAATTCCCTATATCCAAGGACTATGGATCTTGGATGAGCCGGAATCAGCACTGTCTTTGGCAGGTTGTCTGCGGCTCATGAAGCTGCTTCGAACCATCCTTGATTCCGGGTCTCAGATAGTCATCTCAACTCACTCACCAATGCTTGCGGCGTTCCCAGGCGCGCGAATCTTGGAAGTCGGTGTGTGGGGATTGCGTGAGAGCGAATATGAGCAACTAGATCTTGTGCGTGGATGGCAAGAGTTTTTTGATGACCCGCAAAGTTGCTGGCGTTAAGGCGCGGTCTATAGAGCGTGCTTGGAAATGAAGTCCACAGTTGCACCGGCCAACCAAGCGCCATCCTGTGCCACCGTTCGTTGTGAACGCGCCACCTTGAATGAATGATTGCCGCCTTCGAACCAGGCCAGTTCCGTCGACTTATTTAGCTTCGCAACAACTGCTTCCATCTTTTCCGGGTTGGCAAACGGATCCTTGGTGCCTTCCAAAAACAGCATCGGAACTGCTAAGGGGTAGAGGTGCTCGTCGCGAAGCTTATCTTCCTTTTTAGGTGCGTGCAATGGGTAACCCAAGAAGATCAGAGCGTTCGACGGCATACCTTCGGCGACAGCCAATGAGGCCATACGTCCACCAAATGACTTGCCGGCAACAACCACTGGCAGACCGCCGGCTAAATGATCTTCAACCCATGAACGCACTTGATGCCAGACAGCGATGGCGGTAGGTGCCTTGTCTGGGAATTTCTTTCCTGCGTCCATATACGGGAAATTGAAACGCAGTACGCTGACGTCGAGATCAGCGACTGCTTGAGCGAACCCAGTCATGAACTCGTGGTCCTTGCCCGCACCAGAACCATGGGCCAAAATCATCAGGGCTTTAGCCTTCGATGCCGGCATCCACAGTGCGCTCAGCACAGAATCGTTAAAAGGAATCGACAGTTCTTGCGTCATAGATTTAAGCCTAGGGCGCGATGCGGATAGCGGCAGAATCTGTTGAGGCCGGGGTTCTAGCTCTATTGAATCCAGTCTTCACGATTGGCAGTGCCTGTATCCCCGCCGGACCTAGCGATGACGGTCAGCTTATCGACTTGCTCTCCGGCAGCAGCTTTGTCGTTGATCTTGATGATCATGTTTGAGGAGACGAAGCTTGAGGCAGGAGTGTCATAGGTTCCACCCATCCACGGACCGTCCTTGATGGTGACGACAAGTTCACCAAAGGCCGGTGACTCCACCTTATCTACGTAGGCATGTGGGTCATCCGGAAGGCAGCGGCGGTACACCTCTAAGGTGGTAATTTCTGCGTGGCACATGGATTCGTAAACGTCATTCATGCCCGAAAGCCACTGCGCGTATTTTTCTTTGGCCCAGGCTTTGCGGTCGTTGGGGTCTGCTCCGGTTCGGGCGCGGGAGTAGGTTCCGGAATTCTTGCCGTCCTCGGTGGCGAAAGTGATGCTTTCCAACTCCGGCGACTTCTCACCCACGCTCTCGAACATGATTAGGCCCATGAACCGGAGTTCATCCTCGCGGGTCTGGTAGCTTTCTTGCATTCCGTCCCGGTTGAAAATCATGCTGTTGTCTAACGAGATATTTATGACGCCCGGCTTTGGCGACTCCCATGAAGTCATCAAATTGTAGGGGTACGAGAATCCTTGAGTGGATTTGATGCCCGAATTGTCTTTCCACATCTTAATCTTGGAGTCCGCCCATGCCTGACCAGTCAAGGGTGCTGCAGTGGATTTAGTCGGAGACGGGGCGAGCGAATTTTCAGCAAGCTCGGTGTCAGCAGTTACCGCAGAGGCCGGGGCGTTAGCCGGGGCAGTTGCTGACTCTGAGGGTTCGGAAGAAGGTGTTGGGGCTTGGCTTGCGCTGCACCCTGTCATCAAAATGGCAACGAGAGACAAGGTCATGAAACTTCGGATGCGCAAGAGTAGCTCCTAGGAGAGTGATGAATTCCCAGTCTATTAGGGGACCTGCGCTCAAAGCTATCTATTTTAGAATCGCGCGAATACCCTGATTGGCCCAGATTTAAAATCTGCACCTTCAGTCAGCCCCATCGATTCATAAAACGCTCGTTGCCCTGGCTCATCATCGGTAATAAGCACAAACTGGCGAAGGTGTTTGTATCGGTCTTGAACGGCAGTAAATAGTTCCCTGCCGGCACCGCTGCGCTGGGCTTCTGGGTGAACCAAGATGTCTTGCACGTAGCAAATGGTCGCGTCATCGGAAATCGCCCGGGCTAAGCCGATGAGTTGGTGTTCCTTGTCGTAGGCGTAGACAAGAAAGTCAGAGTTTTTCAGTGCCGTGGCCAGTACGTCGGGGTGATCCGTATAGGCGCTCCACCCCACGGAGTTGTACAGAGCAATAACTTGCTCAGGGGAGGGGACCTTAGTGGTGGAGATTTCCATAGCGCAGTTGCTCTCATCGTGTCCAAGAATTGGGTTCACCCTAACACGCAGTAACTGAGCTCCCGCTAAAGATCAGTGCACACACAAAAGGGGGCTTGATACGCCGAAGCCAAAGCTCCGGCGTATCAAGCCCCCAACAGGCTAGTGCTTCCTAGTTATCGAAGTAGCTAGGTACCTGCTCGTTCTGTGCTGGCGGGGTGGGTGCATCCACCTTCTTGCGCACCACCAGCTTGTCCTGCGCGTAGTCCACCACGACGGTGTCACCGGCAGTCAGCGAATCATCGATGAGCAGATCGGCGATGGCGTCCTGCACCTTGCGCTGCACCAAGCGGCGCAGTGGGCGGGCACCAAACTCTGGATCGTAACCCTCAGAGGCTAGCCAATCCACGGCAGCATCACTGACTTCCAAAGCAAGTTCCTGATCCACCAGGTGCTTCTCGGTATCGGCGATGACCAGCTTGACGATCTGGCCGATCTCCGACTGCGAAAGCTTGGAGAAGAGCAGGACCTCGTCCAGACGGTTCAGAAACTCGGGGCGCATGAACTCGCGCACCTTGCTCATCACCTTGGCCCGGATCTCGCCGGCTTCACTGGCAGCCTTGGCCGAGGTGAAACCGAAGTTTCCGGCCTTGTTGGCCAGGTACTCGCCACCGAGGTTACTGGTCATCAGGATCAGCGTGTTCGAGAAGTCCACGGTGCGTCCGGCCGAATCGGTCAACCGTCCGTCATCAAGGACCTGCAGTAGTACGTTGAATACATCTGGGTGGGCCTTCTCGATCTCATCAAGCAGGATCACCGAGTACGGATTGCGGCGAACCTTCTCGGTGAGCTGCCCGGGCTCGTCGTGGCCAACGTATCCCGGAGGGGCACCGATCAGACGAGCAACGGTGTGCTTCTCGCCGTATTCGCTCATATCAACGCGGACCAGCGAGTCAGCCGAACCGAAGAGGTTGGTCGCCAGTGCCTTGGCCAGCTCGGTCTTGCCCACGCCGGTTGGGCCCAGGAACAAGAACGAACCAATTGGACGACCCGCAGGGGAGAGGCCAGTACGGTTTCGACGCACGGCGCGAGCCACGGCAGAGACCGCATCCTTCTGGCCGATCACCGAGGCGTGCAGGGATTCTTCCAGCGAAGCCAGACGCGACTTGTCGTCCCCGGTGATCCGCGAGGTAGGGATACCGGTGGAGCGGGCGATAACCTCAGAGATCTGAGCTTCGTCCACCACGCGGGTTACGCCCGCATCGCCGGCGGCCTCGGCGGTATGAATCCGAGTGGTCAGCTCCGCTATATGATCGCGCCAGGCGCTGGCGTCCTCATAACGTTCCTCGCCAATGGCGCGGGACTTTTCGCGTTCCGCTTCCATCAGATCGGTGCGCAGGGACTGCACGTCCTCGGTATCTCCGGCGGCGATTGAGCGTCGTGCACCGGCGATATCGATCAGGTCGATGGCCTTATCTGGCAGCTGGCGGTCGGTGAGGTACCTCGCCGAGAGTGATACCGCGGCCTTCAGCGCTGCTGGGGTGTACTGCACCTGGTGGTGATCTTCGTAGGATTCACGCAGACCTTCGAGGATGGCCAAGCTGACTTCCTGCGATGGCTCATCCACGGTGACCTTGCCGAAGCGGCGGGCCAACGCGCTGTCCTTCTCTACCTTGCGGAATTCGTCCAGCGTGGTGGCACCGATCAGGTGCAGCTCACCGCGTGCCAAACGAGGCTTGAGGATATTAGCTGCATCCATATTGCCCGACTCTCCGGAGCCAGCGCCGACCAGCAGGTGCATCTCATCGATGAACACCAAGATCTGACCTTCCGAGTCGGCAATCTCTTCAAGCAGGCCGGTGAGGCGTTGCTCAAAGTCACCGCGGTAGCGGGTGCCGGCGAGCATGCCGGGTAGGTCGATAGAGATGAGTCGGGCGCCACGGATCTGTTCTGGAACCTGGTCATCTACGATGGCGCGAGCCAGGCCTTCAGCGATGGCGGTTTTACCCACGCCGGCTTCACCGATCAATACCGGGTTGTTCTTGGTGCGACGAGCCAGGATCTCAACTACCTGATCCAGTTCGTCATCGCGACCAATGACCGGGTCAATCTGTCCGTCGGCAGCCAGGGCGGTCAAGTCAGTTCCGAAGCGCTCCAACATGGATGCATCGGACTCTTCCTGCCCCTGGTCGCCTCCGCCGTTCTGGGCGCGCTGGGCTTGCTCCATGGCAGCCTGCTGGAGTGACTGGCCGGTGATGCCGTGCTGTGCCAACAGGTTGCTGACCGGCGATTCCGGGTTGAAGACAAAGGCAAGGAACAGGTGGTCCGGGTCAATGTAGGTGGAACCGTAGTTGCGGGCCACCTGGTAGGCGTCGAAGAGACTGCGCTGAGCGGCCGAGGAAAGGCGTGTTGGCTTCTCTCCGGACTCTTGGCTCTTTGGCATGTGCGCAATTGCGTCCTTGCCGAGGGCTTCGATGTCGATGCCCATGGCGGTCAGGTGTTCGCCAACTGGTTCGGTGCGCAGAAGCGCGGTGAGCAAGTGCAATGAGTCAATCTCATCGTGGCCGTGCTCCTGGGAGATTGCTGCCGCGGTAGCTACTGCCTCGTGGGCACGGGTGGAAAGTAGGCGGGTGATGTCGATCGGACGTGCTGCCTGAGCCCGTGAAGAGAGGAACCGTGAGAGGAATTCCTCGAACGAGCCGTCAGATGGTGCACCAAAAAATGCTGGCAAGTGAGCCTCCTAGTAGAAACTTGAGCGGTCTATGCTCATGTTCAACGCATAGGACCTCAAGATATTCCCGCATGATCCAAAATTCCTTTTTTAGCACTCGAGCTCACACCCTTCGAGGTGCTTCGGAGGGGAAGTACTTAATCCTTCGGGATTTCAACAATCCCCAGTCGCGCAGCAGCTATCAGGGCCTGAACGCGGTCGCGGACTGAGAGCTTGACGAAGATTTTTGCCATGTGTGTCTTGACCGTGGTCTCGGTGATGCCGAGGGTTTTGGAGATTTCAACATTATTAAATCCCTGAGCAAGGAGTTTTAGAATCTGGATTTCTCTACTGGTTATGCCCAGATCATCAATGAGATCTTCGACCTGTTGAGAATTATCCGTATGTGCTTTGCGCACCGCGGAAATCAGGTCGGCTGAAACCGAGCGGGAAATGACCGCAGTGCCGTGATGAACTGCGTGCACGGCATTAATTATTTCTCCCGGTTCTGAATCCTTAACTAAATAGCCGCTGGCGCCTGCGGTAAGTACAGGCACTAAATACTCATCCGAGGAAAATGCCGTAATTGCAAGGACTGCGGGGCTGTCTATGCGAGATTTAATGGCGCGAGTCGCGCTAACCCCGTCCATGATTGGCATCTGTAAGTCCATCAAAACAACGTCAACTTCGTTTGCCACGCAATAGTCGGCTGCCTGCTGTCCATTTTCTGCAAAAAATACGGTTACAAGCCCAGAATCCGTTGATAGGATTGTCCCCAACGCATGCCGAATTAGTGGCTCATCATCAGCGATTAGGACCTTTATTTGTTCCATCTGTTTCCTTAGCGTCGATGCTGCAAGCTCCAAACGGGTGCTCACTTGAAAGTATATAAGTTGTCGAGATGTGGAGTTTGTTATGAAGGCTTTGAAGATGATGGCCGTTGCCGCATTGGCATTGGCACCGTTAACCGCAGTGGCTGCTCCCGCATCAGCGGCGCAGAGTCAGTCAATCGGCTCCGGATCAGTTGCAACCCCAGCCGGATGGGGTGCAGACTTTTCGAAGTGGATATGCATTCACTACGGCGTAGGTTGCGAATAAGCTATTTGACTTGAACGCTGTCGCCGTGAATTATTCGGCATATGAGTGAACGACTAAAAGGCACCCTGACCAAGCACCTCGCTGGCCGGGGTGTCATTATTTGGGTGGGGATCGCTGTCCTTGTTCTCCTGTCGGGCAGTGAGTCCGTCACCCTCTTTAGGGACGGTTTTAGTCGAGCGTCACAAACAACCATCTTGGGAGCCCTCGTAGGGCTCGTGCTTTGCGTGGTGCTGGCTATCGGTCTTCGATGGGTCGCAGCGTCCCTCGGACTGTTTATTGCCGTTGCCTTCTTCTTCCTCAACGAGAGCTTCCTATTCTTCTTCACCTTCACTGCGTTTATGATTTTTGCGGCGCTGGCAGCAACTGTTGATGCACGAAGTGTTCGAGGATTGTTCCTCACGCTATCGGCGGCCTGGATGGTTCTGTTTGCTATCCAAGCCCATCAGGACGCCATATTGCTCGTCGCGCTGGTGCCGTTGACTGCCCTGTCCTACTTTGTAACGCGCAGTATCTATTCATTGCGAGAGAAGAATGATCACGCTGTTGATCAGATGCAAAAGGCTCGGGAACAGACGCGTATAGCCATAGACAGAGAACGTAAAAACATCGCCCGCGATCTGCATGACATCGTTGCTCATGACATCACTATCGTCGCGATGCAGTCAAAGGCGGCCAAGTTCGCCAACGACGGGCAGGCCGCGCTAGAGGCACTCGATATCATCGCTAAGCTCAGTACCGAAACCTTGCATGACTTGCGACTGATGCTCAACGTCCTACGGGCCGATGGCACCATGTCCACAGAAGGCAGTGCCAACTTTGATAAGCCGGCTGCAACTACTGTCAATGCGCTTCAGGGAGCAGAACTTTTTGCTCAACGGCTCAAAGATGCCAACTTTAGAGTGACCTCGACCACGGATGAAAAAATCTCCGAACTGCCTCGTTCTGCGCAAACTGCGATCTATCGTGTGATGCAAGAAGGTACAACGAATGTCATAAAGCACGGTGTCCCGGGTGGTCACTGTTCATTAGAATTGCTTTCAAACGGCACCGAAGCCTCACTAGAAATCACTAATCAGGTGGGTGTTTCCGGTAGGAAAGTGAAGGGGCTACCAGCGGGCGGAAGTGGCCTCATTGGTATGGCCGACAGGATGCGTGCCTTTGGTGGAAAGTTCTCAACCAGCCAAGAGCAAGGTGTTTGGACCCTTCGCGCCAGCATTCCGTTCTAGGCCTTACCCTCCTACTAAAGTATGATTTCGATTTTTCGCTGAACACGATAGGTTAGATATGTATCGGTGAAGACCGATCACCGAGAAGGTACTTGGTGGTGTTTTGCGAGTGGCATCATCAAGGACCAGAGGGTGATTAAAAGGTACGTTGCATTGTGTGAACAGACTGATCTTTCATCGGCATTGCGCCCCCATCGCGTGCCGTTGTCTGTCGGCAATGCGACGTACCTTTTATAACTTCAGGTTTCCGTTCTTACGGAGACAGTAGGACGCCGATACATGCGAGCTTAAGTAGAAAGCGACGGATCCGGGATTTTCTCCCGGATCCGTCGCTTTTGTTCTGCGCCGACTATGCCTCTGAATCGTTAGAGTCGGAGTCGGTTTTCAGGACATGCTCGGAGACCTTGCCCAGTGCGCGTTCCAACGAGGAGCGCAGCACAATCGGAACGGTGATTTCCTCAGTGATCTGAACCAGACCCTCGCGCTCAAAGACACGAAGTAGCGATTCCACCTGAGGAACAACTTCTTCGAGGCTAGGAATCAAGTGGTGCTGCTCTTCGGGCAGATCCTCTTTGGTAGGAATCTGCAGCGCAAATTCAGTACGGACGGTGTTTGTCGAGGCAGCATTACTCAGCACCCCAGCAACCATCTCGGCGATCTGTGCCTGGCCCGGCTTTTCAAGAGTATTGATCAGAATGTGCGAGTAGAGCACCTCAGCGATCAGTTCCTTGATCAAGCGTGACCCTGCACCGCTGGTGGCGAGCAATGCTTCACTCAGTGATTCGGTAGGTGTCGCATTAGGTGCCTGATAGCGCAACAATGCGGTTCCGATTAGTGCATCCCAATAGGCCGAAAGGCGAGGGATGTCAGCCAGCGATGGAACGCTGGTTCCGTCTTCTGGTTCCCACTCAGGGTGCTCAATAGCCTCGGCGCTTTCGTCGACCTTGATGAACATTCCCAGTGCCTGGGCTGCATCTTGCAAGGTTTCTCCGGTGAGAACGCCAGCTGGTGTAGTTGGCTTACCTTCACCGACCCAGCCGATAAGTTCGCGGGCAGCAAAGACAAATGGCATTGATTCGAAGGCTCCGTTGGCCTCGTCGTCTTCAAGGTAAGGGGCGACGATTGGTGAATCACCAGCCATACGGGAGAGGAACTCGAAGGTCTGCTTGAAGTCTTCTACGCTGCCACCAAAGTTTGCAGTGGTGCCCAAGAAGGTTAGGTAGTGCTTGAGGATCGCAGCGCTGGCTTCTGAAACTTGCTTGCCCAGCGAGGACAGGTGGCCGAGCTGCTCGCCAAGAACAGTTGGATCCAGCGACTGGACGTCAACACTCTTGCGCAACTGCGCATGCACGGTCAGTAGCGTCGTGAGTCCTTCGAGCGCAGCGCGTGTTTCGCTGGCGGGGTGTCCGTCTTCTTGGAAGTGGCGGAACAGCTGGGACTTAAAAGGCTGTAAAGCTTGGCGCACTTCAGTTTCAAAAGGTACGGAGCTCGCCCCGGACTGACGAGCCGGATGACCCTGTGCGGTTTTCTTCTTGGCTGGTTTTCGTGAGGCCATGTGTGTGGTGGTGATCCTTTAAAACGGCTTGTCGAGAAAGATGATTATTTGCTTACTTTCAGTGTACGCAGAGCACAGATAGAGCGAACTTCTTGTGAGGGGTCTAACGCTTTCCGACGGGGTAAAAATGATCTAGTCGAGGGAAGTGCCGTAGAAAAGACGGTGTAGAGCAAGGATTTCCGCAAAAAATACAGATCACAGGGGAGTGTGGTGGCGCTCACCGTTGAATCCTCAGAACTCGTTGAAATTCTGCCTGGATCGCGCGACAGTGAACACATACAACCTCGCATTATGGGGCCAACGAGTTTCTAGGAGAGTGGATCATGGCTGGGATGACTGCGCCAGATCATGTAGTCGTTGTCGGTGCCGGATTTATCGGATTGTCGACTGCTTGGTATCTCCAAGACGCTGGCGTCAAGGTCACGGTAGTAGATCGTGGCGGGGTTGCCTCGGGGTCCTCGTGGGGTAACGCCGGTTGGTTGACCCCAGCTCTCACTCTGCCCATCGCAGAGCCATCAATCTTCTCCAACGGACTGAAGATGATGTTGGATCCAACCTCTCCGCTTTATATCCCCCTGAGCGCTGATGCCAAACTGCTGCGCTTCTTGATCGGCTTTGCCTGGCACTCAATGCCCAAGCGATGGGAAGAAGCCATGCGAGTCTTCTCGGAAATCGGAATCACCGGACTTGATGCCTTTGACGAAATCTCTCAGCACACGGCCGCTGGCCCAGGAGTTGCGGAGCATTCCAAGGCGGCCGATCCGTTCTTGACTGGTTTTACTTCGCTCAAGGACCGGAACGCGCTGCTGCACGAGTTTGAGATGATCGAAAAAACCGGTGGCACTGTCGACTTTGAGCTGCTCACCGGGGATCAGCTGCGTGGCATTGAGCCTACCCTTTCTGATCGCGTCGCCGCCGGCGTAGCAATCAAGAATCAGCGCTACATCAACCCGCCAAAGTTCATTGCTTCTCTCGCTGAGTCTGTGGTTGCACGCGGTGGTGACATTATTGGCGCTTTTAATGTCACCGATATTCGCGACAACAAGAACTCGGTGACGGTTATTGGTTCAGAAGGCCGGGCCATCACGGCGGACCACGTAGTTCTTGCTACCGGTGCGTGGATGACCGACATGGCTCAAAAGTTCGGCGTCAACGTTGTGGTTCAGGCTGGACGAGGTTATTCGTTCACCGTGGAGCCGGAACATATGCCAACGCACCCCATTTATTTCCCAACTCAGCGCGTAGCCTGCACCCCACTGGGGGATCGCTTCCGGATCGCCGGCACCATGGAATTCCGGGACGTCAACCACAAACTGGAGCCAAAGCGCATCGAAGCCATCGTGGCCGCTGCTACTCCGGTGTACAAGGGGATCAACTGGGAGAACCGCAAGGAAGAGTGGGTTGGTGGGCGTCCATGCACCGCTGACGGGTTGCCGTTGGTTGGCCAAACGCGTTCCCCGCGGATTTCTGTCGGCGGTGGCCATGGAATGTGGGGCGTAGCCCTTGGTCCATTGACGGGAAAAATCTTGGCTGCCCAAATCACCGGTCAAGAAGTCCCCACTATCGCACGTCACTTCAATCCGCTGCGTAAAGGGTTCTAGAGCTGAGCAATTTGAACCAGCCGGATTCTCACGGAGGTAGGAGGGTTGAAGGGACTCCGCACAATCAAGCAAGGTGCTCATCAGATTGCCGAGTGAACCGCCGGGCCTAGGCATGCCGGGTGGAAGTGCCCGATAACATCTGACGGTAGCCCTCGACGTAACTAGGGAATTGAAGGGACAACCCGCTGTCCAACAGCCGGGTGTTGTCCAAGCGCCGGTCGCCAGCACGTCGTTCGGCCGGAGGTGCCTCATGTTCAGGCTGCTCTAGACCTAGTTCGTTGGCTAGGAATTCGTAGACCTCTGCCAGCTGGGCAGGACTATTGTCCGTGGCCAAGTACAGGTCGGCTACCTGATCATCTAAGCCGGCTACATGGACAATGGCGGCGGCTAGATCATCGCGGTGTATTCGGTTGGTCCAGTGTGAACCGTGTGGGATTCGGGCGCTGCCCGAGGTCACCAGGTCTATCAGTCGGTTACGTCCCGGGCCGTAAATTCCCGAGGCGCGCAAGATTGTCACCGGCAGTCCACTCTCGGTGAGCGCTGCCTCGGTGCGGGCCAAGACCTTTGCCGTATCGCGGGTGGCAACTACGGGTGCCTGCTCGTTAACCCACTGGCCATCTTCACCGCCCATCACGGCAGTGGAGGAGATGTAAATCAGTCGGCGCAGCTTTGGTGCCTGGCTACGAAGCCGAGCGCTGAGTTCTTGAGCCACCTGCAAATAGCTGCGCTCATATCCTTGTGCGTCGCGGGTTACCGGAACCGGGGTGAGCACTACGACCTCGGTATCTGGATCTACCACTGGCCAACGGTTGGGATCGAGTAAGTCGACATCCGTTCCGGCGAACTCTTCTGGAAGCTTGTTACTGTTGCGGCGCCATCCTGTGACGTGGTGTCCCTTGGCGTGGAAGCGTAACCCTGCTTCGGTGGCGACGTCGCCGCAGCTGACCAGTAATACCTTCACAATGCTCCCTCGGACTTGTTTCTCTTCTCTCTAGAATAGAACCAATTACCGTGACGGAAAGTTTCCGTCAGTGATAGAGACCGCGCTAAACATGCACGAGGAGGTCACTGTACTGATGAATCAGTCGGTGCTTTGTCTGCTGTTTGTTGCTGTCGCTTTCTTCTCACTTTTGGGTGAGGGCATGGCCGTTTTTGCCTTGACCCTTGAAGCCGCAGACCAGCTGGGTTCGTGGGCAGTGACCGCACTGTTCTTAGGTGGGCTGTTACCTCCGGTGCTTGTCGCGAGCTTAGTGGGCCGATGGGTGGATAGTTCGTCGTTATGGCGCGTGTGGATTATTAACCTTTGCGTCCACGTATTGATCTTCGCGGTATTGGCGCAGGCAGAAAACATGATTCTTTGTTTGGCTCTCATGCCAGTGGCCAGTATTTGCGCGGTGATTAATGGTTCAGTGATCTTCAAGATTGTTCCGCGAATTCGTGGCAGCTTTAGCTTGTCCAGAGCTGGCAGCTTTCTTGTGGTCGCCACGTCCCTGTCTGGAATCATCGCTCCGGCAGTTGCTTCATGGTTGTCAGCGCATGCGGGTTTCGGCACGGTTCTTTGGTGCGGGGCCGTTGGGTTCGCATTGCTCAGCATCGCAGCTATCTTGATGCGTTGGACTCTACGTGAGACTGCGCTGGGCGAACCGCAGCCCGAAAACCAAGACCGGCTGAAGCGGACTACAAGTAGTCCGGTTCTGTTTCAGAACCGTTGGTTGCGGATTCTGTTGATACCTGTGGCGGCCATTGTTTTGTTCACCTCGGCCGAGGGCGTAGCAGGAGTTTTCTATCTGAGAGATATCACCGCCGATGATACGGGGTATGCACTGTTGCTGGGCGCTTGGTCATTAGGTGCGGTGGCAGGGGCACTGATGGGTGGCAACTCGTGGTTCGACTCGCGCGGATCAGTACCCACACTTTTCGGGGGAGCGCTTGTAGGTATGGCGATACTTGTGGAGGGACTTTGGCCAAATGCCACGGCATTGCTGATTATTTTCCTTGTCGGGGGACTAGGCAACGGCCTGCGCAATACCGGGGTGCGAACCGCCATCTATGAGCACGTTCCGCAAGCACGCCACGGAAGTGCGTGGGCTCAATTGCGCATGCTCATTAACGCCATGGTGGCGTTGGGATATCTCTTGGGAACGCCGGGATTGATAATGAATTCTGCTCAAATGATCATTATTCTTGCCGGCGCAGGGACCGCGCTGTCCGTGGTTGTGGCGCTAGTTTTGTCCCGAAAAACTGCGACGCACAATGCCGCGCGGGCAGCGGAATTAAACTAGCGGTTTTTGCTCTAGGGTTAATAGCAGGCGCAAAAGTAGAATGGGCGCAGCCTGGCATCGAGGACGATTGCCATTCTGTCCTTAAATTCGAAATGGTGTCGACAGATTTCTATTACTGCTCTCTGGTGCTTCGGTAACCGGATTGCCAGATCCACCAACGCTAGGGTGAAGATTTATCCGTTCCTCAATCATCAGACCAGTCAGGCGATCAACGGCCATCCTAGAAATAGTGATGGTCTTGCTACTGGTCTGGACGTTGATCACCATCGAACCCACTGGCTGGGATCTGTCTGTATACCGCGAAGGTGCGCTGACTCTTCTGCGCGAACCGCAGAATCTATATGGGCCATTTGTCGGTCCGATTAATGCGCCCGGATTGCCCTTCACTTATCCAACGTTTGCGGCAATCATGTTCCTGCCAATGGCCGTCTTCCCCTACTGGGTTTCAGTAGCAGTGACCATGGTGGCTTCTATTGTCTTGACCTTCTTTGTTGCCAAGGATCTGGCTCTGCGGATAGCGCGGCGTTGGCCGCAGCTGGGGCGATGGGTTACGCCGCTGACCTTGACCAGCCTGATGCTGATCTCCGGTCCCTTCAGGGACACCATTTGGTTTGGTCAGATCAACATTCTGATCCTCGGCGCTTGTTATCTGGCGCTAGTTAATTCGAAGTCAATGACTCCGTTTGTTATTGCCGTGGGCATTTGCGCCGGAATTAAGCTCACACCTATAGCCCTGCTGATTCTCCCGTTGGCCATGCGTAAATGGCGTGCAGTGATTACCGGAACCTTAGTCTTCTTGGGCACTCAGTTGGTCGGGCTGATCTTCCAGTGGCGCAACACCCTAGACTACTGGTTCGACGTCGTGCGTGATCCTTCGCGCGTCGGAGACGTTGGCTATATCGACAACATTTCGCTTCAAGGATTACTGACTCGCTTGGGCGCGGGTTCGCTGATCTGGTTTGTCCTAGCGCTCGCCGTGGGCCTGGCATTCATCGCTCTTCTTTACCGGCTTCACGACAAGGTTGAGCCGGTGGTGCTTCTGGGCGTAGCGTCGACCTGCCCCTTGCTGGTATCTCCAGTGAGCTGGTCACACCACTGGGTGTGGGGACCAGTCATGGCCTACGCCTGGGTTGTGGTTGCCATGCGGCTGAAGGCTTGGCCACGACGGATCATGTTGCTGGTGGTTGTGTTCTTTAGCGTGGAACTGATGCTGTCAGCAAAGTGGGCCATCCGCCTCTTTGGCATCCACCCGGATCATGAATTGGCATCGTGGTGGTATATCTGGCCTGCGGTCCCCGTTGTAGGCATGCTCATTTGCCTCGTTACTGCCCTAGTAGCGAAGCCTCAGGAAATAGCAGAAACCAACTAGCATGAAGCACTCCGCGCCGCACTGTACAATTCTAGTATTCGAATATTTGTACTAGTTTGCAGTAGGAGGTGGTGGCGGTGGCTGAAGACAATGAATTGTTGCCACCCGGAGCTAGTCACGGGCCGGTACAAGCTGTTTCGGCGATGGGTTTTCCTTCACCAGCGCGCGACTACTTTGACGGCGGACTGGATCTAAACCGTCTGCTGGTACGGGATCGTGTCTCCACCTTCATCATGCGCGTCAGCGGACATGCGATGCGTTCGGCGGGCATCTATGACGGTGATGAAGTGATTGTTGATCGCTCACTATCGGTCCGTCACGGCTCAGTGGTGATTGTGAATCTTAATGGTCAGATGTTGGTGCGACGCTGGCACATTGATGGAGCCAAGGTTGGCTTGCTCAGCGACGAATCCCCCTTGCCGGTCTTACTAACCGAGGGCGATGAAGTAGGCGTTTTTGGCGTGATTACTAGGTGCCTGCATCATGTCAGGTAACCGATAATCCCTATACGGATGACTCATACAATCGCTGATCCTTCGGATCCGCAACAACAGTGCTTCCCCACGTTGACGTAAGCTCGTTCTTTGCTCCGACGCTAGAACCCTGGCCGATGCCTAGCGGGCATACCCCGGAACAACCTCTAAGAACTTGGCCATGAAGCAGGACGAGAAATGCCTGGCTGGCACTCGTTACCGCGCATCGTGAGTCGCAGGACAAATGCGCAACGAATTCACAATCCGACCTTCGGTCTACGCATTCAGGGCCAGACGTGAAGCGTCGAGGATCGATCGCGCTCGATGTGCAGGTACCTGGTCCGCGACACTGAGCCAAACGGTGACTGGTGGCGCTCCGATCAAGGGCACAAATTCAACGCCAGGGTGTATGCCCCTGGTGCGAGCGATGTCCGGGATGATTCCAACTCCGCGATCGGCGGCGACAGTTTCGATCCATTCATCGTAACTGCGTGTCTCCACAATCTCCGGAGTGAGATTCGGCCAGAGATCCGTTGTGGTTGACCCGTTAACCGTGTTGATGACCAAGGGGCGTTGGGGTACGTCTTCCCACCGGATTGGCGCTCCGGAAGTCCAGGGGGATCGATTCGAGCACGCGAGTACGCGTGGTTCTTCAAAGAGCTTGATTGTTCGGGGGCTGTCGAGCAGCGCTGGGGATACCGGTGAGCGCAAGACGACCGCGTCTACATCTCCACGGGCCAGGGGTTGAGCCGTGGCATCTACTCGGGTAAAGGTCACTTCGATGCCGGCGGTATCTTGTAAATGTCGTGCCATATCCTGCGCCCATGGGGTGGGCAGGAGCCAACTGAAACCTAGAGTGATTGTAGTGTTTCCTCGGGCCACGGCAATTGCTCGATTAAGGTTGGCCAGCGTAGTCCTGGCATGATCTAGGAATAAGGCTCCCGCTGCGGTAAGCTCGAAGCGCTTTGAGGTCCGCCGGATCAGCTGGACCTTGAGAGCGGATTCGAGTTGCTGCACCGTTCTTGACAGGGCCGGTTGAGTGATCCGCTGTCTCAAGGCCGCATGAGTAAAGGATTCTTCTTCGACTACAGCGACGAAGGCCCTTAAGTGCCGTACTTCCACATCCATGCTTCCCAAGCATAGACCCTTGCCGATCTGTTAGCTGTCCATTTAAACCAATTGTCGTTGCCGCCCTTATTTTATGGGGCGGCAACGACAATGGCTGCTATGAGAAATCGGTCAGTTGCTGGCCTTTAGCCCGCGGGAGTTGCCACCAGGTGGTGAGCCCATTGCCCGACGTTATCGCGGTTATATTCCACGCGAGTGTGGTTGCGATCTTCCCTTGCTTGCATGAACTCGAACTCGTCGGGCACGAGTGTGTAGTGCTGCCAGTCGGGATTCGGTTGGCCGTCGTAGCTGGGGCGTCCGCTCCAGTCCAGTTGCGATGCTTCGTCACTGAGCGCTGACGCGGTACCGGTGACGCGTACTTGACGTCCGGACTCGCGCCAGAAAAATACCAACGATGCGCGAGGGTTCTCTTGGAGCTCTTGGCCCTTTCGGGAGCTGCGGTGGGTGGAGAACTGGTAGCCGTTCTCGTCAAAGTCCTTGATGATCAGGGTGCGCCCCACGGGAGTTCCGTCTGCACGATTGGTAACAAACGTCATCGCGTGCGGTTGCCGATTCCCTGCTTCGATGGCGCTGTTCAGCCATGATTCAAACAAAGAGTTCGGATTCTCGGGGACAGTCTCGCTATCCAGGGTCGATAGTTCCTTGGGGAACGATGGCAGCTTTGCTAGCCGTTCACGTAGCTCGGTCATTCTCTCTTCCTTAGCTCTTGGTTCTGCGTGGTTATTCGGAGATTTGGACGACGGTGCGTCCTGTCCCATGCCCGTCGAGCAGGTCCTTTGCTGCATCTGCGGCGTCTTTGAGCAGGACGGTGCGTGTGACGGAATCTAGATGCTCCGGGTTGAGGTCGCGGGCAAGGCGTTCCCAAGCGTCGCGGCGCAGCCCTGGCTTCGTGCGGACCGAGTCCACGCCCAGTAGATTGACGCCACGGAGGATAAATGGCAGCACGGTGGTTGGCAGATCGCTGCCACCAGCTAGTCCGCAGGCAGCCGCGGCGCCGTTGTTGTGCAGTCCGGCCAGCGCCCCTGCAAGGGTAGGACCCCCTACGCTGTCGACGACTCCAGCCCACTGCTGCCGGGCCAGTGGGCGGTCGGTGTTCAGCTCACCACGGTTGATGATCGATGTTGCACCGAGCTCGGTCAGTCGCTCGCATAGCGCGTCGGGGCGGCCTGTTGCCGCGATGACTTCGTAGCCAGCTTGTGCGAGCATCGCGATGGCGACCGTTCCGACTCCGCCGCCAGCGCCGGTGACCAGGACAGGGCCGTCATTGGGGTTTACTCCCTGACGCTCGAGCGCAAGAATGCTCAGTGCCGCAGTGAATCCTGCGGTGCCGATTGCGGCGCTCTGGGCGGGGGTGAAGGCATCAGGGATGACAACCAGATCATCGCCGCCAACACGTGCAAGACCGGCCAGCCCGCCGTGGAGCTCTTCGCCTAGGCCCGCGCCGTCGAGCGTGACCAGATCGCCCGGGTGCCATCTCTTATCCCGCGAGGCGATAACTTCTCCGGCCAGGTCGATGCCGACGATGAGCGGAGTGCGTCGGATGACACCGGGCTTGCCGTGCAGTGCCAGAGCATCTTTGTAGTTAATGCTGGAGTAGTGAACCTGCACGGTTACGTCGAGGTCGTCTAGGAAGCTAGTCTCGGCTTCCTCAAGGGTGGTGCGGATGCGGTTATCTTCGTCCTTGCGGGCGATCCAAGCGGGAAAAGTACTCATTTTTCTGCCACCTTGTCCTGTGCATTTTGGGTGTCGTCGGGAAGTTCGCCGGTCAGGAACTGCGCGCGTCCTTGGCCAAATGACCAGTCCGCGGAGGTGTTCTCCGTGATACTCACGATGACGTCTTCGCCTGAAATCTCCAACCGGTCACCGAGGTATGTGGTGATCTTCTCGTAGAGACGCTGTTTCGCCTCGGTCGGTCGGGGCTTGCTAGTGACCTTTATGATGGTCAAGTTCTGCGTACGGGTGTAACCCAGACCTGTATCTAAGGCACGAAGCTCGAACGGTTCATGCTGGTGCAGGATTTGGTACCGATCGGTGAATGGGACATCGAACGCTTCGACGACGGCGTCGTGGATCGCATCAAGAAGACGGACCAGGTAATCCTCGTCGTGACCTCGAATGACATCGATGGTGATCAGTGGCATGATCTTGTTCCTTTCATAAAAACGGTTGTAATGGGCAAAGCTTTACGTGCGTGGTCCATTCAGCGGTTCACGCCTGCGCCGACAGTCTCGGCGGTCACCGGTTCGAATGTGGATTCGCTGGCAGGCCGGTGGACGGCCGGGAATCGAATCCGAATCAGCGCCGTAGACACCGCAGCTAGCGCGACGATTACGGCAGCTATGAGCAGCGGACCATGGAATCCGTCTGATAACAACGGGGCAACAAGGATAGGGCCGGCAGTTTGTCCTACTGCATATACCAAGCTGAGGATTGCGACCGCTGTGGGGACTTGCAGGTGTGCTCCCGCATCAAGGGCGAGGGTGGTAATGCCCATGAATGTCCCGCCAAAGAGTACCGCTCCTGCCATGCCAAGGTCGAGGGCAGCTAATCCGATTCCCGCCGCTTGCAGCAATAGCGCGATGGTCAGCAAAGTAGGGTGGGCCAACTTCTTGCTCAGCCAGGCCCAGCCAAGACAGGACGGGATAGCTGCCAAACCGACCACAATCCAGCTGAGCTTCCCCAGTCCGCCCGAGGCAGAGGACGCTATTGCAGCGACCAGGAATGTGCCCGCGATGATGTATCCGACACCTTCGAGGAAGTATGCCGCCACGAGCGGGACAAACCAGCGGTGGGGGCGATGAATCGGCTCCGTATGTGCAGGCGAGGTGTGTTCTGACTGCTCGGCCTGTACCAGTTGCCATGCGAAGGCACCAAGTATTGCCGTAAGCACCCCAGAAGCAAACCAGGCCTCACGCCAATCTCCGAACTGAGCGATCATAAGTACTACCGCACCTGAGATCGCGATTCCAGCTCCGACTCCGCCGTAAGACCAGCCAACCAGGTGGTGGGATTGTTTTGGAATGGTGTGGACAATGACGCTTGCCGCGACGACAAACATGATCGCGCTGGCTAGTCCGGCAAGACCGCGAAGTGCGATCCAAGCCTCGGGAAGTTCGGTGGCGGGCATCGCCATCAGAGAGAGTACGAGTACGCAAATACTAATACGCAGGGCGAGTGCAGAACGCGCCCACCGTGGAACTGCCATCATAACTATGGCGCCGATCATGTAGCCCAGGTAATTGCTTGTGGCTAGAGCCGCTCCCAGCTCGGCGGTGACGCCAGCTCGCTCTTGCATCAGAGGAAGAATCGGGGTGAACACAAAACGACCAACCCCGACGGCTGCCGCCAACGCGGCCCCGGCCCGTAGCTTACTACTTTCGCCTTCAATGACACCGATCTCCGATCACTTTTGATAGGACACCACGTTCTATCTCATCTGCTTTCGAGGCTACTCTCGGATCAGTCTTACGAAAATTGCCATTTACGCATGATCTATGCATCAGAAGCATGGATGTGCGTACTGATTCCTGCAGATAGAGTTTGGTGAGCGCCTCCGTGGCACTCCCACCCCTGAATATTGGTGACATTGTCCATGCGGAGCCAGCTACGACGGTGGAACTATAGCGGCAGAACTGGGCTTGTTGCCGCTTTACGTTCAATCTTTGCCGTAGACATGATCGGCTATGCGCGCCATGCATGGTTGATGACTAGACGGCATTTTTTAGCGCCTTAGGCTGTGCCTACTATGGAGGTAATTACTAGGTAGGGTGCGCTTCAAGCGCCTGAGCTAGCGCAACCGTCCTCCCGGAATTCTTCCGCGAAGAACAGCAAAGACAAAGGGTGAGGCTCACATGACTGACCGCAGTGCATCGACTGAGTATTCAAACGACACTAGTCCGCTGGCAGCCTCGGGCCTCCTGGCCAAGCTCGGGGCAACCATACCGCTGGTTTCTGCACCCATGGCAGGCGGTCCGAGCACCCCTGCTCTTGTCTTGGCCGCCGCCGAAGCGGGAGGATTGGGCATGCTGGCTGGTGGATATAAATCGCCCAAACAGCTCGCTGAACAGATCACCGAGGTACGTACTGGAATTTCCACCTTCGGAGCCAACCTTTTCGGCGTAAATCTCTTCGCACCGAACCCGGTGCCAATCGACAAAGATACCTTTGTTGAATACACCGAGGCCCTGCGTGAGCTAGCAGCAACTTACGATCTGTCCCTGAACGAGGTCGAAGCCCTAGAGGACGACGATGAGTGGGCGGAAAAAGTGGACATGCTGGTCAGTGATCCCGTGCCAGTGGTCAGCTTTACCTTTGGGCTTCCCCCTGCTGAGGCTGTTCGCCGGCTACAGAAAGCCGGATCATTGGTATTTCAGACTGTCACCAAGCCGGACGAAGCACAGCAGGCCGCAGACCTAGGTGTCGACGGGTTAGTAGTTCAGTCGTACAAAGCGGGCGGTCACTCAGGAACCTTAACGCCGGGCACGCCGATCGAGCAGATACCATTGGCGCAGTTGCTTGACCGCGTCCGTTCCCGGACCACACTTCCTATGTGGGCAGCAGGCGGAATCTCAACGCCCAACGCAGTGCGCGAGGCGCTCGCGCACGGAGCAGAAGCCGCTGTTCTTGGAAGCGTGCTACTGCGTAGCGATGAGAGCGGAGCCTCAAAACCTTATAAGGCGGCGCTGGCGGATCCTCGTCGCACTGAGACGGTTTTGACTACAGCCTTCTCGGGTCGTCCGGCGAGGGCTTTGCGTAATGATTTCGTGGACCAGTTCCATGGTGCTGCACCCAGTGGCTACCCAGCCATTCACCATCTGACCAGTCCTATCCGTAAAGCGGCAGCGGCCGCTAATGATTCGGAAAACATCAATATCTGGGCCGGCACAGGCTATCGCGACGCCACCGAAGAGCCGACAGTAGTAATCATGCGTCGGCTCGCAGCAGTGCGCTGACTCGGGCTAAGTCGCCCGGCGGCTGGAACCGGTGGTCAAGATCCGCTTCATGCACCCCCAGTCGGATCCAATAATCCTAGTTGCGACGCCCAATGGCGGGCAAGCGAACCTTCGTGCTGCGATGGAATCTGAACGCAGCGGTGGTTCAGTCGCAGGATCCACTAGGTAGGCATACAAAGGATCTGGACCGAAAAAATAGTGCCCGGTGAAGGCTCATCGAGATCTGTGCTGGTGTGGGCCTCAATCAGCTCGCTGTAGGTGTCGAATCGTTAGCTTGTAGCTAGCATGTAATGGAACAAATGTTCTATGATTTGAGTATGGCAGATTATTTTTCGAAAGTTTTGTTCTGACATTAAGCGCGTTATTGAATGATCAACGCTGAGATGGGATCAGATGAACTTCAACGGAAGCGATAACAACGTTTACCAACACACTGACCATGTGTCTCTCGTGGACGTTAATAATTTTTATGTCTCTTGCGAACGCGCCTTTGACTATTCATTGCGCAATCGTCCCGTGGTGGTGCTCTCTAATAACGACGGCTGCGTAGTTGCCCGTTCCCAAGAAGCCAAAGATCTGGGAATTGCTACCGGAGAACCATTCTTCAAGATTCAGCGTTTGATGGAGAGCCATAACCTAGCCGTGCGCTCCAGCAACTACGAACTCTATGGCGACATGTCCGCTCGCGTGATGGAACTACTGGGACGTTTTGGAACTTGGCACGAGGTGTATTCCATCGATGAATCGTTCATCGGGTTGGAAGGAAACCTAGAGCAGGTGCGTAAAACCGCAGCACACATCCGCACGGCTATCGATAAGACCATTGGGGTCCCGGTCTGCGTTGGTGTTTCCTCCACCAAAACATTGGCAAAGCTCTCCAACCACATTGCAAAACACAATGCAGGGCTCAACGGGGTCTGCGTCCAAGGCCTCATGGATCAGCAGGTTTTAGAAAACATTCTCACCCGGGTGCCCGTCACTGATGTCTGGGGAGTTGGACGTAAATCTGTTGCCAAGTTGGCGTCCATGGGCATAGAGACAATCGCGGATCTCAAGGCGGCTGACCCGTTGTTAATCCGCAAGAAGTTTTCAGTGGTTTTGCAGCGTACGGTTTTTGAACTTAATGGTCAGCGCTGCATTGGCCCGATTGAAGAGCGAGCCGACCGCGGACAAGTTATGTTCACTCGATCTTTCTCTTCCCCAGTACGCACCCGTGAAGCGATGGAAGAAGTTATGTCCATCTATGCGCAGAAGGCCGCGAGCAGACTGGCCCGCGAAGGACGCTACGCCACCTTACTCACCGTCACTGCAGGCACCAGCCGCTTTGCTCAAGGTGAGGCTTCATTCCCGAGCGCGCAAGTGCGCCTACCGCGGCCAACCAGAGATCCGATTCTGCTTAGCAAGCTGGCCATCGCGGCCATGGGTGATCTTATGCAGCCGGGGACGGACTACGTGCGTGGAGGAGTGATCCTCTCTGGCCTCAGCGATTCACCGGGTGAAAAACAACTTGATCTTTTTGACATGGGTGATGAGCACGATGAGACAGAACAGAAAAATGTCTCCTCGGTAGTCCAAGATATTTCAGCTCGATTTGGCGCGAAATCCATTGGTCTAGGCCCTGCGGGCTTGGCGCAAAGCCCTACCTGGACAATGAAACGTGAACATATCTCTCAGCGCTACACCACCGAATGGGATGAACTACTAGAAGTTCGTGCCTGAACCGTCCAGAGCGGAATTCTGGCTGAAGACATTCGGTATCCTTGCAGATCACGGTGAGAGGATGAAGTTATGACCACTCACGTCAGACAGCTCATGTCGCTGGGAATGCTTGCCATGCTCATGCTGACCAGTTGCAGTTCGCCAAGTTCCGAGACCAGTACGCAGAGCTCTCCAAAAGCCAGCTCTTCAAGTAACAATGGATCTGCACCATCAGCAACGTCCTCTGAGGACAGCACCCAAAGTAGCTCCGCCGCTGCCCAAACACCGCAGGCGCCTACGTCTCGTGAACAGGCCGAGGAACTTGTTGATCAACTGTCCGTTGAGCAACAAGCGGCCAGCCTGGTGATGGCTGGAGTCCCTGCCACGGGTGCCAGTAGCACTGAACTGAAAGCCATGGAGAAACAGGGCATCACCAATGTTTTCTTGCGCGGACGTTCGCAACTCTCGGTGAAAAAAACAGCGGCGCGAACCGCTATCATCACCAAGAGCCTGAAATCCAATGTCCCCGATGATTTACCGGTGTGGGTGGCCACCGATCAAGAAGGTGGATTTGTTCGGGTCCTGCAGGGGACAGGTTTTACCAATCTGCCGGCCGCCGCGCAGCAAGGCCAATGGTCCTCGGGCAAACAGGCCACGAACATCAAAAAAGTCGGCGCGGAGCTTGCTGAGGCTGGCATCAATGTAAACCTCGCACCGGTCGCCGATGTGGTTCCAGCCAAAGTTGGCACCAGCAACGCACCGATCGGTTATTTCGGGCGACAGTATGGCAATACTGCCGGCGAAGTTTCTCAAGCCATCGGCACAGTGAACGACGCGTTGAATGACGCCGGAGTGCAGCCGGTAGTTAAGCACTTCCCAGGACTGGGCAGGGTGGCCAAAAATACCGATACCTCCAGTGGTGTCACGGACACCGAGATCGGTGCAGACGCCACCGATCTTGAACCCTTTAAGCAGGCGATTAGCCAGGGTAACTCGTGGGTCATGATCTCCAACGCCCGCTACACAAAAATTGATGCGCAGAACGAAGCGCCGTTTTCAAAGAAGGTCATCACCGGTCTGCTGCGCCAAAAACTGGGTTATCAGGGTGTGGTGATTTCCGATGATCTGTGCGAAGCCAAACAAGTGGCGCAGGTAGCGGTCGGTCAGCGCGCAGTGAAGTTTGTAGCCGCCGGCGGCACCGTGCCACTGTGCGTCAAATCTAGCCCGGCGATCACCATGGCTAAAGCGTTAGCCAAAGAAGCTAACGAGGAAAAGAAGTTCGCCGACCAAGTTCGTGAAGCGGCAGTGCTGATTCTGGAAGCTAAATTAGACCAAGCTGGCTAGCTGAGAAAAACCGTGGCATTAAAAAGGTCCGGGGCACTTTCCTACTCGCTAGGAAAGTGCCCCGGACCCGGTCTAGGGAAAACTGAAGACTAGTTGCTCTTCGGCTTTCCGGTGTTACCGGAAACGATATCCAGTACCTGGGCACGCTTGGTATCAGCGTTGTGCAGGTGCAGCAGCAGTGCCTTGGAAGCCTTGGCGCTGTCGGCTACGGTGACCGGAATCGTGTTGCCCTTTAGGTCGGTAAGCAGTGAACCTTCTGCACCAAAATCAACCTGTGGGGTTGCCACGTTGAAGTTGATCCAGTCGGTCTGATCTACCGGAACCATGGAGCCACCGTCATCGGTGTTGTACCAGGTGTAGCCAAGGACACGGTAGGAGATATCTGCAGCATCTTCATCCAGGCCAAGGGCCGAGAGGGAGACTGGCAGGATTGCCGTATTGGTGTCAAAGGTGTTGGCATCAACATCGCCAAGCACACCGTTCACTGGCTGAAGATCAACCTGTTCGCCGGTCGCCAGATCGAAGGTTGCTGCCAGATCCAGATCAATCTCGTCCATCACGGTGGTGAAGGTGACAAAGTCTGCCTTGCCATCGCTATTGGTATCAATCTCAACGTCCAGCTCGGTGCCACCGGCTAGGTGAGCCCAGTTCTCCCAAGTGGAAATACCGATGTTCAACTGACCATCGGCCACACCGGTACGAGGTGCAGTGCTTGATGCACCGACGTACTGCAGGTCCATGGAACGTGCTGCAGGAATGGCATCCAGCGAAGCGTCGCCGCGATCGCTGGAAGCACCAAGTTCAAAGGCACCAAGCAACGAGGTAACCTCGGTAGCGCCTTCACCAGCGGTGATGTCCTTGCCCTTGAGCTTCAGCGAGGTGGTGTTAGAACCCTTCTTCAGCTTCTTGACCGACCCGGACATATCCGAGGTCAGCTTTGGAGCAGCCTGTACAGGAACACGCAAGGTTGGAGCGTCACTGCTGGTCAGCTCAACGCGACCGGTAGTGTCGGCAATCCACGTGCGAGCCAAACCGGACTGAGTGGTTTCCATCGTTGGATCGATGGTCTTAGTCCACTGCTGCGGATCAACCTTCAAGGTCACCGTCAACTCGGCGGTGCCGCCAGCTGGGACAGTAACGCTGTTTTGATCCAAGGTGTAGCTTGCGCCCGGGATCTGGGTTGCAGCTACGTAGTCAGCCTTGTAGGTCTGAGCCTTGTCGCTGGTGTTCTTCACGGTGATCTTGCGCTGTGCGGAGTAGCCCTTCTTACCGTCAAGCTCAATCACGCCAAAGACCACGCTGGTCAGATCCGGTGCTTCAGAATCGTAGGCAAATGCTGGAGTATCCAATGCAGCATCGGCCATCACTCGGCCAGCACCCACACGGTTTGGTCCATAAGCTTCGCCATTGGCTGCCTTGATATCGGTGGCAGCGGTATTCATGATGACGCTCTTAGCCTGGTACGGGGTGTAGTCGCTGTCCTGAAGAACCAGAGCTGCGATACCTGCAACCAGTGGGGTAGCCATCGAGGTGCCCGACATGACTGCGGTACCTGTGCCGGTTCCGACGCCTACCGAGCTAATCTGCGTACCTGGGGCTGCTACGTCTGGCTTCACCACACCGTTGGTGCCGTGTACGCCACGCGACGATGAGGAGTTCAGCGTGTCACCTGCTCCTGATTCGCTGGAGGAGGCTCCAACAAAATCAGGGGACAGGGTAACCTTCAACGTTCCGGCTTCAGCAGCTGGACGCAATTTTTCGGACTGATCCAAAGTGAACTGAGCACCTGGGATCGTAGCGTTACCGGCAATGCCAGCGTCGAAGAGGTTAGCCTCGGAATCCAAGAGCACTCCGGTGGCACCGGCGGCTTCAGCGTTGTTGAAGCGAGCGCCGGATCCACAAGGGAATTCGCCGTTCTCGCTCCACTTGAGCCAAACCCACTTGCCTTCCAGAGAACCTGCTTCGAATGGCTCGCAACCAAATTCATTGCCAGCCGGGGCCATAACTACATCGCCCGAGAGCGCAGCAGCATCAGCCTTGGTGTAGTTGAAGTTTGCGGAGTACTGTCCGGAGGCCGAACCGGCAACATCACTTGGTCCATCAATCTGGATTTTATCCAGGGTGACGTGTGAGCCTACCGAGTTGGCTACGGTCAGTGAGGATCGCGAGTTACCTGGCGAACCGCCGACGTCGGTGACATCTCCGGCGTTACCCGAGGCTACTACCGAGAGGATGCCGGCCTTGGTCAGGGCATCAACAATGTCGTTTTCCGGATCCTCGGTAGGTGAGTGATCTGAACCCAAAGACATGTTCACTACCTGGGCGCGGTCGGAGAAATCGCCGTCACCGTTGGGATCCAGAACGTAATCCAGTGCCTGGCCCACTACCGATGAGGAGCCGGAACAGCCAAAGACGCGAATGCCGATGAGCTGTGCTTCCGGAGCGGAGCCGGGGCCAACTTTCATCTCTGATAGGGCCTTGGCATCAAGGTCCGAGTATTTTCCGGTGAAGGTGGAACCATCTGCGTTTACGCCGTAGCCTGCGGTGGTGCCCGCAACGTGGGAACCGTGGCCGGCTGCTTCACAGTCCAATGGGTTGGGGTCTGGGTGCGGAATCGGCTGGTAGGTATCATCGGCATCGTTAGCGTTGTAGTCATCGCCAACAAGGTCCCAGCCACCAATGAACTTATCGCCGTCGCGCAGTTTTGATTCTGCAGAAGGAAGTTCCGTTGATGCTTGGGCTTGCTTATAGGCTTCCAAGGTACCTGGCCCACCGAAGCTTGCGTGGGTGTAATCAACGCCGGTATCCAGTACAGCTACCTTGACGCCTTTACCGGTCTTGTCCAAGGACTTCCAAGATTCCAAGGCCCCGGTATCAACGACCGACGAGCGGTTGGAAGGCTTCTTTGGAACGATGGAACTGATTTTTGCTACGTCACTACGTTCAGCGAGCTTTCGCAGATTATCCGCGTCACCGGTCAGCGCCACACCCTGCAATGCATTGTGGGTGGTGTAGATGATTGAAGACTTGGACTCGGCGGCGAGCTGCTTGCCCTTGGCCTTAACGTCCTTGTCCATCTTCTTTACCTTGGCAGCATCTTTTTTCTTGCCTGATTTTTTGACGGTTTCAAATGCTCCGTCGCCCTCAAATTGGACAAAGACGGATACCTTGCCGCTGGCCTTAGCTAGTGGCCCTGAAACCTTCAGTTTTGATAGCGCCTGGGTGTCGCTAATTGGTAGCGAGAAAGCTTGTTCGCCATCTGCTGGTTGGGGGATACCTGCTGCACTTGCCGGTCCTGACAAGGTGACAGCCATTGCAAGTGCAGTGGCTGACCCCAAGATCAGACGCGGCACTCGTTGCGTGCGCCGAGTGACCATGATTCTCCTAGCTGGGCTGGATAGCGGTAGTGCTCCCGTCATGGGCGGGCGAAAATGGCAAAGCGGTGCGAGCTTTGATGATCGTCCGAGGCCCACGTCCGCTAGTACGAGGGCCTATAGCTAGGAATCCTAGGTGACCCACAGCATATATCAAGGGGTTGTTGAATAATTTTCTGTAAACGGTATCGTGCGTGGCTTGGCGGTTTCACAATAAAATCCGCGCACCACCGCGACAAACCCGCCCAGCGTTAGCGACCGAGCGCGTCGATTTTTTAGAAAAAATAGACGCATTGTTACTCAGCAGTTGGCTAATGCTAGGCGGGTTTGTTGTTGGTCCATCGAGGTGAACCTAGATGCTATGAGCCGTGGTTAGAGGCGGTTCAAGAAGCTATGAACTCGCTCGTCGAGTAGCTCGATGCGTTCGGCAACAACCACCATTGGATCCGGGTAGATCGGATTTTTTGGAGGTGGAATGCGCACATTGCGTGAGCATTCGAAGTTCAGGCAAATCAAGGTGCCCAAGGTGTCACCGTCACGTCCGAGCTGTCCAGCTTTGCGTGTGGTCCACATGCCCACGGCAACAGGAATGTTGACGTCTCGGCACATCTCGCACATGGTGACGTTGGTCGGCTTGCGCTCGCCACTTGCTGGGCGCAACAAGATGCCACGGGTGTTTCCTGAACTATCGGTGTGGAACAGGTAACCGCGCTGCTGCAACTTGGAATCTCGCCAACCCAAGTACTCCATGGAATCCCAGTCCAGGGTGGCGAAGTTCTCTGGAAGCGTCAGTCGCTTTGCTTCTTGGCGGGTGGCGTTAACGAAAGATGAGCGAATGATTTTTTCGGTCAATGGCTGCATGATAATCCTCAAATTATCCGCGCACAGAAAAAGGGCGCACGGAAGTTTTAGTCAAAAAAGGGAGACTGAGGTCTGCAACGTAAAAAAGATGCGGGTGCGCCAATCAAAGCCCGCAGGCCTAAACCTTTGGCGGGAGACTTTCTAGCTAACCCCGTTCGACGCGCAGACGAACGGGTGGAGCGTCAAAGTGGCTTGCATAGCCGACCGCCCTTTCCCGTGACCTATTCACGCATCGAAATAAATGTTCTAAAGCAACCGTAGCAAGAGTGATCGAAACTTGCCAATGAGCGTGATCACGCTTAAACGTGGTGCCGGTCGCATTCAATAATGAATGCGACCGGCACCATGGTGAATCAGGTTTTGACCCCGGGCTTAGCGGCGTCCACCCTGCCACAAGGCATCAAATGGGGTGTTTCCCGAAACGCGGTTGCGAATGCCCTCGGTAACAAAGGCCTTAGCCGTGCGGGCAGCTTCCAGCGCGGTAGCGCCCTTGGCGAGCTCCGCGGTCACGGCTGCTGCCAGTGAGCAACCAGCACCTGAAACGGCGACTTCGCCGATCTTCTTTTCGCGAAGAATTTCTAGGGTTGTGCCGTCGTAGAAGACATCAATAGCGTCTTCGCCAGCGATGCGTACCCCACCCTTGGCCAATACTGCAGCGCCGGAGATTTCGTGAATCTTCTTGGTTGCTTCGACCAGATCTTCTTCGGTGCTGATCTTCAGTCCGGAAAGCTGTTCTGCTTCAAAGTGGTTTGGGGTCACGAAGGTAGCTAATGGCAGCAGTTCGGCCTTCAACGCTTCGTCGGTATCCAGTGCGTGGCCAGGTTCCTGACCCTTGCAGATCAAAACTGGGTCCAGCAAAACGTTGTCCCACTTCTGGGACTTCAATGCGGTGGCCACGGTGTTGATGGTTGCTGGTGAACCCATCATGCCGAGCTTGACGGTGCTCAACTTGTCTTCGTAGCAAGTTTGGATTGCTTCGAGCTGATCTGCAATGACCTGCTGATCGACTGGCACAAAGCGGTGGTTCCACGAATCCTTAGGATCAAAGGAGACAATGCAAGTCAGGGCAACGATGCCGTAGGTTCCCAGTTCCTGGAAAGTCTTCAAATCGGCCTGAGCACCTGCACCGCCGGTGGCTTCGGAACCTGCGATAGTCAAGGTTATGGCTGGAGCAACAATGTTTGTATTAGTCATAGTCTCAATTGAATGTAGTACGGATTTCGAACGGTTAGTTGTGCTGCCAGAAAGTCAGCGTGGTCGCTTTGGACCAACCTTCAGGCAAGCTAGCAGCATGCTCTTGCGTAGCTACCATCAGTAGCCAAGGCAGTCCATGGCTGAAAGCGGATCCGGCCAAGTTGGCCAGTACCGCGCGGCGGGCGACATCTGGATCATCGGGAGAGAACAAGTCCGGGTCGCTGAGCAGACCGTACGTTGCACCAAAGTGCATTCGTCCGCGGGCGACCGGGCGGTCAAAGTCGGTCACCTCGACAACATCATAGTTTTCCATGGGAGCTTCAAAAAGCCCTGAGGTGTCCGCCAGCTTGACGACTTGTTCTACATCTTCTGGCTTACCAGCTAGCAAGTGCATGGTTGCACTTTGCTCCCAGCCCTCGCCCTGTAACTTTGCGACGGTGCTGTCATTAGCTGGGCCCAAGAAGATCAAACGCTGTGCATCGGACGGGGCGGTCCATGAATCATCAGGCCAGTAACGAAGGATCTCTACGTCGTCGCCGTTTTGATTCACTGAACGAATTTCCTGCTGGTTAGGGAAAGACGCAATACGATCACGCAATAATGCGTAGCCGCTGGTCCAACCTGGTAGTGCTCGCGCAGTTCCGCTCATAGTGCTGCGTTCTCCTTTTGAATCGCTAGGGGTCACCTATCGGCATCACTGACTTTACGCCTAAAAACTGGGCAATACTCAACTGTGTTTCTAGGATTTCTCTGTCAGCGAGGACAGCCGATATCTAGGAAGCTTTAGACCGCTTTAGCGCCGAGCTCACCGAATGATCCGTTTCCATCTTGCCAGCGGTTTTTGGATCAATGAGCGACAGAATGTCTTCAAAGAGGGAACGGACTACCGGCAGACGGCAAAGCACTGCAAATTTAGCGACTACAGGTGCCAAATTTTTGATCAGCGTATGTGAACGTCGTTGCTCAGGGGACTGGTCAAAGGCCCACGCGGTGAACACCTGCCGCGCAACAAGTAGCAAGAACCGGGGGAGATCTCGGCGGATACCTAGGGGAGGCAGAGGCCGAGCGCCACCAACAGCCTGTTCCCACATCATCAGTTCAATTTTGGTTACTTCTTCATTCGCATGCTCGCCAGAAAGCAAAACCTTCAAAAACGCCGGCCCGAACTCATGATAGGGAGCCAAAGATTGCACGCCAGCTTCCAGCACGATGCGAATGTTGGTTTCTAAGGTATTGCCCTCATCGAGCCCGTCTTGGCACAACCGCAATTGCTCATTGCGTAGGTTCAGCAGCAGCTGCGCGACGATGTCTTCTTTGGACTCGAAGTAGTAGTACGCATGTGAAAGCGCTACCCCAGCATTGGCAGCGATGACCCGCATGCTTGATGCGCGGTATCCCTCAATGGCAAAACAGTCCAAGGCAGTAGCCAAAAGTTTGGCCTGCGTCTGTCGACCTTTTTCAGTGCGCGGTTGGATGCTCTTGAGCCTTTCGAACGGAAGCTAATGGAGTTGATTCTAGCATTTATTGAACGCGTTCAAAAAACTAAAACTTTCATGCGGATGCAAGCGAGGGCAATCACTAGGGGAGTAGATTCCTCGATTTACTGTTTCGAAGAATGCCAGATGAGATGCGGAATTTTGAGATCTAATGGTTCGAAAACTAAGTTGCACGCTCAAGCGTTCCTAAGTCGAGGGCCGTCAGCATGGGATACTTGCTAGGTAAGTGCTAATACAGCGGAACCGCGCGCTGGCATGAAACTCCACCCATTCCTTTGAGGTACGAGCATGCCTTCGCGACGAAGTTCTGGCGAACCACTTTTGACAAGGACAACTACATGGGCGCGAACAACGCCGAAAACAACCTGACCAAAGCCAATAAAGCGGTCTTCGCTTCAGCGGGGTCACCATACTTTTCCACGGTGCTCACCCTGATGGGTGCCATCGTGATCCTCTCAAACATCGGTGCATCCAAAGGCGTAAGCTTTGGCCCAATCATCACCGACGGAGGATTCTTTCTCTTTCCGTTGGCCTACATTCTCGGCGACGTTATTTCCGAGGTATACGGGCTAAAGGCTGCACGGCGGTCAATTATTCTCACCTTCGCACTCGCCTTCTTTGCGGTGTTCTCCTTCTGGATCATGATCCAACTACCATCCGCCGAGTTCTACGACGGTCAAGAAGCACTCGAACGCACGCTGGGCCCAATCTGGCAGATCGTTCTCGCTTCGGCCTGCGGCTTCTTGGTTGGACAGTTTGCTAACTCGTGGGTGCTGGTCAAACTCAAGGAACGTAGCGGAGAGCGTGGGCTCATT